>Ga0268262_10004764_pt1 | contig 13803 bp, 9 predicted proteins | sample TergutNc150P3_FD_190354 | JGI IMG/M metagenome (GOLD analysis project Ga0268262, IMG submission 190354) | Nasutitermes corniger P3 segment gut microbial community from laboratory colony in Florida, USA - Nc150 P3 (SPAdes) (version 2) | ecosystem: Host-associated > Arthropoda: Insects > Digestive... | reverse complement strand
GGACGCATCCCCGGCCAGCAGCATTGCTGTTCTAAGGCTAACTAGCACGCTTGGCACCACATTGCCCCCAAAATTTCATTGTAGGACGTTCAGCGCAACACCGCAAGGCAGCACTTTGAGTCTTGACACTAGAAATATTCTAGCCAATTGTAAAGAATTTTGGGGAAAAAAATATCTGCCGCCATCCCCCTGCCCCAGTTTTGAGGCAAAGCCGTGTCTGGCGGGGCTGAAGTTGCCAAAAGGGCGGCTGGGTTCAATTGCCAGAACAATAAGGGAACATTTTCGGGGGAAAGGGCATACTTTTTTTGGCCATAAATTTGTTTTCTTACCTTGGGGAGGGCAACATGAAAATCTCAATCGCAAAAACCTATGCAAGTGCTTCCAAAACGCGGGAACATTTTCGCTTCTCCAATATCCTCGCAAGCTGTGTGATTACACTTGCTTTCGGGCTGTCCTTTTTGGCTTGCAGGGGGGGCGAAGACGAGCCTAATGTGCCTGATTCTTATTGCGCCTATGCTCTTGATTCTGTGTTTGTGTCCAACGGTGACGTTTATTGTGTAGGGAGTATAGCCCCTATTGATCCAAGCGATGGCCATCCTTCGCCCAATGGTGCCGTTGCTGCACTATGGAAAAACGGGTCAATGGAATTCATGCACGACATCCCAACTTCCAGCATGTCATCAAAAATGTCTGGCCTATTTTGCGCCAATGGCGATGTTTATGCAGTAGGAGAAGAATGGAGCAGGTATTCTGACGTCCACCGCACAATTCTCTGGAAAAATGGGGTACCCCAATACATCACCCATGAAAGCGGACAGTATTTTTCTCCTGCGTCGCTCTTTGTGTCGGGCAGCGACGTGTATGTGGTCGGGGTAGTTCCCGCCGGGCCGAATAATATAACAGCTTGCCCCGCACTCTGGAAAAATGGGGAATGTAGGCTTCTCAACGACGGCAAGCACGATGCGTACCCCTTTTCTGTCTTTGTAAGCGGTGACGATGTCTATGTAGCGGGTGTGGAAATAGAAGAAAGAATAATTGATGACCACATTGATGCCCGAAGGTATGGAGTAATCTGGAAGAATGGCGTTGCCCAACGTCTCAGCGAGGCAGGCCGAGAATCCGTTGCCGTATCTGTATATGTTTCCGGCGATGACGTGTATGTGGCAGGATCTATGGTAGGAAATAAAGGCGATGACGTTGATGCCGTGCTTTGGAAAAATGGCTCGCAGCAGCTCCTTGAACGTGGGGACAGGTCCGAAGGCGCCGGTGCAAGTTCAGTCTTTGTTTCCGGCAATGATGTTTATGCTGCAGGGCAGGTTTATGAATATTTTGGTATTGGGAACGACCACCCCGCGATTTGGAAAAATGGCATCAAGCAGGCACTGGAGGTCCGCCCGCCAAAGGCGCAGTAGCGATTTTGGTTGTCCCAATCCAGACCGCTTTGCCATTAACTCCGGCAACACCTTGGCCGCGAAAGCGTGGCTGCCTCCGATGCCCGCCCACCTAGCACCGAAAATATTTGCTTGACATCGCGCGCTTCTATTGAGAACATAATTATCCTGCGATGCGGGCGATTAGCTCAGCCGGTAGAGCGGTTGCTTTACACGCAACATGTCGGCGGTTCGAGTCCGTCATCGCCCACCACCGTTTGAAAATTTTGCTTTGAAGTCTTAGGGGGCTGTAGCTCAGTTGGTTAGAGTGATGGCCTGTCACGCCATAGGTCGCGGGTTCGAGTCCCGTCAGCCCCGCCAAAAAAATCGCGTTCCCTGGCTCCGGCTATTCCGTACGGGGATGCCTTTGTACCCCGCTTCGCTGGAAGGGCATGGGCCATATTGACCTCGGCGGCCATCCTGTGAAACAATATCAATACTAGTTATTGATACAAGGAGGCCCCAAATGGCATTAGGGTGTAAGTATGGTTCCCACAGGGTTATAGAACCTTCAGGCGGGCTGCCGCAGCCGGCCCAAAAGCTGGACAATGATATGTCCAAACTGTACGACAACGAAATATTGCTGGACGTGATGGCCCTCAATATTGACTCTGCCAGCTTTACCCAGCTGAAAGAAGCCAATGGCGGTGACCTGAAAAAAATTGAGGAACAAATACTGAGCATCGTTTCGCAGCGTGGCAAGATGCAGAACCCCGTGACAGGTTCGGGGGGCATGTTCATAGGCAAAGTAGCCAAAATAGGCAGCGCGTTGCAAGACAGAGACCTTAAAGTGGGTGACAAGGTGGCGTCTCTTGTGTCCCTAAGCCTAACGCCGCTTAAGATCAACAAAATAAATTGCGTCCGCGCCGAAATTGACAGGGTGGAGATAGATGGGCAGGCGATTCTTTTTGAGTCGGGCGTTTATGCCAAGCTGCCAACCGACATGGACGAGGGCTTGGCCTTGGCAGCACTGGACGTCGCGGGCGCGCCCGCACAGGCCGCCAGGCTGGTCAAACCTGGGCAGAGCGTTTTGATCTTAGGGGGCGGCGGAAAATCTGGAATGCTGGTGGCCTATGAAGCCATGAAGCGCGTTGGCCCGACGGGCAGGGTGGTGGCCAACATCCACTCGCCAACAAAAGAAGCGGTTCTCAGGTCACTGAAACTTTGCCACGATGTGATCGCCGAAAGTGCGACTATGCCTATGGCACTGCTAAATAAAGCACTTGCGGCCAATGGCGGCAAGGAGTACGACCTCGTGTTCAACTGTGTGAACGTACCCAACACCGAAATGGCCACAATATTGCCGTGCCGACAGGGAGGCACTGTCTATTTTTTCAGCATGGCCACCGACTTCTGCAAAGCGGCCCTTGGAGCAGAGGGAGTGGGCAAAGATGTCACGATGATTGTGGGCAACGGCTATTCAAAGGACCACGCCGAAATAACGCTGGCCGAACTGAGGGAACACGAGGGATTGCGAAAATTCTTTGAAGAAAAATTTGTCTGAGTGCTTCCAGTTTTTGTAGCTTCATCTTTATTGGCACCGCTAGTTCTACCCGGAGGGCATACATGCCACAGTCCGCGCCCAAGCTGAACCTCAGCAAATCAATGCAGTTGTACGAAGAAGCCCAGAAACTGTCGCCAGGCGGCATGATGGGAATACGCCGCCCGTACAATTTCATACCAGGCGAATACCCCATATTTTTGGAGCGCGGCTATGGCGGACACATCATCGATGTTGACGGGAACGACTACATTGACATGCTTTGTGCCTATGGACCCATAATTTTGGGCTACGACGAGGGCGAGATAAACGATGCAGTGATACGCCAGATGGAAAAAGGCTTTTGCTTTTCGCTGGTGCAGCCAATCCAAAACGAGCTAGAGCAAAAGTTGATAGACCTCATCCCCAGCGCGGAAAAGGTAATCTTGGTAAAAACTGGGTCGGACGCAACTAGCGTCGCCGTAAGGATCGCCCGTGGCTGCACCGACAAAAACACCATACTAAGGTGCGGCTACCACGGCTGGCACGATTGGGCTGTAGAGGTGCATGGCGGGGTCCCCCAGTGCGTCCAAGACCTGACCGTTGAATTCGAGTACGGGGACCTTGCGGAACTGGAAGCAAAACTGGACGCGCACAAGGGCGATGTGGCGGGAATCATCATCACGCCAGTCGGACACCCCCTGGCAAAGCCGATTATGGCCCCTCCACCTGGGTACCTGCAGTCCGTGCGTGCCTTGGCCGATAAGCATGGGGCCTTGCTCATCTTTGACGAAATACGCTCTGGGTTCCGCGTGGCCCTTGGAGGCGCCCAGGCGCATTATGGCGTGACTCCCGACCTAAGCACATTCGGCAAGGCGATGGCCAACGGATACCCCATTAGCGCGGTGGTGGGCAGGGCCAAGTTCATGGATGTTTGCGAAAAAAAAGTGTTCGTCAGCTCGACATTTTTCCCCAACAGCTTAGAAATGGCCGCCGCGTTGAAGTGCATAGAAATCCTGCAGCGCGACAAAATCATTGACCTAGTTTGGGAAAAGGGAAAGGCCTTTCTGCTGACCCTAGAGGATATTGTCGGGGAGGTCGGTGCGCCGGCCACTGTGAACGGCGTTCCTCCCATGCCATACCTGACCTTCAACAAGGTCGATGACTCGTACAAGGAGCGCAGGGAAAAATTTTACGCCCAGGCCATCCGCAGGGGACTATTCATACAACCCTACCACCATTGGTATATAAGTGCTAGGCACACGGCGGCGGACTTGGAAAAAGCCCTTTGGGCGATCAAGGAGGCCCTGCAGTTCGCCATGCAGGAATGTCCATTGCGGCTGGAGAAGTGACAATATTGCCACCCATTTGCCCACATCAACAATGTGTAATGTGTGTTTTCAATATTAGCCATTTAGCCTTTTCTGGGAAGTAGTGGCACAGGGGTTATTTTTTGCAATTCTTGCGGTGTTTGGCGGATAATTTTATTTGGTGGTGGGATGAGTCCCCAAAGCTGTCCATAGTGACTGGTTCGGCAGAGCTAGGGATTTGGGCGAACAACACCAGCGACTGGATAGAGCAATGGGCAAGGACAGACAGACAGTATTCATGGTGGACGACGACGCGACTAACTTGGCGGTGGGAGCCAGTGCGCTCGATGGGTACTATGACGTGCTGACGCTAAATTCTGGCCAAAAACTGCTGAAAGTCTTGGAAAGGAACATCCCCGACCTGATCCTGCTGGACGTTGAGATGCCGGACATGAATGGATACGACGTGATAAATCTGCTAAAGGAGAAGAAGGAGACAAAGCATATTCCGGTCATTTTTCTGACGGCCAAAACCGACGGCGAGAGCGAGTACGAAGGACTCTCGTTGGGTGCCATAGACTATATCACAAAGCCCTTTTCGCCCCCGCTGCTGCTCAAGAGGCTGGAAGTCCATCTATTGTTGGCTTCGCGGACGAATGAATTGGCCGAGTTCAACCAAAAATTGAGGGAAATGGTCGAGGCAAAGACAAAGGCCGTCATCGAACTCCAAGACGGACTATTGAAAACGGTGGCCAACCTAATAGAGCGGCGCGACGGCACCACAGGCGACCATGTCGAGAGGGTGCAGCACTATTTGGGCATCTTGCTCCGTGGCATGGAAAAAATGGGTGTCTATGAAAAAGAATCCTCTAGGTGGGACATGGATCTTTTGCTGCGCTCGTCACAACTGCACGATATCGGCAAGATTGCGATAAAGGATAGCATCCTGCAAAAACCAGGCAGACTGACGCCCGAAGAATTTGAAGAAATCAAGAAACACGCAAGCATAGGCGCCCAGATCATTGCAGAGATAGAAGAGACTACACCGGGGCAGGACTTTTTGAAGTACGCAAAAATTTTTGCAGCTTCCCACCACGAAAGATGGGACGGGCAGGGCTACCCAAATAAGCTGAAGGGTGAGAGCATCCCGCTGTTGGGCAGGATGATGGCTGTCGTAGACGTGTACGATGCACTGGTGTCCGAGAGGCCCTACAAAGAAGCTTTTCCCAAGGAAAAAGCGGTTAAGATGATTTTGGACGGCAGCGGCACCCAATTTGACCCGGCCCTGATTGAAGTGTTCAAAAGCTTGTTGGACGAATTGTGATTCGGTCCCAATAATTAAGGAGAGTACAGTGTTGAGAATCGCGCAGGCGTTGAACAGGTTGGGCAGGCACACAAAGGCCGTTGCGGCACTAGTTTTGGTCGCCGCCGCAGTCGGTTGCAATTTTTTTGGGAATGAGGAAGAAGAGCTTATTACCATTGGAGCCATTTTCCCGATAAGCAACGATTTCAGCGTTGTAGGCACCGAATCCTTAACATGGGGTATCCATTCCGCATTTGGCACGCTCATCGCTAAACAGGCGATAAACAAGGACGGCGGAGTTTTGGGCAAGAAACTTGACTTGGTCATCCTAGATGGCAAGGGCAACCCAAAGATCGCATTCCAAAGGTACGATGAACATAAAAACAGTGGCGTGGTGGCCCTCATCGGGCCGCCGATAGGTGCTATTGCAACTGCGTTGTCTGAAAAAGCAAAAAATGATGACTTGCCGTTCCTGATGCAACCCCTGTCGCCGCAGCAGATGGCCGCACGGAGGGAATACTACAAGGGGCATCCTGCAATGAAAGACCTGAGCGACACCTATTATGTCAATTTTGGCTATGGGCCTCCCCCGACCGCGTCAAACGCCTGCGAATGCATTCTCATGTTAGTGGACGCGATAAAACTGGCGGGGGGAACCAATAAAAAGGAAGTTGTTTCTGCCTTAAATGAAATCAACCAGAAGATCTTTTCAAATCCTGAAAAAACAAAGAGTTGATGGAGGGACAGATGCGTATTTCCAACATCAGAGTTCAACTGCGTATCACTTTTTTGGTGATGATGCTTTTTTGTTTTTTGCCAGGCTTCGGTGGCTTATTTGGACTTTTTCAAATTCAAAAAAACGAAAACATTACTATTAATAATGTTGAGATATTAAAAAACATTCGCGCCACCAATGCAAGCCTTCACTCTACAATCAACAGTTTAGTCACATTGAATGATTTCAATCTCACGCCAGAATTGGAAATAGTGTTGAACGAGCAACTGACAGCATTGAATAACAGCATTAAAAGATACTATTCGCGCCAAGATCAATTTGAAAGCATCTTTACACCTGGCGAAAGACAGGACATGCAGAATTTAAAGATTATTCTTGAGAATCTTTACATAAAAAACATCAAAATTATCATTGATTCGCTCAAGTCTGGAAACCTAGCGGCAGCCCTTAAGCCTTATCAAGACTTTAATCTCGCCTATGGCGCAGTTTTTTATGTCACTGATCTGGCAATAGACAAAAATATTACAAATTCTAGGGAAAACGCGGTCAAAAACCATAAGACCGCAAACCTGACCTTCATCGTGGTTCTTGGGATCGCCGCCTTGGCGATGATCGCCTCGTGGATGCTCCTCAATTTCACTAGTAAGTCTATAACCACCCCGCTGGAAGAGCTGGGCAGGGCGGCCGATGGGCTGGCCAAGAGCAATCTTGGCGAACAGACTATTATACCTTCCGCGTTCCAGAACCCGGACGACATCGCCCAATTTTCTAAAAATGTGCTAAGGGCCATAGATCAAGTGGCAGAGGTGCAAAAGGCCAAGGAAGAGGCCATGGCCGCCAAGTACGAAAAAGAAAAGGCCGAGGCCTCCGTGCGCGCCAAAAGCGACTTCCTCGCCAAAATGAGCCATGAGATAAGGACCCCGATGAACGCGATCACGGGCATGGCCGAGCTGGCCATGCGCGAGAACCTTCCAGGCTCCGCCAGAGATTACGTGCTAACAATAAAACAGGCTGGTGCCGACCTCTTGTCCATCATCAACGATATTCTGGATTTTTCAAAAATTGAGACGGGCAAGTTGGAAATCATCAATCGAAAATATTCTTTTTCATCTTTGGTGAACGACGTGATCAGCATCATCCGAATGCGGGCGTTTGAATCAAACATAAAGTTCATTGTGAAGATTGACAGCCGCATCCCCAATGAGCTGATCGGTGACCAAATTAGGCTTAGACAAATATTGCTGAACCTTTTGAGCAATGCGTTCAAGTACACCGAGCGCGGGAGCGTGACATTCGCCATTGCCGGAAAGCTAATTGGCGATGAAACCGTGGAACTCACCGTTGGGGTGAAGGACACAGGCCGCGGTATCCACAAGGATAACTTGGGCAAGATTTTTGACAGTTTTATCCAAGTTGACGCAGACAAAAACAAATATATAGAGGGGACGGGACTCGGCCTCCCAATATCTAAGAGTCTTGCAGTCGCCATGGGGGGAAATATATCGGTGGAGTCGCAGTACGGCATGGGGAGTACATTCATCTTGACAATCTCCCAAGGCATAAACAAACCTGAAAGGCTCGCGGTGGTTCAAGACCATCGCGAAAAGCACACACTCGTATATGAATCAGATGAACAGTACGCAGATTCCGTTGCCTATGCTTTAAGGAGTTTGCAAGTGCCTTGCACGTTGGTCTCCACAAAGCGGCAGTTGAAGGAGAAATTGGACTCCCGCGACTATCCATTTATTTTCGTCGCTTCGGATGTTTACGAAGATGTAAAGAGCATAATCCCTGCTTCGGGCACTGGGTCGCAGCTGGTGCTGATGTCTAGGTTCGGCGAAGTCGTAGCCGAGGAGAACCTGTTGATCCTCTCTATGCCGCTGCACTCCATCTCGGTGGCGAATATCCTAAATGGAAGGGCCACAGGTTCAGCCTACAAAGAAGACGCGGGGTCACTGGCCAGTTTTACTGCACACGGGGCCACCGTGCTCATCGTGGACGACGTCTCTACAAACCTGCATGTTGCCAAAGGGCTATTGGCCCTTTACGAAATAAACGTTGATCTTGCCAAGAGCGGGGCCGAGGCTATCCAGGCGGTCGTGTCCAAGAAGTACGACTTGGTTTTGATGGACCACATGATGCCTGGAATGAATGGCGTCGAGGCGACAGCGCGAATCAGGGCGATGGGTTCGGAAAACCCATACTTCAGCAATATCCCGATCATAGCCCTGACCGCAAATGCCGTGGTGGGGGCAAAGGACATGTTCCTAAAGAATGGGTTCAACGATTTCTTGTCCAAACCGATCGAGATGGCAAAACTAGACGTTGTTTTAGCAAGATGGATCCCATTGGAAAAACAAAAAAAGACATTACTAAAAACCAAGCACCACAGAAGCTCAACAATTATCGAAATTGATGGGATTGATACTAGAATAGGCATCGCGCGAGTCGGCGGGGAACCTAATAAATACTTGCAGACTTTGGCGATATTCTTGCAAGACGGGAAAGAAAAATCAACTGAAATAAAAAAGGCATTGAACGCCAATGATATTGCAATGTATGTTATCTGCGTGCATGCAATGAAGAGCGCGTTGACAAACATCGGTGCACTGAATCTTTCCATGATGGCAAAAAACCTAGAGAATGCAGGGCGGACAAATGATCTGCAGTACATCCAAAACCAGAATGGCACATTCATTTCCGATTTGGAGACGATGCTAATAAATATTGCCAAGGCTCTTGACGCCCACAGCAACAGATCCCATGTCGCTACTGCAGCCGCAGCGGAAATAAAAACCGAATTGGCGGCACTGAAGGCAGCGATTGACAACCTTGACCCCGCCGCGATTAAGGCAGCGGTCAAAAATTTACAGCCCTTTGTGCAAAGCGAAGGAATCGGAAGCTCCGTCCGAGAAATGCTGATGCACATCCTCGTTGGTGAATACAGCGAAGCTGCGGACTTGATTGATGTTGTGACAAAAAAAATGGACACCAACGGGGGACGTAATAAAACAGAGAGTTCCGAGGATTCAGGTAAAAATGGCGAACAAATGCCGTCGGCACCGGAGCCAACGTGAGGGGGGTAAACAGTGTTCGATGCCAAATTAAATGCAAATTGGCAGCCATTGGTCGTTACCCTGCCGGCAGCGAAAACTTCACCGTTGTCCCGCGTCCTTCTTCGCTTTCGAGGCTGATCTCCCCCCCGTGCGCCCTCACTATTTCGCGGCATATCGAAAGGCCTAGGCCGGTACCCATGCCTTCTGGCTTTGTTGTGACCAAGGGCTTGAACACCTTATCTATGATCCTGGCAGGAATGCCAGAGCCCGTATCGGAGAGCGCAAATTCATAGAATCCGCCAGACCCTGCTAGGTTAGCCAGCAGGACAATCTCGCCACCCCTCGGCATGGCATCCAGCGAGTTGTTCACCAAATTGATGAAGAGCTGCTCTAGCTGCTTTCGGTCAACAAACAATGCGCAAATGCTTGGGACGCGCGCCTGGAACTGAACGCCGTGTGCGGATAGTGCTGGGGTCCACAGTCGCTGCAGCTCGTTCAGCACTGATTTTAATTCCACACGTTCCTTTTTAGGTTCTATTGGCCGCACAAGACCGGTGAGCCTCCTGACGATTTCCCCGACCCGCACAATTTGGGCCATGATCGTGTCCAGCCTCTCCTTTTGCTGGGGGCCGATTTCTGGCTCGCCTTGAAGAATCTGTATGTGGCCACTGACCAAGTTGAGCGGGGTGCCGACTTCGTGGGCAAAGGTGGCCGTCAGCTGGCCAGCAACCGCCAATCTCTCCTGCTGGCCCAATTCCTCTCTAAGCAAAGAGATGCGCTCCAGCAGACGCTCCAATTCGTCATTTTTTGCCTGCAATTCAGCAAGGGCGGCCTCTATTCGCTCTTGCAAGGTCGCGTTGAAGTTTCTGATTTCTTTTAAGAGTACCTCGCGCTCATGGCTGTTTTTTTGCAACTCTGCGGCCATGTCGTCGAAATGCCTTGCAATTTGCTCTAGCTCCCCTTGGCCGCGCAAATTTGCCCTTGCCGAGATGTCACCATCGCCAAGCAATTTCATCGCGCCCAATATTTTTTTCATGGGGCGACTGACTAGGTGGAACGTAAGCACCCACAGCAGGGCAAATTCGACCAGCAAGGCAAATGGGATGGTCTTTATGGTCAGTGATAGGGTTTTGTTCCAGACGACACTCCATCTGTCCAAATTGCAATATGCCCTGAGTACGGCTTTTGGTTTTCCGACCCTATTGTCCACGATGGGGACGTATATCCGCCAGATGGGCTTGCCTGCGTGCGTTGTCAGCAGTTCGGCACTTACGTGGCTAGTCTCCATTGCTTTTAGGATTTCGGAATCGTCCTTCTGTACTTCTTCTGGCCTATTCTTGGACGTGGCCCATACTTCTATATAGTCTTCTTCTCCCTCTGCGCTCGATGCCCTCAGCAGGTCAATTTGGTGGACGCTCTCCGGGTTTGTCCAAGTGGTAAGCATTTCAGCCGTTTCCCGACGATATTTGAGGCCAGGGTCTGTGCGCCTGATTTCTTCAGCCACACCCAGCGCGGTCCTCATGGCGACATCTTTGCTGTAGGACTCGATGGAATTCCTGAAGACGCTGATGACAGAAATGGCGGCCACGATGGTGAGGAAGCACGTGAGCATGGCCATTGCAAGAAATATCTTTGCGTGCATGCTCTTGGCCCACGCCCAAAATTTTTCGCCCAGCACAGCCAAAAATGCCCTAGGCTCGCTATTCATGGCGCGCCGTCTTGTTGATTGGCCGACCTGATGTGCAGCGCATGGCAAACCTTAAATTATGGTGGCTGCGCCCTTGGGCGCATCTGCAATTGTCCTTTGCTGATGGGCGATTGTCAATTTTCTGCATCGAAGAGTGGGTAGACAAAAAATATGTCGAACGCGCGACAAGGTGCGATTTGGTATAAACTTTGCTCGCGTTTCTGCCGATAAAGTAGGCATACCACCGGGTATGTTTTGCCGGGAGCATTGAAATGTCAAGCAAAGTGTCTTTATCAATAAAAATAAGCCAGCAGGTCCATGCTGCGCTTTCATCTAAAAAAGAATCGTCTAAGACCTCAGCCGTCTCTGCCCCCGTCAGTTCTTCGCTTTCCGCTCCTGCCCCTGTCACCAAGGCCAAAATTGCGGAGGCATTGACGATCACTTTCAGCAATGAGGCAAAAAAAATGCTGGAAGACAAGGCAGTTGAGGCCGAAAAGAGGCGGAAAGCCCAAGAAAAGATAGACGAGGTGCGGAGACAGGCCAAGCAGTTTGAAGAAACTAGAAAGGCATCCAAAAAACAGGCTGCGGCCCAAAGAATTGCCGAACTCAAAGAACGCCTGAAAATATTGGTGGAAAGGATGAGGGCGGCCTTCATCATGGGCGACAAGCACGCCGCTGTACACATTGCCAAAGAAGCGGCCATTGTGGCCAAAGACCTTGCCGCCGCTTACAAGGCACTATCGGAATCTGGCGGCTCGGGCGGCGGTGACGCAGCCCCAACCTTAAATATTGCCGGAGGCGAAGAAGCGAAAGGGGAAAAAGCTGAGGGAGCGGAAAACACAGAGGGCGCAGCAAATGCAGAAGTAGCGGCAGGAGTGGAAGAGGCGACAGACGCGGAAGAATCGTCGGACGAGGCAGGTGCCGAGGGCGCGGCTGAGGCAAACCCAGAAAAAGCAGCAGCCGAGGCCGAGAAGGCGCAGAAAGAAGCCGAAGAGCAAGAAAAACAGGAAGAACAGGAAGAACAAAATGATTCAGAAAAACAAAAACGTGACGATGAATTGAAAGAAGCCGCAAAAAAACTGGCCCTCAAGGCAAAAGAAACCCGCGGCGGCGTGGACGCAAACAAAGAAGAAATCATCGGCTGGCTGAGGGCCATCGTGTCAATGGCGCGCGCCACGTTAAAGCGAAAGAACCCGCTAAGCGGCAACGAGCCAGAGAATCCGCGGGAAGAGGCTAAAATGGCGGAGGACGTAGAAGACGCGGCAAGGGAGATAGAGGAGGCTATTGCCGATATATCTGCGGCCTAATCCCCTGCATCGTCACTGGCAACGGGAGCCACCGCATTTGCATTTGTCTCGCCCGTAAAAGCCTGTAGGCACACTCCGAGGATGATCACCGCGTACGCGGCCCAGCGCATCTTTGGAATGGCCTCGCCGAGCAGCAGCCTGGCCATCAGTGCAACGCAGATAAAGCCCAGCGCAGAAAAGGGAAATGCGAAAGTGAGTGGTACGTGCTTGATGGTCCAAGCCCACAGGAGGATACTAAGGGCGTAACAACCCATACAGGTGATCATCCATTTGTGCGTGAACAGCTTAAAGAGGGCCAAAACATCCCATTCCATGCCAGCCGCGCCGACGGCTTTTTTCATGGAAATCTGGGCAAAGGCGTTAAGCATTACGCCTACAAGCATCAAGGGTATGATTTTCACGTAGATGGACATGCACCTAGCTCCGAGGGTATTCCACATAATACCACTAGGCCAAGCGGAGTAATTGCTGCAAGAAGGTTGTTGATTGAGCCACTTGCGAAATCTTCACGCGCCCATCGAAGTCATCTCAATGCATCCGCTCATATATAGCAGTTCAACCTATTGTAGGTTGAACTGCTATGCAAGGATTTGCATGCAAATCCTTGCCGCGTATTGCTCGTAGGCGGGCTTTGCCCGCCGTTAAGCGAGCAATACAAGCGTGAATTGCTATATACGCTGGATGATTGTAAGGGTTGGATCAGGCATTGCGGCTATAGACTACAATAAGTTAAACTGCTATATAGAAGCACTGTGCGAAGCGAGTACTCAGGGTCTGGGGAGTAGCGAAGTGCGGACTCGCATGCAAGGCCGTGCTGAGCGAATCCACAGGAAGCATCCAGAAAGCTTTTCCAAGACCCGGTGGGAAACGCCCAATACCGCAACGCCTCTCTCCCGATGTCAAGCAGCGCATGACCGTGCTGCGTATTCAATCGGCATAAAAATGGCGCGGGCGCGAGTCCGCATCAATACTGCCGCGCAGCGGCCAACATCGAGGCATATCCGCTCCCCGCTTCGCGGCTCGCTCCATTGTGTTCAATCGGCATAATGGGTTGCCAGGCGCATGGTTCAGCATCCTGGTGGGTTCCATGACTAGGCACTGGACGAACCAAATTATTGGGCCGCGAACCCGAGCACAAAGGATAGAATCAGGCTCTATGTATCAGCGGCTAATGTTGGTCTCCACGCTCCGGCGCGATACGAATCAGGTTACAGGAACGCTCGTCCCGAGCATGACAAGACAGCGCAACGGAGTCTCTCAGCCCCAAATTAACTAGATTTTGCACGAGACTCCATTGTCAATAATAGGCCGCTGGCGTAACCTACAAATGTGCAGGGACTGCTCTGTGCATATGTCCGATGGGTTTGACGAACACGATGAACGCCATGAACACTGATGCGATTCCACTGGCCGAGAGGATGCGCCCCACAAGCATGGCGGACGTCGTGGGGCAACCGCACTTGCTGGGCCAAGATGGGATTTTGTCAAGGCTGA
>Ga0268262_10004763_pt1 | contig 13804 bp, 11 predicted proteins | sample TergutNc150P3_FD_190354 | JGI IMG/M metagenome (GOLD analysis project Ga0268262, IMG submission 190354) | Nasutitermes corniger P3 segment gut microbial community from laboratory colony in Florida, USA - Nc150 P3 (SPAdes) (version 2) | ecosystem: Host-associated > Arthropoda: Insects >... | reverse complement strand
AAGTGACCGCTTGCATGACCCAAACGCATTCTTCTTTACCCTGTGTAATAACAAGCTTGCCGGTGTAATGTTCACGGAAAGGAGCGGGAATAACAACTCTACCCTTATCATCAAGAGTACTCTCAATTGTCCCAGTTTTTAGCTGAAATTCCACGTTAATCCTCAATAATCCTCAATATTCTAATTAATGTCACTAAATGACACTTATAGTATTGACCGAATCAAAAACTAACACAAGTACTATTGATAATATTTATAAAAAAAAATAAAAAAAAATGTTTATTTAGCTATACACCTATGTAGTAAGTTGGAAAAAATCGACAAATTCTCGTTTTTTACTTTACATTAGTATAGCAAAACAGCAAAATTTGCATTTTAACTATACTTTTGTATAGCTGAAAATTTTCACATTTTTCACTATTCATTTGTATAGCATGGCAAAAAAAATCGCAAAAAAATGGCCGTTTTGACGCGAAAAATCATGCAAATTTGCGAATTTTGCATATTTTTGCCCGAAGGCGATTTTTAGGTGATTCGGGAGCGGCCGAAATTTATTTTTTTTGTTAACATGCGTTTGATGTTTTTTTTATTTCACTATTCTTTTGTATAGCAAAAAAAAATAATTGCATAAATTTGGCCATTTTGATATGATAAATCATGCAAATTCGCGAATTTTACATAGTTTTTCCGGAAGGCGATATTCAGGAGATTCAGGGGCGTTTACCGTTCAATTCCCTTGTTGACATGAACGGCAACGTGCTCAGCCTGCCGCTGCCTACCAACAGGATGATTGTCTTTAAGGTGGCGGCAATAAAGACCGAAGAAAGAACAGGCGTGAGTGAAACCTATCATTTCCTTGATTTGCTCAGCGCCGAGGAATTACTTGAATACACGAAAAACAATAGGCACTAATAATGAAAGCTCCCTGCACCGCACTTTAAAATTTCAATACGCCGGCCCGGGCGGCAAGACCGAAGCCGAAGTAGGCGGCTTTGTCGCCGACGGAATACGAAAGGACGGCGAGTATATTGAAGTTCAAACGGGCAGTTTTGGGCCTCTTAGAAAAAAGATAAAAGAATTTGCCTCAATCGGCAAAGTGCGGATTATTCACCCCATCGCGGTAACAAAGAAGATTGAAGTCTGCTCCGCAGACGGAAAACCGCTTTACAGCAGAAAAAGCCCCTTACACGGAACGTCCTGGGACATTTTTAACGCCCTCCTTCACGCCCCCCAATTGCCGCTTATCCGCGGCGTAACAATTGAAATCGCGATGGTTGACATAATCGAAAAGCGCGTAAAAGACGGCAAAGGCGCGTGGCGGCGGAAGGGAATCAGTATTAAAGATAAACAACTGTCCGCTTTTCACGAGAGTATTCTTTTATCAAAACCAAAAGATTATCTGCGCTTTATCCCTTTCAAAAAAAACGAAAGATTTACCGTCTCATCCCACTCTGAAAAAACCGGTATTAAAAAGTGGATGTCTCAAAGGGCGTTGTATGTGTTAATGAAGATGAATATTATTAAGCGTGTCGGGAAAGAGGGAAATGCGTGGGTGTATGTGAGAGGGTAAATGATTTTGCGCAGATTAATTAAACGCACGGCGCGGCCATAGATAATGGAAAATTAATCTACCTGTTAATTCCTAACCATTTTTCTTCAAGTTGGGCTAAACGAATATTGGCAGGATTTGAAGTAATTTTAAAAATATCTTTATCTGGCCACTCTCCGGAAACATTATGTACATATAATTCTAACATGCTTACATATTTAAGTTTTACTTTCTTATTATCAAAAGCGTTAAAATGCCTATAAATAGTTTCTCTATTATTGCATGATTGAATATCTATTTTTTTTAATAATTTCATCTGATAAAAATATTTGAATAAATTTTGAAAATACGGGATTATTATCACAGGTGTTACGACTATTATGATTATGCCGAGTATGGTGAAATAAAAGCCTCGTCCAACAATAATTTTGTCAAAAACATAATAACCGTTAAAAAAGCAAACGGCACTAAAAAAAACAACATAAATACAGGTAAGAATTTCTTTACGCAAGAAATACCCAATTGTATTATTAAATATATTTTTCCAAATTATACTTACTGGATATATAACTATAAGACATATAGCAATGGGACTTATAATAATATCTACATCAAATAAAGTATAAAAAAACAGAGAATATAACATACCAAATTCTAAGTAAAAATAAATATTACGTTGTAATGAAAAAACTAAAAAACATAGCATAAATATTCGAATCCATTTTAAAGGAAAAACAAATTTCCTAAAATAAAAAAATAAAATCAATACTAATGCCATAATAGGCGGCAGAGCTGTAATTGGAATTAAACGGAATATCATCCCGCATATAAAATAGTAAGTTGAATAGTACATTGTTATAATTAAAAAAAAGAAGAAGTCTGCTATTTTAAATTTTACCCAAAATCGCAAATTGATAAAAGGTTCGGAAAGACTTAGAGAAAAATTATAATCTGAATACGATTGTAAAATATTTTTAATTGGCATTTTATTAAAGAATTCCTCAAACCTATTCAATATTTCTTTTGATAAACTCGGTATATTTCTACAAGAATAAAAAGCTGTTTCTGTAATCCAGTAATTATCTAATAGCAATGCCAATAAAATATTTTGCTCAATGCTATCATTATCTAACAGACTTACACACTCTACTATTAATTTTATAGTTAAGATATTATTGTTGTAATTTATTTGCTGTCTCATATATTTGGCAAGTTGCGTATTAAAGTTTTTTAAACAATCTTTTCTGCCTTTATACGCATCTCTTAAAAAGCGTAAAGCATGTACAACTTCGATTCTCTGAAGGTCATTGGCCGTTACTATAATTTCCCAACAAAAATCCGCAATCTTCGTTGCCGTTTCATCATCTGCAATTTCACAATAGATGACAAGAGCGTCCCTTAATTGTGAATCTTTTGGTATTGCTTGTAAATCAATAGTATCTTTGTTGTCAAGCATGTTTTTTGCAACAAAATATTCTGCAAAACGCCTGTGTACAAAACTAAAAATACTTTCATCACCCGTATTTCCCCGTCCAATTCTGGCAAATTTTAAAATATCAATATATTTCTCCGCGTTAGGGTCAATATCTCTTAATGTTTGAGTTTCTATTTCCCAGCCTAAACTGCTTTTAGACATTGAAGCGGCGGCTTTTTTTGCAAAAAAAATAATTTGCTCTTTTGAAATGCCTTTTTTTCTCATTTGGTCTTCGCAATCATCCAACAATTGACGCAGATAATTTTCATATAACTCAGCATGCGTTGTCGGTAATGCTCCATTATTGGATTCAATATACTCACTTATCAAGGTTGCTGCAAACGGATTACGGGCAACAGGCACCAAATGAGAATGATTTTTAAAGAAATCTTTTATTATTTCGTTATTTATTTTTCCATTTCTTTCAAATGTTTTTATTATTTTCTTTTCCGAGAAAGGCCTGATTTCCAAAGTCGTAGTACATTGAAACTCTTGAGTAGGCTTTCTGAATAACCGGGAAGCTAAAATACCCTGCGCGAAATCGTCTCTTGTGCCTTTTAAAAAAGTAAAAATAACTTTAGATAATTCTTTAATTAACCACGAATTTTCATCTTCGGCCAAAACGGAAGGGATTTCATCAAAAGAGTCAAATACGAAAAATAAGTGCCCGGTCAAATATAATCTTTCAAAATAAGTTTGACCATCTATTTTTCTGTTGAAAAATTTACGAATGAATATGTTTCTTTTTCCCACATTTGCCAAAACAAAATTCATTAATCCTTCTGTTGTTGGAGGATTGTCTCTATCCCATTTCCTGTCAATTTGCCATTCTTTAAGATTTATATAGACAGGTATTTTTCCGGTTTTTTTCGTTTCTTCCGATAAATCCTGACATAACTTCCGCAAAGAAACACTTTTACCGGAACCGGGATCACCCAATATCAAGAATAGTCGATCTTCTGACTTTTTTATGGCGGCAAGTAAGTCCATTATCTTCTTTTTCCGGTGAGTTCCTTTTATAACTTCGACTTCAGCGTCTAAAGGCGTAAAATACCAGGAACTCCAATTTGTTTTAATATCAATATCTCTTAATTCATCGGATAAATATGTAGCGATTCCTTTAATCTCTTCCTTATAAGAAATGTTTGGTAATTCTTTTCCAATTGAATTTTGATGTTTCCCCATAGCCGTATTATCATTATTGAAGTAATTTACAATCCATGTTACAGCCGCAATGAAAATAAAAATTAAAATATACGGCGCTTGTTGAAAATTTTTAGCAATATCCGGAAAGCAGGTTTTAACTGCGGCATCTAAAAATTTTTGCCAAAAACCATAAGACATTACAATTGACGATGCGGCAACAAATGAAAAAATCCTTACAGAGTATTTATTGGGTACAGATTCCCATATTACCTTTGTAATAAATAATATTATTGCTATACCAATAAGTAAAACAACGGTAGAGGGTAATCCTTTAAAAAAAAGCGTTATTAATAGAGATAATATAGAAACAATGAATACTATTATGAAATATTTATGTTTCATATTTTGCATAATTGTTCCTTATTCCTATAATAAAACACAAAGATTACCATAAGTCAATAGGGTTATTGATACCTCCACAAAAATCAATTTATTAGCGGAAACGGTTTCAGAAATACTATATTGTCATTAACTGTCCTTCATCTTCCGGAGCCGTAATACCTTATAGCACGGTCTTTTTCATCGCCTCTTTTATAGAAGATTTTACGAAAAATTCACACAAAAAAGCCTTTGTAACTCCGCACATTTTTAAATATATACATTGAATTATTACCAAAAAAGAGATAAAATAATCATTACGGATAAATTAATATCCATACATCGATCCTAAGGAGGAAAATATGGGAATTTTAAGCGCAATTAAAGAAAAAATTTTCGGGAAACCTAAAGAACCGGGAAAAACCGCGGATGTGACGACATCTGTACCGGCGGGCGCAACAGCGGCGGCAATAGCGGCAGCGGCCGGTAAAGCGGCATTGACAAGAGAAGCGGCTAGAGAAGCCGCAAGGCCGGCTGTAGTTGACGTGGAAGCTGTTCTTGAAGAAGCCGTAAAAGCCAAAGGCATGAAACTCAACTGGCGCGAATCTATCGTCGATTTAATGAAAGCGTTAGATCTCGACAGCAGCCTGGCAGCCCGCAAGGAACTAGCCGCCGATTTGCATTACTCAGGCGATTATCCCGACGGCTCCGCCGAAAAGAATATTTGGCTGCACAAGCAACTGATGAAGACCCTGGCCGAAAACGGCGGCAAAATCCCCAAAGAACTTCTCAGTTAATCGCCGGAGACTCACACAAAGAACACAAAGGTACAAAGAGCAAGAGGGGAACCTTCGACCTTCGGTCTCGGTTGAGGTTCACAAAGAAGGATCAGGGGTTATTGTCCGAAGGTTAAGCTTGAGCTTCACTATAAGATTACAAACAAGAACACCATCTTCCCCCTTTGTGTTCTTCTAACCTTTGTGATCTTTGTGATAACTCTTTCCGTATAATTTCAAGTCTTCCTCAATAACTCCATCGGCTTAATTTTCCCCGCCCGCCGAGCGGGAATCCACGACGCAAGCACGGAACAAATAATGGCAAAAAGCCAGATAACCATCACCGCTCCCCAGTCGATTATAATGGGGATTGTTTCAAGGTAAAAACCGGGATCAAGTATCTTTACCTCATCACCGTGAAAAAGGCCTGAAAAAAACGAAAGAATTTTTTCCAAAGAGCGGATTAAAAAATTTATGTTGCTTCCTATCAAAAGCCCGGATATTACTCCAATAAGTCCGCCGATAAAGCCCGTAAGAAAACTGCCCCACAGAAAAATCTCCGTAACGCCTCTAATGCTTGCCCCTGAAATTTTTAAAATGGCAATATCCCTTTGGCGCTCAATAACAAGCATGCTCGTCGCGGAAGAAACATTAACCGCCGCGACAATCACTATCAACGCCATTATGAACAGTAAAAGCTGCCTTGTCGTCTGATACGAACTGTACTGCGAACGTAAAATATCCTTCCATGTGTAAATGCTGAAATTTGTAGATAATTTTAAATTCATTTCCCAAACAAAATCATCGGCGTTTTTGTACGGGTCGTCAATCTTGACTAAATAATAAGTCGACGGCTCCTGTGAAAAAACACGCTTTGCGCCTTCTAAATTTATTATGCACCATAACGCGTCAAGTTCGTTATATCCGCAGGATATTATTCCCTTAACTGTAAAAGAAGCGGTCTTCGGAGACATTCTGCCCCCTTCCTCGGACATGATAGTCATAAGCCGCACGGTATCTCCCGCTTTTACTCCTATGTTCTGCGCCAGAGTTTCACCTAACACAATGTCCCTGTCCGTCTGCGGCTTGTTTTCGCCGTCGATTGTTTTTAACAAAACGGCGCTTGTTGAATCGTCCCAAAACGAGGATTCTACAGCCCGCACTGAAACTCCCGTCTTCCCTTTCTTTCCCGCTAAAACGCCCATTCCGCGCTGTTCAGCCCATATTCCCCTTATGCCGTCCACTTCATTTATCGCCATCTTTGTGCTTTCCAGACCTATGAAATTATTGTAATCTAAAACCTGTATATGGCCTGTTCCAAGCTCCAGATACCTGTCTGTAATTCCCCTTATCATTCCATCCGCGACAATTAACGTTACAATAATAGGAACAAGACTGACCGCAATGCCTGCCGCAGCTCCTCGCAGATAACGCACGCCCTCTTTGGCCCTGCCCCATAAGTATCTAATCGCTATATAAAAAGAAGTTTTCTTTTTCAAGATAATTCCTCTGACAACAGGCCGTTATCTAAAATAAATCTTATTGACGCCCTTTGCGCCACCTTTTTATCATGGGTAACAATAATTAACGTCTTGTTTCTTTTTTGCGCGTTTTCATACAGCAGTTCCGCGACAATATCGCTGTTCTGCGGATCAAGATTCCCGGTCGGCTCGTCCGCGAGAATTAACGCGGGATCATTAACCATGGAACGCGCCACAGCCACCCTTTGCCGTTCCCCCCCTGAAAGCTGCGACGGTAAATGACCGCTTCTGTCTTCCAGCTTAACGTCAGCTAACAACTGTCTTGCCCTGTCAATGGCGTCTTTTTTCTTTAACCCGGCAATGTAGGCGGGCAGCATAATATTTTCAAGGGCGGTAAAATCTTTTAAAAGATAATGAAACTGAAAAACAAAGCCCGTTTGCTTTGACCTGTATACGGAAATTTCTTTTTCTGAAAGCGAAGTTATGTCCGTACCGTCCAAAAATACGCTTCCTTCATCGGTATGATCAAGGCCGCCTATTATATTTAAAAGCGTGCTTTTACCGCTTCCGCTCTGCCCGCTTATCGCGACGGACTTTCCTTCTTCAATTTCAAGATTAATGCCCTTCAGAATGTGAAGCGTTTCAGCTCCTGAAATATAATTCTTTACTATGTTTGTAACTTTTAAAAGAATTTTTCCCTGTATGTCATTCATAGCGCAACACCTCCGCCGGTTGTATTTTTGACGCTTTTCGCGACGCAAACCATGCGGCCGCAAGAGCGGATAAAAGGCCGAACATAAATATTAATACAACTTCATGGGGCAGAATCCTGGACGGTATTTCTTTTATATAAAACACCGCAGGAGAAAAAACGGCGAAATTCCCCGTCATTCCGATTCCAAGCCGGCCCGCCAATATATTAATAATATCGATAAACCAATTTATTATATTTTCTACCAATGTAAAAAAGCCGGATATATTCAAGGCGACTGCCAATCCTACAATTAACCCTATAAAAGCGCCCGCAAACCCTATAATCGCCCCGTCAAAGACAAAAACAAAACGCACCTCAGTCTGCGTGCCGCCTATGGCGCGTAACAAGCCTATTTCTTCGCGTCTCTGCAAGACCGATCTTCTTTGCGCCTGAAAAATATTTAAACCGACTACGATAAAAATAAGGCCTACAAGTATAAACATAAACAGTTTTTCGGTTCTAAGGGCGCCAAAAAAAGAACGGTTATAATCGCGCCAGCTTGACAATTTAATTCCCTCATAAGAAGATAATTTTTTTCTTGCCTGCGCCAGCGCCGTTTTGTCCATAAAACGGTTAGCAAGTTTTATTCCCAGTTTTAAATCGCATTCATTCTGCAAAAAAGAAGCGTTTCCAATGTTAAGAAAAACCCAACTGCAATCGTATTCATAATAACCGGTTCTGAATATTCCCGTAACATAGCCTTCAAAACTGCTTCCGTCTTCCTGTGACAGAATACCGGTCAGTGAAAACACGGTTATCTCGTCTCCAATGGTCAGGCCAAGTCTGCGGGCAAGCTCAGAGCCCAATAACGCGTTCTTATTGCCTGAAATGTCAAAAGAGCCTTCTTCAAAATCCAGCCTGCCCATCATTGCCTTGTCAATTTCAAGCGCATTTTCACCTAACCCTCTTACCAATACCGCCTGTTGTAATGACCGTCTTCCCCTTGCGATAGCCTGATATTCCTTAAACGGAACCGCCGCCTTAACGCCCGGAATCTCAAGTAAACATGCCTGTATTTCATCAATTTTATCCTGATCAAAAGACTCAACGCGAAGATGATACGATGAAACTTCTAAAATACTTTCTATAAAACCTAACTGAAATCCGTTCATAACGGCGATAATCACTATCAGGGCGAGTACACCTACAGCTATTCCTAAAATAGCCAAAACAGGCGAACTGCTTCGTCCTTTAAAAATATAACGGGAAGCTACAAATAAAACCCACAATCTTTTCAATTTCTCACCCTGGTTTCAGATATTTTCCTTCCGTCTTCCCAAACGGCGCGAAGCACTACAACATTATCCATGTAAAGTTCTTCAATTTCAGTATTTCCTTCTTTGCTGACAACCCTTTCCAAAACGCCGTCTTTAAAATTCCTTTCAATAATTTTTTCTCCGTCTGAATTATACTCAAATTCCGCGATTAATACCGTATCGCCTTCCGTCTTTAAGGTCTTTACAATGCGGTTATTCTTCCATGTGTTTTGTATAGTCCAAACTACATTATCTTCATCATCATAAAGAGTTTGACTTAAAATTCTGCCTCTGTTATCGGTATCAAAAATCATTTTAAAACCTTCGCCAATATATTCATTTTGAAAAAATTCCGGGTATAAATTGTGTTTTTCGCCGACAAAGATATCTTCTTTTATTGAATCTATTATTCGTTTCGGAAAAGCTATTATAACGGGAACATCCGATACTCCGTCCCTATGAAATATCCGTTCAATGCCCCTTAAATAAAGAGAGCGGTTGTAACGGTAATAATCAATAAAAGACGTTTTAAAATTATTTCCGGTGTTATCTGATATAAAATACTCGGCGCTTACCAAAAGATTATTTTTTATCGTATACTCAGTTTTTTCTATTCTTCCGTCTTCAAAAAATCTGGATTCCGACGTTAATAATAAATTTTCATTGTAAACTTCAATAAATCCTTTTCTTTTTTTAACAGCTTTATTAACCGCCACTTTCGGTTCTTCTTTAGTTTCTTCATCGGCCTGCGCTAAACTTTCATTTTCTTTTTCCTCATTCGCATCTGATTCCCCCGTCTTTTCCGCAGCAACAGTTACTTTAACTTCCGGTTCCGATTCAGGCTCAATAAAAACGGCGTTTAACCTTGTGCCTCCATTTTCATCCCTTAATATCCATTGCGTCCTTATTTGTTCGCCTCTTCTATAAAGAATACGCACCTCTACCTTGAAACTTTCATCATAATAGGGAAGAAGATACTCCGGTAATTCTTCATCTGACACATAATTTATAGCAAGAGCGTATCTGTTGCGCAGCGCTGAAAAGCGGGATTGCATTTCTTCCAAAGCCATACCGCCTGAATTTGAACGGAACCACCTTGCCGGCCTTATCCAGCCGTCGCCCTCCTTATCAAATTCAAAATCTACGGCAGTCTCAGTTTCTTCGGACTCTATGTCAGGCAACACCTCGTCCGTCTCCTGGGTTAACGCGATAATGCCGCCAAAGAGTATCAAAACGGGAATAATAATAAAAATTAATTTTTTAGCCGATACCCGCAAATTCCCTCGCAAATTTATGGGGATCAAACAATTCAATATCCCCGTATTTTTCGCCCGTGCATATATATACAACGGGCAAATGCAATTCCGACGCCAAAGAAAAAACCACTCCGCCTTTGGCCGTAGAATCGTACTTTGTCAATATTACCCCGTCAAGAGCGACCGCGCCGTGAAATATTTCAGCCTGGGCGAAGGCGTTTCTTCCCGTAGTCGCGTCCAGCACAAGGTATTTCAGATAACTAATGCCGCCCGCTTTTGACTCCACTACCCTGTCAATTTTCCGTAATTCTTCAACTAACGCCGATTTTGTGTGCATTCTTCCCGCGGTATCCGCAATAACAATGTCCGCTCCTCCCGACAGGGCGGCTTCCAGCGCGTCATAAACCACAGCCGCCGGGTCTCCTCCCTGCTTGTGGGCCACTACCCGCGTATTCAGTTTCTGTCCGTGTATTTTTATCTGATCAATCGCCGCGGCCCTGAACGTATCCGCCGCCGCGAGAATTGTTTTTTTATTGTACATAGTATTGTAAAGATGCGAAAGTTTAGCTGCGGTAGTTGTCTTGCCGACTCCGTTTACGCCAAGGAGAAGAACAGCCGTCAGATTTTCACAAACATCAGGAGTTTTAACCGCCGCCGCTTTTTTTAATTCATCTTCAAGCAATTCAGCCAATTTATCGGGTAACGAAGGAGAGCCGTCTTTTTTATATTGTTCTTTTAATAATTCAGCCGTTTTATACGCCTGTGAAGCGCCAAAATCTCCTTCTATTAACAAATCACAGAGATCATCAAACAGCTCTTCATTAATTGCGGGCTTCCCTCTGAAAAAATTTTTTATCTTTTCGCTGAATTTCATTTTTTCCTGCCCTGCGGCGCGATGGGCGCTGAATCCTTTCCCGAATAGTAAATATATCTGATCATACGGTAAATTCCATATATTGAAGCCGTTCCAAAAGCAACGGCTGATCCTATACTAAAATAATATATAAGCGCATTATTATCTATAAATTCCTGAGTCACTTTTCCCTGATTATAACCGTATATAGCCGCGTTATTTGCTCCTATATATGAATAATATAAAATCCATGTCGCAATGCCTGTAATCCATTGGCTGCCCCATACCCAGTAATAAATTCTTCGCTCTTTGTCCACACGGCCGCTGCTTATCGGTAGCGACATTTTTACAGATACCGATTGCGCATAATCCGCCGAATCCTGGGTTCTAAAAACCAAAGAACCTTTTCTGCCGTTAACATTTTCCATTTCTATATATTCAAGGCTATTTGCAGGAAGCCTGAGAGTTAACGGGGATTCCCCGATATACAGCGCGCCATGGTAAACTCTATTTTGCATGTTATCTGAAATATCAGTATTTACATACTCAATAGGATTAAGTTTTAAGTTAATTCTCGTAAGCTCTCCCGAAACAAGTTCCGTTTCAAGAACCAAGCTTTCATGATCCGGCGCCGACGCGGTTACCGTTATTTTACCGGGAGGGTATTCAGTTAATGAGGAGTCACCCCTGCTCGCGAATGATCTGTTAATAAGCACTAATGTCGTCTCCGGTTCAACTTTTACCTCTAACGCGGCGGGAGGATTTCCCGAAAGAACAATTATTAATTTTCGCGTAACTTCATCAATGGCGGCGCTAATATCGCCGTATGAAAAAATGACGCTATCCTCCCAAACATATGACTTCGTAAATACCGTATAAAGTTTTAATTTTAAAAAATATCTTCCGTGAAAATCCGTAATGCTCCCCGATAAAAAAGCGTCCGCTTTTTGGGCTGTGCAAAACCTGATTTCGCCCCCCGCTTCAGGAGCGGCCGGAAATACAAGGTTAAGGTTGCCGGAAACTAATTTAAAAACAGGCTCCTTATTTATTAACGGAGCGTTATCATCAATTTCTTCCAGTTTTGCCCTTAAATTTTTTATCTCAATATCCATCTTTGCGATATTTTGACGGTACTTCCAATCAGGGTCTCCCAGGTAAATCTGACGCGATCTTTCATCAATTTTTGCGGAAAGCGTTTTTGCCGCGCTTGCGCGCGCTCGCGCCCAGGCATATTCTTCATAATAGGCGTATTCAGGAGATATACGGGTATGATAATTAATTGATTTTAAGCGGTTTGTCAATTCTTTTAATATTATCTCTGAAATATTTGATTTATCGGCGGGAAGAGAGCTTGCGTCGAAATTTGTTATACACAGGAACCATTCGTCATTCTGCGTTTTAATTTCAGCCGCATCGGACTGCCCTTTTGCAAATAACGGCATGGTTAAAACGAGAAAAATTAAAACAAAAAGACACCGCGCTTCTTTCAATTCATCTCTCCGTTTCGCCATGAAAATCTTAAATACTCCTCAATAAAAGGATCAATATCGCCGTCCATCACGGCCTGAATATTTCCTTTTTCAACTTTCGTACGGTAATCCTTTACCATCGTATACGGCTGAAACACATACGATCTTATCTGGTGCCCCCATGAAATATCCTTTTTCTCCTGCGAATATTTTTCGTTTTCTTTTTCCTTCTCCTGTCTGTAATATTCGTAAAGACGCGCTTTAAGCATACTCATGGCGATTGCGCGGTTTTTTATCTGACTGCGCTCATTCTGACAGGCGACAACAATACCGGTCGGCAGGTGCGTAAAACGAACCGCGCTGTCCGTCTTGTTTACATGCTGTCCTCCCGCGCCTCCCGAGCGGTATGTGTCCACCCGCAGATCTTCGGGTTTTATGTCTACTTCGATTGTATCATCAATAACGGGAAAAAGGTAAACCGACGCGAAAGACGTATGCCTTCGCGCGTTTGCGTCAAAAGGGCTGATCCTTACAAGCCGGTGAATCCCCGATTCGCCTTTTAAGTAACCGTAGGCATAGTCTCCGTCGATACGGCAAGTGGCGGACTTCAGCCCCCCTTCGGCTTCCTGCTGATCAACTTCTTCGACGGAAAAGCCTTTTTGCTCAGCCCAACGCAGGTACATACGGTAGAGCATCTGCGTCCAATCGCAGGCTTCCGTTCCGCCCGCTCCCGAATGAACGGTAAGAAAACATGGGTTTTTATCCATCTCGCCCGTCATTAGTTCAAACATATTTTGTTTTTCATAGCGGGCAGTTAAGTCTTTTATTATTTTTTCAATATCGGAACTTTCATTTTCATCTTTTGCTTCAGTCGCCAGTTCAAATAAGGCTTGTAAATCGGCGACTTCATCCCGCAAAGCTTTCCATGGTTCATATCGATTTTTAAGGCTTTTAAGGGCAGCCATTGTTTTTTCGACTATTTCCTGGTCGTTCCAAAAGCCCGGCTCGGCGGTTTTTGCCTCGACTTCGGCTATGCGTTGGGCAAACGAAGCGTCTTCAAAGACGCCTCCATGTTTCGTTTATTTTTTTCTCCAAATCTTCAATGGGCGTGCCCAGTTCGGTAAGCAGCATGGCATATCTCCTACCATAATATTATAGGAAATTGGGATTTATTTCAACTAGCGTCTTTGCGTGGGGGATTACATAAGATATACGTGAAGTGGCTGACTATCCACTCTGCTTTATTTAAAAGTGAGGGCAAGATGTAGACTTAAAGATTTTGTTCCTACACTTTAACTTTTCCTTTTTATTGATTATATCTTTGGGAGCGTGGGCGCAAACCCCCACCGGCTCCTTGTGGTCGTGGCCTTTATTGACGCACGCTTTGGCGTGGCATTATCGCGATCCACGCC
>Ga0268262_10004762_pt1 | contig 13807 bp, 12 predicted proteins | sample TergutNc150P3_FD_190354 | JGI IMG/M metagenome (GOLD analysis project Ga0268262, IMG submission 190354) | Nasutitermes corniger P3 segment gut microbial community from laboratory colony in Florida, USA - Nc150 P3 (SPAdes) (version 2) | ecosystem: Host-associated > Arthropoda: Insects >... | reverse complement strand
GCCACTATTGTATGCCCAGAGAAAAAACCCCAAATGGCCACAGTCCGCGAAGGGGTAATGCGTATGGGGCAGCCCGACCCTTCCCGCAAGGCCGAAACGGTAAAAATCAACGCAAAACTGGGGCCGGATGATTTTCCCAGCCGGATCATAAGCCGTGTTTTGGAAGAAAAATCGGTTAACCTTAAGGGAGCGCAGATCATCGTGTCCGGGGGAATTGGCGTGGGGAACAGGGACAATTTTGACCTTATCCGCAGGCTTGCCGAAACCTTGGGCGCAGAGGTGGGCGCGTCCCGCGCCGCGGTAGACGCGGGTTTTATCGGCAAGGAACATCAGGTGGGACAAACGGGAACCACGGTCAGACCCAAGCTTTACATCGCCTGCGGCATTTCCGGGGCAATTCAACACCGGGCAGGCATGGACAGTTCCGCCAGAATCATCGCCATTAATAACGATCCGGAAGCGCCAATTTTTGGTATTGCCCATTACGGTATCATTGGGGATCTGAACGAGGTTATACCGCAGATGATAAAAGCGTACAAGGCCAGAGTGTAGGGATATCATGAAACTATGTTTCATGTTCGATATACTGTGCGATTATTCAGCCGCGCTAATTTATAGAGGTTAACTATGGAAAACTTTTTAAACGATAACGAAGATATTCTGTTCCATCTGGAACATTTAGACCTTGACCGGATTATCCACTTTAAGGAAGATAATTTTGCGCAGGCAAAACAATACGCCCATGCCCCAAGGGATGCGGCTGATGCCCGCGACTCCTACCGCATGGTGCTTTCCATTATCGGGGATATCTGTGGTGAGTTCATCGCGTCAGCTGCCCCTTTGGTTGACGAAGAAGGCCCCACCTTGGCAGACAATCAGGTAACGCTTAATCCGGCAACCCGGAAGGCCCTTGATATGCTGGCCAAGGCCGACATGATGGGTTTCTGCGTACCCAGGCAGTACGGCGGCCTTAATATGCCCACCACAATCCTCAGCATTGCCGCGGAGATGCTTGCACGGGCTGATGCGTCATTCCTCAACTTCGGCCTCCAGCAGGACATTGCCGAGACGATCAACAAATTTGCTTCGGAGGAACAGAAAGCCGCTTACCTCCCCAAGCTCTGTTCGGGCGAATGGGACTCTTCGATGATTCTTACCGAGCCGGATGCGGGCAGCGATCTCCAGGCGGTAAACCTTAAAGCCACCCAGGACAGCGGCGGCACATGGCGTCTTAACGGGGTAAAGCGCTTTATTACCAACGGCTGTGGAACCATCGGCCTGGTTCTGGCCCGCAGTGAAGAAAAGGGCAAAGGGGCGCGGGGTCTTTCATTTTTCATTTACAAGCGGGACGATAAAATGATCATCCGGAGACTTGAACACAAACTTGGCATCCACGGCTCCCCCACCTGTGAACTGCAGTTTAACCATGCGCCGGCTGAATTATTGGGGGAACGGCAGCGGGGCCTTACCAAATACACCCTGTGGCTGATGAACAACGCCCGGATCGGAGTGGCCGCCCAGGCGGTAGGCATCGCCGAGGCCGCTTACCGGGAGGCAGACATCTACGCTGCCAAGCGTATTCAGTTTGGCGCGCCCGTACGGGATCTGCCGCCGGTTTTTGAAATGCTTACCGAAATGAAAGTAGCCGTCGAGGCAGGCAGGTCACTCCTTTACGAAACATCCCGCTTTGTAGACCTTAAAGAAGTGCTGGAAGACTATTCCGAAAAGCATCCGGAGGAAAAGGGTGAAATCACCGAAGAAAAAAAGAAATACGCTAAACTTGCCGGTTTCTTTACCCCCATGGCCAAAGCTTATACCACCGAGATGGCGAATAAGGTTGCCTACGACGCGCTTCAAATACACGGCGGTACGGGCTACATGAAGGAATTTAATGCTGAGCGCCACTACCGGGACGCCCGAATTACCAACATTTATGAGGGAACCACCCAGCTCCAGATTGTCGCGGCCATCGGCCCCGTTACATCCGGCGTGGCACAGATGATCCTGGATGAATACGACCATGCCCGTTGTTCCCACAGCCCCCATCTGCTTGTAAAGGTGCGGGACAGCCGGAAGCTTTTTGATGAAACCCTAATCTACGTTAAAGCTTATGAAGGCCACGAACAATTCCTTACTTACCATTCCCGCCGTCTTGTGGAAATGGCAACGGATTTGGTAATCAGCTATCTGCTCCTTAGGGACGGCAACAACAGTGAACGGAAACAAAAGGTAGCGGAAATTTTCATCGCCAAAATGCTTTCCCGAATCAAAGCAAACCATGACTTTATCCTCAGTGAGGACGGAACTTTGCTTAACAATTACGAGGCTGTAATCGGGAAAACGGACGAACGGTAAATTGTAAAAGCCAGCGATGCCGCAGATAAACACAGAATAATTCCAAAAAGCGCGGCTGAAGGGTAATGCTGGGAAATCTGTTTTTCGTATTCTGATGTTTCAAAAAGCATCAGAATACGGGATTCAGCTATTTTGCTTTTGCAAAAGCAATGGACGGATCATAGTATTGTTGAGCATTAGAAGAATCAATGAGGAAAGTGCCTGCATCAACATCTTTGCCGATCGATTCACCATTTATAAGTTTTACCGCTACTTCAACTGCAGTTTTTCCAAAGGCAAAAGGATCATTTGCTGATGTAGCAAGATATCTGCCCTTGGTAATTGCTTCAACAGCTTCCATAAGACCATCTACGCCTGAACACATGACCTTGAGGTTGGTATCTTCACAAACTTGAAGTGCACCAAGCGCCATATCATCATTATGGCCATAGATCAAAGCAATGTCCCTGTGCCGTTGGATAATATCTTGGGTAGCAGTAGCAGCTTTTGAACGCACATAGTCACAATGGGGGGTTTGAACCACTTCAATTCCTGGTTCAGAATCCACTGCATTGTGAAAACCTTTGGAACGAGCTTCCTGAACGCGATCGCCTCCCGAACCCATAACTTCAAGGATTTTACCTTTTGCATTACCCTTGCCACCAAGAGCCGCAACAATTGCATTCCCCACAGCTTGACCCATAAGCACATTATCACGGCCAATGACAACATTTACGTTTCCGTTCACAAAGCGGTCAACTGTAATAATTGGAACTTTCTTTTCCGCACAAGCGGCAAGAGAAGGAGCAACACCGTCAGGATCGACGGCATTAAGTATCAATACCTTAATCCCCTGCTGCAACATATCGGCAATATCTTGGTTTTGTTTTACCACATTTTCATTGGCATCCGCAACAACCAACTCCACTCCTAATTCAGCGGCCCGTGCCTTTGCTGCTTCAACATGTGAGACATAAAAAGGCGAAGCCATTGTGGCCTGTGAGAATCCGATGATATTTTTTCCTTCTGGCTTGCTGGAAGAACAACCGGCAAGGGCTAGCACAAATACAAGCGCTACAATCATCATTTTCTTCATTTCTTTCCTCCTGAAATGTTAATTTTATTTCCACGGCTTTTTGCCGTAAAATCCAAATTAATCGATCTCTCTTGAAACAAATTGATTCAACAACAACGCGGCAACAATTATTATTCCTTTGAAAATTTGCTGATAATAAGAGGGTAATCCCATCAAATTAAAGAGATTAGTAATTATTGCAAGAATAAAAACACCGGCAAAAGTACCGATAACACCGCCTTTGCCTCCTGACATGGCAGTTCCCCCAATAACAGTCGCTGCAATTGCATCAAGTTCAAAACCTGCCGCTAATGTCGGTTGAGCAACAGTAAGCCAAGCCGTCAGCATAACTCCTGCATAAGCAGATGTCATTCCGGATACTGTCCATGCAAGAGTATTAAAGAGCTTTACCCGCATGCCGGATAACATTGCAGCTTCTCTGTTTCCACCTATTGCATAAAGACCCCGTCCAAACATAGTATAACGCAGAACATAAGCCGTAATCACCGTTAACAAAATCCAGGTTATCCCTGCCACAGGAATACGTGCACCAGCTGCAGTAATAGTACCGCCTCCTAGAAAACAAAACGCAGCCCCTGAAGCACCATCTTTACCAAGCTTAATAAGACCGGAAATAACCTTTCCGTCAGTTGTCAACATTGCAAGTCCGCGAATGGAAACCATGGTCGCCAAAGATACAATAAAAGGGGTCATATTAAAAAATGTAATAATTAAGCCATTAACGGTTCCCAGAAGACTTCCAACAATGACAGCTATCACAACACAAAGTCCCACAGGAAGACCCCTTGTCAACAGCAGTGCAGAAACCATTCCTCCCAAAGCGGCAAACGAACCAACTGACAGATCCGTACCACTCGAAAGGATAGTAAAGGTCATGCCAATCGCAATTACCCCCGGAGCAGCATAGGATTGAAGCAAATTAAGAAAATTGGAGAGCGAGAAAAAATTACTGGAAACCAAAGATGCTACTACAATAAAAAACCCAAGCAAAAACAAAACACTGTACTTTTTGAATACTTCAACAATATTAGTTCCGATTACAGCATTTAATTTATCGTTACACATGTCCATTACCGTCCTGCCACCGCATACTGCAAAATTAAAGACTCTTTAAAATTTTCTTTTTCGAATTCTGCCACCATAGCTCCTTGAAACATTACAAATATTCTATCACAAATATTTGTCAATTCTTCCAATTCACTCGAAGCAATAATTACACCATGACCTTGATCGGTAATCGTTCTAAGAATTTTATAAATTTCATTCTTTGCTTTAATATCAATACCTTGAGTCGGTTCATCAACTAAAAGAATCCTTGAGTTTTGCATAAGCCATTTTGCCAATATTACTTTTTGCTGATTACCGCCAGAAAGATAAAGCGTCTGGGTCATTTCACTTGGTGTTTTAATTTCAAGGTTTGATATGAATTCTTTACTTTCTTCTTTTATCTTTTTGTATTGCAGGCCAAGCTTGCCCCTGAATTTCTCAAGCGCTACCATGCAAATATTGTGCCAAACAGGAAGTATGAGAACAAGGCCCTGCATTTTTCTGTTTTCCGGAAGCATTCCTATTCCATTCTTTATAGAATGCCGAGGATCCTGTGGCATTACTTTCTTTCCAGTTATATATAGATCACCGCTCTGAATTCTATCAACTCCATAAACGGCTCTTAAAAACTCAGTTCTGCCTGAACCAACAAGCCCATAAAGACCAACAATTTCTTTTTCATAAAGGTTTATTGATACATCCTTGAGCTTGGAATTAACAAAATTTTTCGCTTCAAGAAAATACTCTTTTTTTGGAAGAGAATTATTGCTTTTAAGTGAATTAACTTCCAGTTTATGTCCAATCATGTATTCTACAAGCTCATCAAGCGTAATTTCTTTTATATTTTTCGTTATAACATTTTTACCGTCTTTAAGAACACTTACCCTGTCACCAAGTGTAAAAAGTTCTTCCAGCCGGTGAGATATGTAAATAATCGTTATATTCTTTTGTTTTAACGTTTCAATGATCCGGATTAGAGTATTAAATTCATCTTTTGAAAGAGTTGCCGAAGGTTCATCCATAACAATCAATCTTGAATCGGCAGCAAGGCATTTCATAATTTCTACGAGTTGCCGTGAACCAATGGAAAGATCGCCAGCATAGGCTTGAGGATCAATATCAACACCTAATTGATCAATAAATTTCTTTGCCATTATGTGTGCTTTTTTCCAGTCTATTTTTATACGTTTTCCGGGCAAATTATTGAGCAGAATATTTTCCGTTACAGTCATTTCATTTACAAGCGACAGTTCCTGATAAACCTCAGAAATCCCCATTTTTCTGGTCAAAAGAGGGCTGCTTTCCTTAATCAATTTTCCAGAAAAATAAATTTCGCCCGAATCACGCGGATAAGCACCGGAAAGAATTTTCATGAGTGTTGATTTTCCAGCACCATTGGCGCCGATAAGACAATGTACCTCTCCTGAATTAACTGTCAAATTAACATCATTTAACGCACGAACGCCGGGAAACTGTTTGTTGATATGTTTCATTTCAAGTATCACATCAGACATCTAAACAAACTACTCCTTTAATATTCAGAAAAAAGCTGCCTTGTATGTTCATAGAGGCTTAAATACTTTCGGTAATAAGGATCATAAGCTTCATGTTCGGACATGTCTGGTTCAATAACGGCCGTGGTTTCTGTCATGCCGTTACAGGCATCCTGAAAGTTTCTGTAAACACCGCTTCCCACAGCGGCAATTATTGCGGCGCCAAGAATTCCTGCGTTTGCAGAATTATTCGTCAACACAATGGGTTTCCCTGTAACATCGGCAATGATCTTCTTCCACAACTCGTTTTCCGTTACTCCACCGCAGCCCCGAAGTACCGTTATTGGCTTCCGGCTTTCTTCCATTCTGGAAAGGATATTTCGCATGCCAAACGCAACACCTTCAAGGATAGCCCGGTACATATGAAAACGAGTATGGGAAAGGGACAATCCCAAAAAAACTCCCCGTGCTTTGGGATCCTTGTACGGAGTTCTATTACCCTGAAAAAAATCAAGAAGTGTAATTCCATCGCTTCCTTTGGGAATTTTCCGTGCTTCTTCCCCAAGCAGAGCAAATGGGTTTTCAGCTGTAATGCCAAATTCTCGAATAAACCATTTAACGATGGAACCTGCCGAAACCTGTCCGCCCTCCAAACAATATTTGCCAGGAACAACTGCATCCTTATAAGGTCCCCAAATACCGGAACCAAAGAAAGGTTCATCTACAAGTGCTAATTGAACAAAACTTGTACCCATGACAACGCCGGTTTCTCCGGCTTTTGAAAGCCCCAGACCTATCATGTTCACATGAGCATCAATTCCACCCTGATAGACCACAGTTTTTTCAGAGAGACCATATTTTTCTGCTATATCTTTTCTGAGCATGCCAACAGGTTCACCCTGTTTCAGAATCTTCGTATTTGCTTTGTCAAAAAATTCGGGAAATCCCACGGTATTAAAAAAATCGGTATTAAAACCATTTCTTTCTTCCACATAGTTTGACTTACAGACTGCTTGAGAAACTGATGCTGCCCAGTTCCCGGTCAAGTAGTAATTTATAAAATCCTGCGCTTCGACAATACAATCCGCTTTTTCAAATATTTCGGGTTCGTTGTCCCGGATCCACATCATTTTAGGCACCAGCCATTCAACGGACACTTCTCCACCGCAGTACTTTAAAATTTCATGGCCGGTTTTATTGATCTGTTCTGCTTGAACTACGGCCCGGTTATCCATCCACAGAATTGCACTTGCTAAAGGTTGCCCATTTTTGACCGGTAAAACTGTTGATGAGGTAGCGCATACTGAAATACCAGCTATTCTGGTAAAAATTTCGTTGCCAACTTTTTCCCGGCAACGGATCATAATTTTGCCCAGACAATCCAACCATTCTCCAGGAATCTGTTCCGCATATCCGGGTCTGGGATAAATGGTCCGGTATTTTTCTTCCTGAATAACTAAAAACCGGCCTTTTTGATCCACCACACCACAGCGCACGCTTTGGGTTCCAATATCAATTCCTGCTAAATAACAGTCATTCACACATCAATATCCCTTGATTGTCTGTCCCTTGATGATGCCCACACCGCCGGAAGTGCCAAGCCTGGTTGCTCCGGCGTTGATCATATTCACCGCATCAGCAAAGGTTCTGACTCCGCCGGACGCTTTTACACCCATCACTGGGCCGACAGTTTTTCTCATCAAGGCAATATGTTCCGGCGTTGCCCCTGCAGTCGAAAAGCCGGTAGATGTTTTTACAAAATCAAGGCCCGCGTTTTTAGCAATTTCACAGGCTTTGACAATTTCTTCTGTGGTTAAAAGGCATGTTTCGATGATCACCTTAAGCAGAGCCGTAGAACCGCAAGCTTTGCGAACAGCGGTCATATCATCTTCCACAAGTTTCAGATTCCCGCTTTTCATGGCGCCTATATTCATTACCATGTCGATTTCCCGGGCACCGTCTTCAATAGCCGCACCGGTTTCAAAAGCTTTTGCTCTACTAACCATGGCACCCAAAGGAAAACCCACTACCGAACAAACTTTGACACCGCTGCCTCCAAGTAATTGCGCGCATTGGGCAACATTGGCGCCATTAACGCATACGGAAAAAAAGTGATACTGCTTCGCTTCGGTACAGAGTTTTTCTATCTCAACAGGTTTTGCGTCGGCCTTAAGCAGGGTGTGATCGATATATTTGGGTAAATCCGCAGGACCTAATGACGAAGCCTGCGAATCTGCCTGCGGTTTCACTGCCGTAAAAGATGCTTTTGAGATCTGCTCCAGCACCTCTTTAGTAATTTTTTCAATTAATTCTTTATCAAACTTTGACATCTGTTACCTCATTTAATCCATGTAATAACCGCCGTTGATATTAACGGTTTCACCATTTATAAATCCCGCTTCATCGGAAGCCAGATACATCATTAAAGAAGCCATATCCTGGATGGTTCCCAGGCGACGGACCGGTATTTTACTGGCCATCTCATTCTTTCTTTCATCGTCCCAGTACTCCATCATCTTGGTCATCACCGCATGAGGGGCAATGGCATTACAAGTAACACCGAATGGACCAAGCTGCCTTGCCACAGAACGAGTCAAGGTTATTACGGCGCCTTTGGAAGCGCCGTAAGCAAAAGTGGTAGAATTATCTCCGTTCTTTCCGGTAATTGACGCCACATTCACAATACGACCATATTTTTGTTTTTTCATGATAGGGGTTACCTTCCGGATCGCATAGAGTACTCCCTTAATATTAATATCAAGGGTTTTGTCTATTAATTCATTGGTAGTTTCTTCTATTGTAAATGACTGCAAAAGACCGGCATTATTGACAAGAATATCCAAACGGCCAAAGCTTTCCATAGTTTTGTCGATAGCCTTTTCTATTTGATCACAAGAAGAAACATCGCAGCTAAGCGCCAAAAAGACCGATCCCTGCCGCATAAGAGCTTCTTTTACATTTTCAAGAGCGGTTTCATCAATGTCAGAAACAACTACTTTGGCTCCTTCTTTGGCCATATCCAAGGCAAGCTGATAACCCATTCCCTGACCGGCACCGGTAATAAAAACAACCTTATTGGTAAATCTGTCTTCCCGCATTTTTCCTCCAAAATATACCATACAGTGACCTTATTATAATGTATAATAAAACAATTATTGTCAAGTTTTATTAAAAAAATGATAAAAGACTCAAAAAACCTTGACATATTGTGATTATTATTGATATTTTGTAATAATCATAACAATTGGAAGGTTACATGGATAAAATAAATAACCGTCGTGAAAGAATACTATCATATCTAAAATCAGCTACAGTACTCAGCATAAAATCGTTGTCTGAATTGCTTCAAGTCTCTAGCATGACAATACGGAGGGACCTTGAGTTCCTTTCAGAGCAAAACATTGTTCAGTTTTACCATGGTGGAGCCGTATTTAACCCCCATTATCTCGAAAAAGTAACTAACCCAAACGATTATTATCTTCAACAACAAACCCTGCTTCACAAGGATGAAAAAAAACTGATAGCTCAAAAAGCGATGGAACTCCTTCTTCCCCGGGAAACCGTCATGCTTGATTCGGGAACCACGATTTACTATCTGGCCCGTGTGCTTCCGGAAAATCAGAATTTAACCGTCATATCCTGGTCATTGAATGTCATCGAAGAATTAATACACAAACCTCAGAATAGCATTCTCATTCAGGGAGGGGTCTACCACCCTGAAACGCAGATGTTTGAAAACAACCAGGGAATGGATATGATCAAAAACTCAAGGGCATCAAAAGCGTTTATTTCTGCGGGAGGCTTCCATTCCAACCTTGGCATTACCTGTCCTTTTCACTATGAAGTGGAAACAAAACGAATCGCCATAAAGTACAGCATAGAAATCATTTTGTTGATCGATTCATCAAAATTCGGCAAGGTCTGTTCCGCCCACATGGCGGACATTACCGACTTTCATATAATCATTACCGATTCGGGAATTCCGGCGGAATATGAAGAATTTATCAGAAATGCGGGGGTTCGGTTAATCGTTGCTTCCGATTCCCTATAAGCTTCCTATTAGGACTCCAAATAGGGGGACTCCCGCGGGACGGGTTAATCCATATAGTAGCCGCCGTTAATATTGACGTTTTCGCCGTTAATAAATCCCGCCTCATCGGATGCAAGGAACATCATTAGGTAGGACATATCTTCCACGGTTCCCAGACGGCGGACGGGTATTTTTTCGGCGGCGTCTTTTTTCCTGTCTTCATCCCAATAGGCCATTAGTTTGGTCATTACCGCGTGGGGGGAAATACAGTTACAAGTAATGCCAAAGGGCCCCAATTGGTATGCCACGGAACGGGTGGTACTGAGCAGAGCTCCCTTGGAAGTGCCGTATACATAAGTGGTGGAATGATCCCCCATCTTGCCGCAGATAGAGGCCACATTGATGATCCGTCCGTAGTGTTGTTTTTTCATGATCGGTGTTACCGCCCGTATGGCATAAAGGGGTCCCATCACATTGATGCCGATGGTGGCGTCGAGAAGTTCATCGGTAGTCTCTTCAATGGGAAAGTTTTTCAGAATTCCCGCATTGTTAATCAATATATCAACACGGCCAAACTTTTGATAAGCCTGATTAATTAAACCATCTACTTGTTCTCGATCTGAAACATCACACTTCACGGTCAAATAAACGGCACCCTGAGATGTAAGGATATCCCCTGCTTCTTTTAGAGCGGCATCATCCACATCGGAAACAACCACTTTGGCCCCTTCTTTTGCCATATCCTGGGCAAGCCTGAAACCAATACCCTGGGCTGAACCGGTGATAACGGCCACTTTACCGGTAAATCTGTCTTCTCGCATAAAAATCCTCCAGATTACTATTAACTATTTGGTATAGCCTGTATAACCAGGACCACTTTAGTACCGGAAATACTTTCCAGGGATTTTACCTGATAAAGCCATGCACCGTACTTTAATAACAGCGAAATTAGTAAACCGCTCCTTGAGGGAATTTATCTTTTTTTCTTCTTTCAAGTTCCATATTTTAAGGGGTCAGTACAACCTTGGCATACCGCATGTCCATTACACCTTGATAAGCTTCCAGCCATTTTTCCATGGGAAGAACGGTGATCACCTTTGTAAAATCTTCTTTTCTGGCGGAAAGAAGTTTTACCGCATCCTCCACATGTTTAGGGGTTGAATCGGAAGTTCCGTAAAGAACCAGTTCGTTGTAGTGAATCATCCTGCTTGAAAGACTGAGCTTTTCATGTTCCGGAGGAAGGCTGGCAAAGTAGGAAACATACCCGCCCTTTCGGGCATAGCCGGGAGCGTTTTCCTGTACCTGCTGGACCGGCGCGGCGATGATCACCAGTTCAAAACCCAGGCCGTTGGAAAGATCCTTCCACTTTTTCGTCAGATCTTCAGGATCTACCACCGTAAAGCCAAGGCGCTTAGCTATATCCGCTTTATTACCGGGAAAATCACTGGTGATAATATTTTTTACTCCCACATTTCTGACAGCAATAGCATGGAGAAGCCCGATTGCCCCAAGGCCTATGACCACCACATCTTCCATAGTGTTTACAGGAGCCCGGGAAAGACCGTTAAGGACGCAGCTTAAGGGTTCGGCAATGGCCGCCACGGGGGCAGGTATATCCTCGGGGCACTCGATCAAGTGGCTACCCGTTACCGCGTCGGAGGGAAGGCTTAAGTATTCCGCCATGGCGCCTGGAATCTGAAATCCGATTGACCGTGGTTTGGCGCAGAGATTGCGTTTCCCGATTTTACAATAATGGCACTCGCCACAGCCAATGGTGGGGGCCATCACAACTCGCCGGCCTTTAGAAAAGGCCGGCGTCCTGCTTTCTTCGATACGGCCCACGAATTCATGACCCACCGTTTGGGGATGGGTAAGCCGGTTATTGCCCACATTGTACGCTTTAATGTCCGTACCGCAGACAGAAAAGGCTTCTGTTTTAATCAGGACACCTCCTTCTTCACACTTGGGAATTTCCGCATCCGTTTCCAGACGCACGTCCTTTACGCCGTACCACACGATTCTTTTCACTTATTTATTTCTCCTCAAAAAAATTACGTTCCATTCCAATAGCTGTCCAGCGCTTTAATGGCCCGCTTCTAGTTTCCGTATTTTAGGGCCCCGGTTATGGATGCCTTGGCTGCTTCCTAGACATCTCCCAGATCCCAAACATACCAGCCGGTTTTGGGGAAAATATTATCCGCCATGACGGAACAAACTCCATGTTCTTTGTCCCACATATCAAAGATCCAAGCCTTAATCATGGTTGGAACCGTAATCAATACCCAGTACAAATTCCGCCATTTGCTTCTCCTTATTACAACGTGCAATTAAAGCAGCTACCGCGATATCATGCCGCCTGTAACATCAAAGACAGCGCCGGTCGAATAGGACGCCGCATCACTGGCTAGGAAAGCTACCATCTCCCCCACTTCGGATACTTCTTCCAGCCTTCCCAACAGAAGGTTTTCGTTGTATTTTTTTACCGCTTCTTCATCGATTAATGTAACCGAGGTAAGCTCCGTAAGGAGCATACCGGGACAAACCGTATTAACAAAAATGTTGTATTTGGCTACTTCCTTGGCCAGGGAAATACCGAAAGACACCACCGCCCCCTTGGAAGCGGAATAATGGGTCTTACCGTTTTTTGAGCCGTTAAATGCCGCCTGGGAAGCGATGTTGATGATCCGTCCGCCGCATTTTTGTGGTATGGCACGTTTTAAAAATTCCCTGCAGCAGAGAAACATGCTGTCAACATTGACGGCCATGCAGTCTTTCCAGGATTTAAAATCAGAATCTACAATATTGACATGTGGACAAATCCCCGCATTATTTACTAAAATCGTAACCGGTCCGTCAAAGGCTTTTTCCGCCGCATCAAAGAGGGGGGCAATTTCTTCTTCCTGGGTAACATTGGAGCGGAAACAAATCGACTTAATCCCAAAATCCCTGACTAAAGATTCGGAGACAGCGTGGGCCTTTTCTTCGCTCCCCGTATGGGCATAATTTATCAGTATATCCACCCCTTCCCGAGCCAATACTTTTACAATCCCTGCCCCCAAACCACGGGAAGACCCGGTAACAATTGCTCTTTTTCCTCTTAGATTCAAATCCATAATTATAGAAAACCTTCCAAATTAAATGAATAAACATATTGTTGGTAATCGCATCTGTTCCAAAATCTGATATTTTGGGACAGATGGCAGAATATCATGGACTTTTTTGGCATGTCAAGACATTTTTGAAAAATTTTGGAATGTATTGTAATATATACCTTTGAATCTAACAAAACCTTGCACTATCTTGTAAATTAAGGGGTACTTATGCTTACTTTGGAACGGCAAAATGCCATACGGGATATTCTGTATCGTGAGCAAGCGGTTGGTATTACAAACCTTTCCGAACAGTTCGGTACCAGTAACGCCAGCATCAGGCGGGACCTGGAAAAGCTGGAATTGCAGGGGTTTGTTAAATGTACCTATGGGGGGCGGTACTTATTGAAGGAGTTGCGGAAAAAATCCCCTTTTTGTACGGAAAATTGAACAAAAAGCGATAAAACAGAAAATTGCCAGAACTGCCGCCCGGTGTTCTACATGATATGCTCTTTTTCCCGGATCAATATTCTTATCACCGATCACCACCTCAGTTCACAATGGGAAACGCTGTTCCAGCAAAGCGGGGTAGAAATTGTCTATGCAGAATAAGAGCTTGTCCCTAAATAACCTCTGCCTTACGGAGAGCGATAAAAGCGCAAGATAACATAAGCAGAGCCTTATATGAAACGGTAAGTTTCTCAAATCTCACCAGCAG
>Ga0268262_10004761_pt1 | contig 13808 bp, 11 predicted proteins | sample TergutNc150P3_FD_190354 | JGI IMG/M metagenome (GOLD analysis project Ga0268262, IMG submission 190354) | Nasutitermes corniger P3 segment gut microbial community from laboratory colony in Florida, USA - Nc150 P3 (SPAdes) (version 2) | ecosystem: Host-associated > Arthropoda: Insects >... | reverse complement strand
GCCCGCCTTTGTCTTCTGCTTAAAATAATCCATTGAAACGTACGTCCAAACATCTCTGTCCAAGTCCAGCAAAATGGTATTTATCCGTTTCAACGCATCGAAATAGGCGGACATTTCATCGTAATGCTCTATCTGTGTGGTGGTTTGGTAACGTTTGAGTTGCAACTGCTCGGAAAGGAATTTATTTGCAAAATCCACCCAGTCCACCGCAGGATAGGCAATGTGATGTGCATTGAAATTGCCCGTTGCCCCGCCGAATTTCCCGCAAAAACAAATTTTATCCAATACATTCAATTGATTTTCAAGACGTTCACAGAAAACAAACCATTCTTTTCCCAACAAAGTAGGTGAGGCAGCCTGTCCGTGTGTTCGTGCCAGCATCGGAATATCTTTCCAGTCTTTCGCCTGTTGATGCAACAAATTTAAAACTTCTTTTAACCTCGGCATCAGCACTTTATCATGAAATTGGTGCATGAGATAGGGGAGTGAGGTATTGTTAATATCCTGCGAAGTCAGTCCGAAATGAATAAACTCCTTATATTCAGACAGTTTTAGTGCTTCAAACTTTTCTTTTAGAAAATATTCTACGGCTTTGACATCGTGATTGGTTGTTTTTTCAATTTCCTTTACCCGCAAAGCGTCCGCTTCATTGAATTGATTATAAATATCTTGCAATTTTGGAAAGCAGGACGCATCAACATTTTTCAATTGCGGTAAGGGAATATTGCAAAGTGCAATAAAATACTCAACCTCAACCAATACGCGCGCCTTGATGTACGCGTATTCGGAAAAATAATCGGACAGTTCGGATACAGAGTTGTAATACCGTCCGTCCAAAGGGGAAATCGCTGTTAATGTGGTTATTGGCATAAATTCTTTTTATGATGTTTTACCAAGCAAACAAGGGACGTCCAGACATCATATCATGTATATCCGCTTTCGTTTTCTTAATCAGCGCATTGCTTTTGAAGTTGCACAGAATATTATCAATCATTTCCACGATAACGGGCATGTCGTCCTCTTTCAGTCCTCGTGTGGTGATTGCAGGCGTTCCTACGCGAATACCCGAAGCTGCAAACGGATTGCGAGTGTCGAACGGCACCATGTTTTTATTGAGGGTGATGTCGGCACTTACCAAAATATTTTCCGCTGCTTTTCCGCTCAAATCTGGGAATTTGGGACGGAGGTCTATCAGCATCAAATGGTTGTCCGTACCGCCAGAAATTACTTTATATCCTCTGTCAATGAATGCTTTAGCCATCACTTTGGCATTTTTCATCACCTGTTCGACATAGTTTTTGTATTCTTCTGTCAAACACTCTCCGAAAGCGACTGCCTTTGCAGCAATTACATGTTCAAGCGGTCCTCCCTGTACCCCAGGGAATACGGCAGAATTCAAAATACCCGACATTTTGCGGACTTCGCCTTTGGGATTTAACTTGCCCCACGGATTTTCAAAATCAGTACCCACGATGATAATGCCGCCGCGTGGTCCCCGCAATGTTTTGTGCGTGGTGGAGGTGCAGATATGGCAATATTTCACGGCGTTGGTCAAATATCCTTTGGCAATCAGTCCCGCGGGGTGAGCGATGTCGCCCATGAGGAATGCACCAATTTTATCGGCGATTTCCCGCATGCGTTTCCAGTCCCAGTCGCGGCTGTAGGCAGATGCTCCGCCGATAATTAGTTTGGGGCGGTTTTCCAAAGCCACTTTTTCCATTTTGTCGTAGTCAATCATGCCTGTATCTTCCTCAACGGAATAGTCAATCACGTTGTAGAGTATGCCCGAAGAGTTTACGGGCGAGCCATGCGAAAGGTGTCCGCCATGATTTAAGTTCAAACCCATGAACGTATCGCCCGCCTTGAGGCAAGCCAGCAAAACCGCCATATTTGCCTGCGCCCCCGAATGCGGTTGAACGTTCACATAATCAGCACCAAACAGGGCTTTTGCACGATTGACGGCAAGCAGTTCGCTCTGGTCAACCACTTCGCAACCGCCGTAATAACGCATACCGGGGTAACCTTCAGCATATTTGTTGGTCATCACCGAACCCATTGCCTCCATAACTTGCGGACTTACAAAATTTTCCGATGCAATCAATTCCAATCCGCAGGTCTGACGCTCTCTCTCTTTCTCAATTAAATCAAAGATTTGGTTATCTCTTTTCATCACAAACTGTTTATGTTATGTAATTTTTTTAATACTTTTTTACTGATTTGCAAAGATACAATTTTTAAATCTTTTTTTGCATGCTTCTTGATAAAAGAATTTGCAAGATTTTTCATTAATGCAATATCAATCAATTTGCGGATATGTATAGCATAATCCTAATGTTTTGTTTATTTTGTTGATTGTACACTCAAAAAAATATCCTTTAAATTGATGCTTTATATAAAAAATATGCAATAAATCAGTATTTTTATATTCGCACATTCTAAAATACATTCTATCTTCCAAAAAAATATCAACACTGTCTATATTGATACTGCTAATTGGAAATTCACAAAACATATATCTGGGTTTGCTTTTTATATTCGCATTATCATCAAATTGGTAATATAAAAGCGTATCTCCTATTTGCTTTCCTATGATGAATACATCTTCGGGAATGGGGTAAAAACCATTTTGCATCAACTTATCAACTGTTATGTTAAAATCAGGCTGCAAAATATCAGTTTGTTTTTCATTAGAATTATTGCACCCCGTAAAAATCAGCAATGTAAACAACAAAAAAGTTGCTCTTTTCCTGTTTCCAATCTTATAACACATCTAATTTTGTCCTTTTGAGTTTCTATTTTTAGTGTTGTTTTCTATAAAATACAAAGATACAATATTTTTTTCAATTAAGAAAATATTGATTGATAATTTTTTATAAAATAGTTGTAAAAAAATATCACATCACAACAATAAAAAAAAAAATATCCCGTTTTTGATTTGGATTTTCAGAAAAAAGGCATGGCTTTTGATTTGGATTTTTAGATAAACAACCGTAATATTGGATTGGATAAATGGATAATATTTACATTAAAAGAAAGATAGACAGTGATTTAGACACATGGGCAAACAGTTGGATACGCATGCCCTTGCTGTTGCGTGGTGCAAGACAGGTCGGAAAAACAACATCCGTCCGCAACTTCTCCCAAAATTTTGATAATTTTGTAGAAATAAACTTCGAGAAAAACAAAAAAGCACACAAAGTATTTGAGGGAGATTTAATTCCATCGGAAATTTGCAGAAATCTGTCCTATTTGGTAGGGAAGCCCATCGTTGCGGGCAAGACGCTGCTTTTCTTCGACGAAATACAAGCCTGTAAGCCTGCCATTGAGGCATTGCGTTTTTTCTGTGAAGATTTGCCTGAATTGCATGTGATTGCGGCGGGTTCGCTGTTTGAGTTTGCCTTGGAGGAAATCACTTCTTTCGGGGTGGGACGCATTCATTCGCTGTACATGTACCCGTTTTCGTTCAGCGAATTTTTGGAGGGTTTTAACGAAACGATGCTGGTGGATTTGATTGAAAACTCCAACGAAACCAACCCCATTTCCGAGGCTGTACATCAAAAATTGTTGAATTATTTGAAAATATTTTTGATAATCGGCGGAATGCCGAAAGTGGTGGCGACTTACCAACAGACTAATAACTTGCTGGAATGCAGCAATATACTGTCGCAACTGATTAATGCGCTGAAATCTGATTTTGCAAAATACAGAAAAAAAATGCCCGATATGCGTTTGACCAACATTCTAAATTCGGTGGCAAACCAGATGGGCAACAAGTTTGTTTACGCCCACGCCGAAGGAAATTTCGACTACAAACAGATAAAGGAATGTCTTGAGATGTTGCGGATGGCGGGTCTTGTTTTTCCTGTTGTGCATACTTCGGCGAACGGTTTGCCTTTGGGTGCGGAAATCAATGAAAAGCACATGAAATATTTGTTTTTCGATACGGGTTTGTATCAGAATTTGCTTGGACTGGACTTGTCGGATTTGCTTTTGAGTGATGATTTTTCAGTAATCAACAAAGGCAATATTGCGGAATTGTATGTGGGTTTGGAACTTGTAAAAGCCTCAAAGAAAACACTTTTACCGCAACTCTATAACTGGGTGCGGGAGGCGAAAAACAGCAATGCCGAGATAGATTATTTAATCCAGAACGATAATAAAATTATCCCTATTGAAGTCAAATCGGGAACAAAGGGAAGTATGCAAAGCATGTATCTGTTTATAAATGAGAAACAAATGGGATATGGCATCCGAACTTCGCTTGAAAATTTTGGACAGCATGAACAGATTAAAACTGTACCGTTGTATGCGATTGGGAATGTGTTGGAATAAAAATTTGAATTGACAATTGACAATGGATAATTGACAATTAAAAAAGAACAGAGAATAATTTTTTTTTAAATAATTGTCAATTCTCAATTATCCATTGTCAATTAAATTAAAAATTGTATCTTTGCAAATTGTAAAATCATAGATAGCATGAACAAAACCTTGCAAGAATTTGACAATGCGGTAGCCGAATGTAAAGATGTGTTTATCAAGAAAATGCACGATTACGGAACGGCTTGGCGGATATTGCGTCCGCCCTCAATTACAGACCAGATTTTCATCAAGGCACAGCGGATACGCAGCATTGAAGAAAAAGGCATCTGCAAAATAAATGAGGGTGTTCACTCGGAATACATTGGTATTGTGAACTATGCGGTAATGGCGCAAATTCAACTTGCACTCGGTACGGCAGAAGTGGACAACTGCAAAATGGAAGACGAAAAAGTTGTTTCGCAGTATGATTTTTACGTTCAACAGGCAAAAAAACTGCTTGCAGACAAAAACCACGATTACAACGAGGCATGGCGCAACATGCGGGACACTTCCTTAACAGATATAATATTAATGAAACTACTCCGCATCAAGCAAATAGAAAGTTTGCAGGAACAGACGCTCATTTCGGAAGGACTGGACGCCAACTATTACGACATTTTCAATTACGCAATATTTGCATTAATCAAGTTAAATTCTAAATAAAAATTAATATGGAAATTTACAGAAATTCAATTTCGCGCAAAAAACACAAAACCACAGGAGATTATCTCCTCAATTTTATCAGAGTAGGCATGGGCTTGCTGTTTATTTTTTCGGGTTACGTAAAATTGGTTGACCCGATGGGGACGGCTATCAAATTTGAAGAGTATTTTGCATCTTTCGGCTGGGATTTTTTCACGCCCTCGGCGATGTTCTTTTCGTTTTTGCTTAACACCTCGGAGTTTATTCTCGGCTTTGCCTTGTTGTTGGGTTTGCAGATGCAGTTCACCGCTTGGTGTTTGCTCGCTTACATGAGTTTTTTCACGCTGCTGACCTTTTGGCTGGCTTATGCGTTGGATTTGGTGGCGTTGGTCAATCGCATTTTTGACACCAACTATCAAATTTTTGTTGTAACCGATTGTGGTTGTTTCGGCGATTTTCTGAAACTAACCAATAAGGAGACGTTTTACAAAAATGTTGTCTTTATCGCTTGTGCTGTCCTTATTTTCTGGAAGCGCAAAAACTTCAAACAGCAACATTGGTATTATGTTACCCAGTGGGGACCTGTTGTGTTGGTTACGGGTTTTGCCCTTTTCATGCAGATACACTGTTTGTTGCACGAGCCGTGGCACGATTTCAGACCGTGGAAAGTGGGCAATTTCATTGCTGCCGAAACCTATTCGCAAGCTCCCGAAGTTGATTTTGTTTTCAAATACAAAAACATCAACGACCAGAGCATCAAGGAAATAACAATGGACGAAATGACCGCCATTTCCGCAGACAGTATTTTGTATGAAGATTTTGAAACAAATTATACTTATGTCAGCCGTGCGGAAAAAGTGATTGTTGAGGGGATTAACGCCAAACTTTCCGATTTTACCATCATGGATTTTGAAACGAAAGAGGATATTAAAAATCAGATTATCGCCTCGCCCAATTATACGTTTATTATTTTTGCGAGAGATGTTTCTGCAATTTCTGAGGACGGATACAACGCCATCAGTACGCTGATTAAAGAATGCAACGAACAGAATATGGATTTTGTAATTGTTACAGCCTCTTTGAAAGAGGAGATTGATACATTTAATATAAAAAGGGCAACCAACCTGCATTTTTATTTCAGCGATGCAACGCCTTTGAAAACTGCCGTGCGGAACAATCCAGGGGTTATTTTGCTCAAAGACGGTTATGTGATGGATAAATGGAGTTACCGCGATATTCCGCCTTTGCAGGAAATTATTGCCAAACTGCCGAAATACGATGCCAAATTGCAAAAATACAAAAAGAAAACGCCTCCCAGATTGCCCAACGGCAAACTGCTGGAAGAAGAATTTTTTGTAGAAAAAGCGGAAACACCCGCTGAAAATTAAACAATTAATAAAAACAAAAAGAAGATGCCGAACACCTATTCATCTATAGATACGAATTTTTTACATTCGGAAATTGAAATCGCCCATGCCATTAAGGTAATGCGGGCAAAGGTTGCCGCTTACATTCTGGACAATCAGTTGCAGTCGCTTGTGGTGGGCATTTCGGGCGGAGTGGACAGTGCTTTTGCTGCTGCCTTGTTGCGTCCCGTTTGCGATTACACCAATACGCGGCTTATCGGGCGTTCCATTACCATTGAGACCAATACGCAGGAAGAGATTGACCGTTCCGTTGCTATCGGTTCGCATTTTTGCCATGATTTTGCCTATTTGGATTATACAAATATTTATTTGGAGTACAAAAAAGCGTTACCGAACATCAATGACCAAATGTTGTCCAAATTGCGAATGGGCAACTGCAAAGCGAGATTACGCATGATTTGCCTCTACGATTTGGCACAATTGCATCACGGCATGGTCATTTCCACCGACAATTTCACCGAATATTTGACAGGATTTTGGACTTTGCACGGGGACGTGGGCGATTATGCCCCTTTCATGCACTTGTGGAAAACGGAAATCTACCACGCTGCACGCTTTTTGTGCAAGCAACTGACCAAACAGCAATCTGCCTTGCTCAGCACATGCATCAATGCAGTACCTACGGACGGTTTGGGCATCACCCGTTCCGATTTGGAGCAATTGGGCGTGGAAACCTACGAGGAAGCGGACAAAATTTTGGCGTCCTACCTGGAAGGAAACACCGAATATGAAAGCCATACTTTGATAAAGCGTTTTCTATCAAGTGAATACAAACGGAAATTGCCCTTAACCATCAGTCGTTATTCACTAATGCCGAGAAATTAAAAATGAGATTGTTTATAACTTCCTATCAAAAAATCGGACTGAGTATGATTTTTGTATTTAAAATGCTGAAACACAATAGGTTAAAAAATAATATGTGTTTTGTGAAAATTTTTTTTTGAAAAATGGTTAAAAATTCAATTTTTTTTGCTAATTTTGCAACATTGTGTTCAATGAATACCCTTTTTGTAGAGAGAAGGTGTTTGTTGGCAAAAACGAGTAAGAGTAATAAATTTGTAAGTCAAACAAAATAAGTATTTTATGAAGCGTAAAAGAGTATATATTTTGATGTTTTTCGTCGCGGTAACTGTTCGTGGATTTGGACAGCAAGACCCGCAATTTACCCAGCACATGTACACAATTCTTCCAATAAATCCCGCTTTTGCTGGTTCGACGGGAATTTGTGCGAGTTTGCATTACCGTAATCAGTGGGTTGGATTTATTGATACGGACACGCTGGGCAACAAGTACAAAACTTCGCCGGAAGATATTATGTTTACCGTGCATTCCAACGTGAAAAAACTGCATGGGGCATTGGGATTGACCGTTTTTAATGATAAATACGGGCATCAGAGCGATATTACGGTGAAATTGGCGTATTCATATAAATTAAATATAAAGGGCGGTGTCTTGGGAATAGGACCTTCTGTTGATTTTATGAACCGTAAAATAAAAACCGAAGAGTTTTGGGGCGGACAAAGTGCTGACCCGCTGATTTGGAATCAGATAGGTGCTTCGGATATGTATTTTGATTTGTCCTTCGGTGCATTTTATAACATGCAGGATAAGTGGTATGTAGGTATCAGCGGTACGCAATTGCTTTCCATGATTGGTGGAGAGACGGCAAAGCAAAAAGCATCGCAACATATCTATGCAGTAGGGGGCTACGAATTTGAAATTCCGTCCAATCCCAACTGGACGCTCAAACCTTGCGGTTTGTTGAAAACAGATTTGAAATCGGTGCAGATAGATGCGACTTTGATTGCAGATTGGAATCAAATGTTTTGGGTAGGAGTGAGTTACCGTGCAATAGATGCCGTTGCCATTTTGGGCGGTGCAAGACCGTTTATTAATTATACCACCCCAATACGCGGATTGGAGGTTGCAGTATCTTACGATATAAATACTTCAAAATTAATATCTTACGGAAGAAGTTTCGGCGGACCTGAAGTTTCTGTAAAATATTGCTTCAAAATTGTAACAATTCCGCCTTCAAAGGGGTATAAGGGAACAAGGCTGTTAGGAAACCGCCCAATAGAATATAGATAGATAAAAAAAAATAGTAATTTAAACAATAAAGATAAAAAAGCAGCGTTATGAGTAAACAAATTTTTCGAGATATGAAGAAGTCACTTTTTTTGATGGCAGGTATTGTGTTGCTTGCAGCAAACTCTTGCAACAACACGAATGGACAGTTGGTAGGTGCAAAAAACCGCCCTACATTTGTAGATGAAATGCCTTATGGAATGAAACCAATTCCGCAGGGGCATTTTTTAATGGGAGTAGGGGAGGAAGACCCTGCGTATTCTTTAACTAATGGACCCAAAAACGTTTCCATTAGTTCGTTCTACATGGACGAAACCGAGATTACAAACAATGAGTATCGTCAGTTTGTGGAGTGGGTGCGGGATTCGATTGCCCATATCCTTTTGGCAAACAACTTTGAAGACGATAAAGTGTCTCACTACATTTTAGCGGGAAAAGGCTCTGAAAATGAGGGCGAACCCGTTGAACCTAAGGTGATTAACTGGAAAGCCAAAATTGATTGGAATTCCAAAAATGAAGAATACAGAGCGGTATTAAGCCAGATTTACGGCTCGCCTGTAGGTGCAAATGAGCGTTACTATTATTATAAGATGATAGACCTCAACGTGAAAATTTTGAATTTTGAGTATTGGTGGGTGGACAAACGCAATTTCAGAGATGAAGAAGACCCGACCGTTATCGGTGCAGCCTTCAAAGACTTTGATAACATTGACCCTCAGACAGATGACATGGGCATGTTCGCAAATCGTCCGCTGGCGTATGCACAGGGTAAAAAGCCTTTCTTGAGACGGGAAAGCATTAATATTTACCCCGATACGCTGTGTTGGATACACGATTTCACCTATTCAAACAATGACCCGATGACAGAAAGTTATTTTTGGCATCCGCAGTTTGACCACTATCCAGTGGTGGGCGTGAACTGGAAACAGGCAACCGCATTCTGCTATTGGAGAACGCATATCCGCAATGTATATCTTGCTGATAAAGAGTGGGCTTACGAACAGCATTTCCGCCTGCCTACCGAAGCAGAATGGGAATATGCAGCCAGAGGCGACCAACACGCTGCTCCTTACGGTTTCGGCGGTCCTTACGCTTTGAACGACAAAGGTTGCTTTTTGGCAAACTTCAAACCCAGAAGAGGCGATTATCCTGCTGACGGCGGTATGTATTCCATTATTGTAGCGCACTATCATCCAAACGATTTCGGTTTGTACGATATGGCTGGCAATGTGGCTGAATGGTGCGAAGACGCTTACAACGAGTCTGCACAGAATTTCGCACACGATTTGAATATGCGTTACGTGTACCACGCTAAAAAGAGCGACCCTGAAGTGTTGAAACGTAAGGTGATACGCGGTGGTTCATGGAAAGACATCAGCGATTTCCTGCGTAACCAAACACGGTCTTACGAATATCAGGATTCTTGCAAATCTTATGTAGGTTTCCGTTGCGTACAGTCTTATTTGGGACGGAACAGAACAGATAATATGAAAACGGCTTCAAATGTTTACTAAGCAAATTAAATAAATTCATTAATAAATTAAATCATTAACAATTCAAAAATTAAAAAAAGTTAGATTATGGGACTAAATGAGTTAGTAAGAAGTAAAGGCTATAAGAATTTTATGGCGAAATTGTACGGATTAGGTGCAGCAGTTGTTATTTTGGGTGCATTGTTTAAAATTTTGCACTTACCAGGCGCGAACTACATGTTGATGGCAGGTATGGGAACGGAAACGATTATTTTTGCGTTTTCCGCATTCGAGCCTTTGCACGTTGAGTACAATTGGGCACTTGTGTACCCGCAGTTGGCAATTGGTCATGATGACGACCATAAAAGTAAGAAAACCTTTACAGGTACAGTTACTCAACAGTTGGACAAGGCTTTGCAGGAAGCAAAGATTGGTCCAGAGTTATTGGAAAGTTTGGCATCGGGTATGCGGAACTTGGGTGATAATGCGAAACAGCTTACGGGTGTTTCCGATGCAGTAGCCGTTACGGACGGTTTTGTGTCTTCGTTGTCAAAAGCGGCGGAATCAGTTCGCAATTTAAGTGCGTCTTACGATAAGACAGCCGATGCAATTGCTGCCAACACCAACGCCTCTGATGCATATTTTGCCAATATTGAAAAGGCAACTGTTGCAGTTGGAAACTTGGCGAATGTGTACGAACAGACCGTTCAAACGATGGCAAATGAAACAAGTTACATCAGCGATATGAAGCGTTTGTCGGAAAATCTGTCTGCTATCAATGCCGCTTACGAATTGCAATTGCAATCGACTTCGGCAGCCTTGCAGGCATCTACCGAGTTGGATAACCAGATGAAGAATGTTGTTGAGAATTTGGCTCAATCTTCTGAAAATGTTGCCGTTTACAGAAATCAAGTGGACATGCTGGCGCAAAACGTAAACCGTTTGAACGACATTTACGGAAACATGTTGGCAGCAATGGGCAACAGAGGATAAGTCTCCTTATTTAGTAATTAAATTTTGTATAACTAAATTAAAATATAGTAATATATGGGAGCAACAAATTGCCCGGAGACCCCGAGGCAGAAAATGATAGGAATGATGTATTTGGTTCTAACGGCGATGTTGGCGTTGAATGTGTCCAAAGAGATTTTGAACGCGTTTGTAACCGTGAGCGATGCCCTGGAACGTACTAATGGAAATTTCCAAGATAAGAGCAGTACCACTTATGATATGTTTGCCAAATCTGCGGAACAACAACCCGCAAAGGCAGGTCCGCTTTATGAAAAAGCACTTTTAGTCCGCAAAGCATCTAACGAATTGGTTGATTATGTGCAGAATGTAAAAGTTGAACTTTTTTCTGCGGTGGACGGAATGCCTGTGAAAGAGGTAAAAGCATTGGGTAAAACCCTTAATGATTTGGGAGCAAAAGACAATTATGACAAGGTTTCTACCTATTTTATCAATCAACGGAAAGGCTATGAATTGGTAGATAAAATTGTAGCCTACAAAAAGCAATTAGTTGATATTTTGCAAGATACGGGTTTTAAAGATAACCACCCCATTCTGACTTCGGGATTGGAAACGGATAAAACCTACACAAAAGATAAAGTTACGCAGGATTGGGTACACTTTAATTTTGAAGGTACGGTGGCAGCAGCAGCGTTTACGCTGTTGAACAAAACCATCGGTGAAATCTTGAATATGGAATATGAAACGGTGGATTATCTTCACAAATCAATTGATTCTAAAAGTTTCAAATTCAGTAATGTAGAGGCAAAAGTGATACCGAACAGCCGTATTGTCTTTTTGGGAGACAAATACCAGGCGGATATTATTGTGGCAGCCTACGACAGCAAGCAAAACCCCACTGTGTATTGGGCATCGGGCAGAGATACCATTACGGACGAGCAGGCGCGTTCCGGCTCACTGACCGCCATTGAGGGCAGCGAAGGCGTTGTGAAACTGCAAATTCCGACCAGTTCGGTAGGCGACCAAAAGTTTGCAGGCGTTATCAAATTAAGAGACCCGAGCGGAGAAGAGAAATTTTATTCGTTTAAGAGTTCTTATGCTGTAACCAAGCCGACCGCAGTCATTGCAGCCGAAAAAATGAATGTATTTTATGCAGGTATTCCAAACCCTGTTAATATTGCAGCACCTGTTGCTCCCGAAAGATTACGCATCAATTGGGGCGGTGCTACGGCAACACAAACAGCACCAGGAAAATATGATTTGACAGTTCCCTCTTCGCTTGTAGGTAAAGATTTGACTATCAGCGTTGCAGCGGAAATAGAAAAAGGACAGAGTACCACAATGGGCAGTGCCGTTTTCCGCGTTAAAGCAGTTCCCGAACCGAATGTGTTTGCAGGTGGAAATCTTTCGTCGGGAAAATATCCCAAAGACCAAATATTGGCAAATCCGTTTGTAGCAGCCAAAATGGGTGCGGACTTTAACTATCAATTGCCATGGACAGTGGTTTCCTACACGGTTACCTTTGTTAAAAATGGTGTGGAAAGTGCGCCTATTAAAGTAAATGGTGCGCCATTCGGCAGTCAAGTAGAAAGCGGTATTAGAAGTGCCTCTTCGGGTACGCTGGTGGAATTTTCGGATATAGTGATAAACAGTATTGCGGGCAGACGTCCGATACAAAAAGCAATTGTTATACGTATTAAATAATAACATAAAAATTAGATAGATATGAAGAAGTTAAGTTTAACCTTAGTGTTGGCATGGGTATCGTTCCTGTCTTACGGACAGGTGATTGAGGGTAAAGATACCGCAAAAAGTAGTGTAATGGAGGCGATACGCCCTCCCGTTGATGGTTCGTATGAGAAAATACATACCACACAATATAAACCTGTGGGATTACCCCATTTAAGACAAGCGGACGCTTACTGGACGCAACTTGTTTGGCAAGTGGTAGATTTAAGGGAAAAATTTAACTTTCCGCTGTATTTTCCAACTGAAAAGAAAGGAAATTGGAAAAGTTTAATGCAGTCTATCTTAGACGCGTTGGACTCTACGGAAGCCAATCCCAATCCGTTGCGTATTTATACCGATGAATACGTAAATATTCCCAAATCAACCGAAGAGGTGAAACAGAGTATGGGACAAACCAAAAGCATACCCAAGATTAACCCAGAAACGTTTGAAGAAGAAGGAATTGAGCAATTATTTGTTGAGTGGGGTGCAAAAGAAGTTTACCGCTATATTATAAAAGAACAATGGCGGATAGACAAGCAACGCTCAGTGCTTGACCCTGTGATAATTGCTATTCTTCCTATGTTTTGGTTTGAAAAAGACGGAGAAAGCGGTGGAGATTTCGGCGGCGGCGGAGATTTTAATACGGGCGATGATGCAGGAGAAGGCGGTGAAGACGAAGACGACATGCCTTCCATGCCTCAACGGCGTTGGCGCGATTTTGGTTGGATATATTATAAAGAAGTACGTCCTACATTAGCCGTTACGGAAGTGTTTAACCCAGCCAATAACGCCCAAAGAAGAAATTATGACGACCTGTTTTTGCAACGCAGATTTTCAAGTTTTATCAAAGCAGAAGAGAATGTTCATGATAACCGTGAGATAAATCAGTATATCCTCAACGGTTTAGACCAAATCTTGGAAGCAGAAAAGATAAAAGACAGAATTCGCGTTCGGGAACATGATATGTGGGAGTTTTAGTTTAGAAACTTTATTTTTAATGAAATAGCGAGGAAGCGGCGGGTACGCCGCTTTTTCTTTTTTGGGGGGAAGTATTGGAATAGGGGAGAAAGTTGTTTAAATGGGGGAAAATGGCTACTGTAAGCACTACAAAGGAAGG
>Ga0268262_10004760_pt1 | contig 13810 bp, 12 predicted proteins | sample TergutNc150P3_FD_190354 | JGI IMG/M metagenome (GOLD analysis project Ga0268262, IMG submission 190354) | Nasutitermes corniger P3 segment gut microbial community from laboratory colony in Florida, USA - Nc150 P3 (SPAdes) (version 2) | ecosystem: Host-associated > Arthropoda: Insects >... | reverse complement strand
CTGGTATTGGACGGGCCAAGAGATTTGGGACAGGCAGGTTACGGACGCCGCGAACGCCGCGATGTCGATCATCCGTTCCAATCTCGACAGCGTGGTATCGTCCGGCAAAGACAAGACTCCCCCGGTAATCTTCCCCCCGTGGGTAACGCCGGAAAACCCGGGCGGCAAGACGTGGGGTCAGGGCTGCCTGAAAGACGCGGAGAAGGCGGGGACAGTCCACACATTCGTATACGACGCTTCGGGTCTGTTGTCGGTGGCGTTGATATTGCGGACAAACGGCAAAGAGGAGCGTATCGCCATGAACGGCGGAGCGTACCCGTCGCGTACCGGCCCGGTCGTGACAGGCGAATACTACACGGCGAAGTTGCCGCAGGGTGCGGGGGATGTCCGTTACTACATCGAGGCGGTTGACAAGAAAGGAAATAAGGCGGTATCGTCGCTTGAAAGGATATTTCTCGCGTGAACCGTGAGCGTTTTGCGGCGGGGGAGACTTGGAATCTTAACTATTCATTTTTACAATGGGAGGGTGTTATGCGGAGGATTTATCTGGCGATGTTGATGGCGGCAGCGGCGGCGGGCTTTTTGTTTGCCGGGCCGGCGGCGGCGCAAACGGTGACGTTCGTTGACAGCAAGGACAAACAGACGTACAAGACCGTTACCATAGGTAAGCAGACTTGGATGGCGCAGAATCTCAATTATCAGACGGATAGCTCTTGGTGTTTTGAAAACAAAGCCAATAACTGCAAAAAATACGGCAGGCTGTACGATTGGAAGACGGCGGTAACAGTCTGCCCTGTCGGATGGAAATTGCCGTCTAATCAAGAGTGGACGGTGTTGGTTGATTATCTCGGCGGTAGGGAGATTGCCGGTAAGAAGTTGAAATCAAAGAGCGGGTGGAATGACCATAAAGGTCTTAACGGTAACGGTACGGATGATTTCGGATTTTCGGCCTTGCCCGGCAGTTACCGTAGCGGCTCCGTCGGCACGTTCTACGGCGTAGTCGGCAACGAAGGCCGCTGGTGGACGGCAACGACGTGGGAGAGCGATGCTGACTACGCGGATAGCCGGGGCATGGACTACGGCGACGACATGAGCGAGTACGACAACAAGAAAAACGACGGGCTTTCGGTGCGTTGCGTTAAGGAATAAGGCGAGGGATGACGCGGAATTTTTAGAAGATTTTTATTGACTATTTCACAGAAATATGTTAAAATAGAGTATAGCGCTATCGCGGTTTATTATCCTTAACAAGGGGCGAATATGAGCGAAACATTGACATTAAACATGGATTCGGAAGTGGTTAAATTCGCAAGTAATTTTTCTAGAAAGATTAATAAACCTATCTCCAGAATAGTAGAAGATTATTTTATTGAGTTAAAGAAAAAAAACTCCGATAATTTACCGCAAGACATTCAAGAACTGCACGGTATTTTTGAGGGGATAGATGCTCCTGATAAAAAAGAATTGAGGAAAATGTTTCATGAAAAGCACAGTGATTGATATTAATATTTTCATGGATTTTTTATTTAATAGGCGTGGGCATGAAAATGTTGCGGAACTATTTAAGTTCTGCTCAAACGGACGTGTCAAAGGCTTTGTTTGCGCCCATGAAATAACGACATTGTGTTATTTTTTAAATAAAGCCGGTGAAGATACGTCAAAAACAAAGAAAATAATTTCAAAATTAATGAAACAATTTATGGTTATTGAGATAAATGAAGCGTTGTTAAATAACGCCTTAAATTCAGAAATAGATGATTTTGAAGACGCTGTAATAGAAGTGTCGGCGATTGATAGAAATGTGGATTATATTGTAACAAGAAATACAAAAGACTTTGAGAAGAGTATTATTCAAGTCAAAACTCCAGAAGAATTGCTTTTGATAATAAACAGCGAAACATAATAGATAAATTAATACCAAAGACGATATAATAATGTACAAATAATCTATAACCGTGTGATATTTTGGATTTTGACTATGAAACTCGAAAGGACGGATAGATGGGCTTCGCAAAGAAAATCCTCTGTATCGGCGCCGGCTATGTAGGCGGACCGACTATGGCCGTGATCGCCGCCAAGTGCCCGCAGTACAAGGTCACGGTGGTGGACGTCAACCCCGCCCGTATAGCGGCTTGGAACAGCGACGCGCTGCCCATCTACGAGCCGGGCCTCTTCGACGTGGTGAAGCAGGCGCGCGGGCGCAACCTCTTCTTCTCTACCGATATAGATGTCGCGATAGACGAGGCCGAGATCATCTTCGTCTCCGTCAACACGCCGACCAAGAGCTTCGGCGAGGGGGCGGGGAAGGCCGCCGACCTGCAGTATTGGGAGCGCACCGCCCGCAATATCGTAAAGGTCTCAAAGGGTGACAAGATCATCATCGAAAAGAGTACGCTGCCCGTTCGGACGGCGGAGGCTATGAGCAGTATCCTCAACGCGAACGAGAAAGGCATCCGCTTCGAAGTGCTCTCCAATCCCGAATTCCTAGCTGAAGGCACGGCTATTGCCGACCTGAATAATCCAGACCGCGTGCTGATAGGCTCGCAGCTTACGCCGGCGGGGATAAAGGCGCGGGATCAGGTCGTTGAGATATATGCCAATTGGGTGCCTCGCGAGCGGATAGTCACGAGCAACGTCTGGAGCGCGGAGCTGTCAAAACTCGTCGCCAACGCTTTTTTAGCGCAGCGCATATCCTCTATAAACAGCATATCCGAACTATGCGAAAAGACCGAGGCCGACGTGACCGAAGTGTCGCGGACTATCGGGATGGACAGCCGCATCGGGAGCCGTTTCTTGGTGTCGAGCGTGGGCTTCGGCGGGTCGTGTTTCAAGAAGGATATTCTCAATCTGGTATACATTTGCCGTAGTTACGGCCTTACCGAAGTGGCCGATTATTGGGAGAGCGTAGTTGAGATGAACGAACACCAAAAGCGCCGCTTCGTGAATAATATGCTCCGAGCGATGTTCAATACCGTAGCCGGCAAGAGAATAGCGCTCTTCGGCTTCGCCTTTAAAGCCGACACCGGCGACACGAGAGAATCCCCGGCGATAGACGTGGCTATGCAACTCGTCAAAGAACAGGCGAATGTGGTAATATCCGACCCCAAGGCGATTGACAACGCGAAAATCGACTTAGCGTCATGTATTGACAATGTGGAATTCGTGAACGACCCCTACGAAGCCGCCAAAGGCGCCCACGCCATCGCCGTGATGACGGAGTGGAAAGATTATAAGGAGCTGGACTACAAGAGGATATACGCGGGTATGGAGCGTCCGGCGTTTATATTTGACGGGAGGAATGTGTTGAACCACAAGGCGTTATTCGAGACGGGGTTCAACGTCTTCCCGCTGGGTCAGCCGGCGTTGAAGCATCTTTAGTAATTTTGAAGTCACCCCATCCTCACCGACTTCATCTCCTTATTCGCCAGCCGAATCCCGCCGGCTTTGGCGTTTTTCACCAAGAAGTTCTTCACCTTGAAGTTCTCCTCTAAGACCTTCAGCCGCGGTTTGGGCTTGTACTCTATTGTCACCACCGCGTCGGGGTCGGTTGTTAATCTTAATAATGTACAATTTTCCGGCACTATGGCGTAGCCCTTGTTCAGTTGGAATTGCTCTATCTTGAAGCGTTTGATGTATGGGAATTTCGTCTCTTCGTCCCTGTAAATCGCGGTGAAGACAAGGTCTTTGTCCACGAATCCGCAGTGTAGCATCCCCTTGTCAACGAACAGTTTTTCGGGAACGCCAATCACCGAGAACGCGCCGGTCTTCCTTATCACCAGAACCCTGTCGTAGGGCGACACGTCGAACAACAAGTTGCCGTTGACTTCGTAGCCGAGATAGCCGGTGTCTTTATCGTAGCGCAGTTTCAGGTTACGCTGCGCGGCTTCGCGTACATCCACCTTTTTGAACGAAACCAATTCCGTTTTACGTTTGTGCAACGGCTTATATTTATTGATTATCTTACCCAAGAAATCCACCGTATAATCAACAATCGCGCCCAAGTGCTTCTTGATCTCTTTCAGGCGGTTTTTGATGTCTTCCATCTCTTTTTTCGCTCTATTGATGTCGTAGAGGGATATGCGCCTGATGGGAATTTTCAGTAACGTGTCTACATCCTCATTGGTCACCTCGCGTTTGATCTCCCGCTGAAACGGCGCCAATCCGTCAAAGACAGCCTTCACCACGCTCTCGGCGGTTTTCATCGCCTCAATCTTCTTGTATACGCGGTTCTCTATGAATATCTGCTCAAGCGTTTTGGCGTGGAGCTTGTCTTTCAGTTTGCGCTCTTCAAGTTTCAGTTCGGCGGTCAGTATCTCCACAAGCCTATCCGAATTCCGTTTGATGACCTCCGTGACGGACATTACCACCGGTTTTTCGTCGCTGATTACCATCATGTTTACGGAGACGGACGATTCGCAATCTGTAAAGGCGTAGAGAGCGTCCACGGTGTCCTGCGTGTGGATTCCTCGCGCCAATCTTACCTCTATCTCCACGTTCTCCGCAGTGTAGTCGCTGATCCCGGCGATTTTCAGTTTGCCTTTGCGGGCGGCGCTCTCTACGGAGGCCATTATGGACTCGGTGGTGGAGCCGAAGGGTAATTCCCGTATGACAATGCGCTTGGGGTCGCTCGTGTCGAGTTTAGCGCGCAACAGCACCTTGCCGTTGCCGTCGTTGTACTCGGAGACGTCGGCTAGACCGCCGGTAGGGAAATCCGGAAAGACCGAGCGGCGGTCACCGCGCAGGTAGGCTATTTGCGCTTCGAGAAGTTCGATTAGATTGTGGGGAAGAATTTTTGTGGACATTCCCACCGCTATCCCCTCCGCGCCGAGCGCTAAAAGGACGGGCAGTTTCGCCGGCAGCGTGACCGGTTCGCGATTGCGCCCGTCGTAAGAGTCCACATATTCAGTGATCTCAGGATTAAAGAGCGATTCCACGGCAAGCGGCGATAAACGGCACTCTATGTAACGAACGGCGGAAGCCGGGTCGCCGGTGAAGATGTTGCCGAAGTTTCCCTGTTTGTCAATGAACAAGTCTTTATTTGCAATAGCGACAAGCGCATCGCCGATAGAAGCGTCGCCGTGCGGATGGTACTTCATGCACTGCCCGACAATATTGGCCACCTTATGGAACTTACCGTCATCCACTTCGTAAAGGGTGTGCAAGATACGGCGTTGCACAGGCTTCAACCCGTCATCAACGTGCGGTATCGCCCTGTCTTTTATGACGTAAGAGGCGTACTCCAGAAAGTTTGTGTTATACAGCGTGTTTACAAATGCCATAGTTAGTCCCTTTAATCCTATAATCCATATAATCTTACTAATCCTAGTTCAGACATTTTTTGACGTTGATTTTTAATCCTATAATCCATATAATCCTATAAATCCTAATTCAGACATTATTTATATCAAATTCTCCATAATAAAATCTCTCCGTTCCGGCGTATTCTTTCCCATGTAAAACTCTAATGTCTCGGCGATATTCTTCGCCGATTTTACGTTAACTTCCACAAGCCGCATATCGCCGCCTATGAACTGACCGAATTCGCTTGGGGATATTTCTCCCAGACCTTTAAAGCGCGTCACCTCCGGATCGCGGATTTTGGCTACCGCCGCGTCGCGCTCTTTTTCGCTGTAGCAGTAGAGCGTCTCCTTCTTGTTACGGACGCGGAAGAGCGGCGTCTCTAGGATGTAGACGTGGCCGGCTTGCACTAACTCCTCAAAATACGTGAGGAAGAATGTCAGCAATAAATTTCTGATGTGGAAACCGTCCACATCGGCGTCGGTGGCTAAAACTATTCTGTTGTAACGCAGTTTCTCCACGTCCTCCTCAATGCCCAGCGCCATCATCATATCATAAAGCTCTTCGTTTTGGTAGATTGCCGCCTTTGTCTTGCCGAAGACGTTTTGCGGTTTGCCTCTCATGGTGAAGATCGCTTGCGTGTACACGTCACGCGCGGAGATGATCGAGCCTCCGGCGGACTGGCCTTCCGTTAGGAATATGGTGGATTTGCCGCCGTCGTTTTCTCCGGCGTGATACTTGCAGTCCTTTAGGTTCGGTATCTTTATCTCTACGCGCTTCGCGGCCTCTTTTGCCTCTTTCTTCACCTTGTTGAGTTCGGTACGCAATTTCTCATTTTGCACGATTTTGTTCTCTAGGCTGCGCGCCGCGTCCGCGTTTTTATGCAGGAAATCGACTACGCCCGACTTGACCTCCGAGACTATCCAGCCGCGTATCTCCGTGTTACCAAGCTTGTTCTTTGTCTGCGACTCGAAGACGGGGCTTTTGAGCTTGATGGCCACGGCGCCGGCTATGCCGTCGCGTACGTCTACGCCGGAGTAATTCTTCTTATAGAACTCGTTGACGCCTTTGAGTATGCCCTCGCGAAAGGCGCTTAGGTGCGTGCCGCCGTCGGAGGTGAATTGACCGTTGACGAATGAGCGGTAGGCCTCCCCGTAGGCCTGCGTGTGCGTGAAGGCGAACTCCAATTGCTTGCCGCGGCAGTAGGCGATGCTGTAGACCGCCGATTCGCCCACGTCGTTTTGCAGCAAGTCCAAAAGCCCGTTCTTGGACTCAAACTTCTGCTTTCCCAGGAATAGTTTCAGCCCGGAGTTGAGATAGGCGTAGTTCCACAAGCGTTGTTCAATGTACTCGAAGTTGAATTTATACTCGCCGAAAATCTCCGCGTCCGGTACGAACTCCACGAACGTGCCGTCCGGCTCTTCCCCTTTAACCGCGCCGCCCTTTTTGGATATGAGTTTCCCGCGCTCAAACTTTGCCTGAAAGTACTCCCCGTCGCGGTAGGAGACGACGCGAAAGCTGCTTGACAGCGCGTTGACGGCCTTTGTGCCTACGCCGTTCAGCCCCACGCTGAATTGGAAGACGTCGTCGTTGTACTTCGCGCCGGTGTTGATGGTCGATACGCAGTCGATCACCTTGCCCAGCGGGATCCCCCGCCCGAAATCGCGCACGGAGGCGACGCCGTTCTCAACGTTCACCTCTATCTTCTTGCCGAAGCCCATTATAAATTCGTCGATGGCGTTGTCTATCACCTCTTTGAGGAGGACGTAGATGCCGTCGTCGGGGTTTCCGCCGTCGCCGAGCCGCCCGATGTACATGCCGCTGCGCAGACGGATGTGCTCCAGAGAGCTAAGCGTCTTGATTTTGCTTTCGTCGTACTGATGCGCGGTCGTGTTTTTGTTCATGTTTTTGTGTTTGTTGTTGTTTATACATATTGTAGAGACGCGATTAATCGCGTCTCTACGTGATCATCCACTAATATTTAATCTTAGGATTCCCCTCGCTCTCCCCGTCCCAAGTTCTAATCAGCTTTCCGATGCGGTTCCAGCGTATATTTGCCGGGAACTTCCAAGCCGGGCCTGAATTGTCGTAGGAGAAGTATAATATTAACGCCTTAGCTTTCACAAAATTGTAATTCAGATACCCCCAATATCGCGAGTCGAGCGAGTTGTCGCGGTTGTCGCCTGCCATAAAGTAGTTGTCGTTGCGTACCGTGTAACTCTCAATCCTATCATTGCCAATGAATAGTTTTTTGCGTATCTCCACGCTTTTTTCGGACGGGAAGTTTCGGCGGATGATGTCTAAGACATAGTCGAGCATCGTCCAATCGTCAATGCGGTTAAAGTCGAAGGCCTCCGTGCGCCGCGTCATCTCGTTTTTGTAGATGAATTTGCCGTCCTGTAATTCGTCCAGCGAGAGTTTAGCCCCGTTGAAGTTTAGGGCTGCGCCGTTCGCGAACTCGCCGTCTACGTATAGATCAAAGTGCATATACACTCTCTTTGTCGGGTTCTCCTGATGTACCAGCGTCTTGAAGAACAAGAACTCCCGAATGGGCATAGTGTCCGGGCGGAAAGCGTCGCCCTTGGCCGGTATGCGCAGCGGGGCGAAGTTGATGATGCGCGGGTCGGCCCTGTTGCCCCCCGTGTACTTGCCGTGCGGCGGCAGGATAAGCTCCGTGCCGTTGACGATGAGCTTTCTGTTGCCCACGAACTGGACGACGTCGCCCGGCCCCGCCACCATACGCTTGATGTAGTCCTTGGCGTCCGCCCCCGGATACTTGAAGATCACCACGTCGCCCGGCTTAGGCTTGGCCACCGCCGGCAGCCGCCGCGTGACCCCCAGCTCGCGGGAGTAGGGGAGCAGAGGCGCCCCGTAGATGAACTTCAGCCCCAGCAGAAAATCGCCCACCAAAAGGCTGTCCTCCATAGACCCCGTGGGTATCTGGAAGGCCTGTATCACGTATACGATGGCGATGAGCGCCATAAGAAGCGCCGACCCCATCTCCCGGAAAAAACGCAGAAGACCGCTCTTCTCGGCCGGTTTGGCCGCCCCCTGCGCCGCTGAATCCTGCGGCTGCGCGGGCTGTTTAGGTTGTTGCTCCGACAAATCGCTCCCTCCGTAAAATCAACGCTGAATCCCCCCAAAACCCCGGAAAACACCCCCGCCGAGACCGCTCGGCAAGCGGGTCGGGACGTATAAATATAAATTCGGGCGGGGGCGGCGTGAAAATATTTTTGTTTTTTAAGAAAACGCGGATTTATTGACTGCGGCGCCGCCATGAAGTATCTTTATATAGAAAATAGATGGCCATTTGAGGCGCACCGGACGGTTACATCAATACATCAACAATACGGATTTTAAACGATGCTGCAACTCCTATACATATTCATAGGCGGCGGGATAGGCGCGATCTCGCGGTATTCGTCCGACCGCCTCGTCAGCTCGCTTTTTAACGCCAAGTTCCCGCTCGGAACCCTATTCGTAAACTGCGCCGGGGCGCTGCTGATCGGGTTCCTCATAAACTTCTTTGACCCGCACAACCCCAATGCCGCGAATATGCGCCTTAAACTGCTGCTGATCACCGGCTTCCTCGGCGGGTACACCACATTCTCCGCCTACTCCCTAGAAACGGCTCGCTGCTTAATGGAGGGAAACATCAAACAAGCGTTGCTGAACGTATTGCTGAACAACGCGCTGTGTATCGCGCTTGTGTTTGCGGGGATGCGGTTGAATCGGGTGATTATGGAACAGTCCGTTCGTTAGCGGATATGTACGGCAACTAGTCACCACGTGCCGACTTTATCAGGCGGTGTTACATCAATCCTCTCGGTATCCTCGTTGATGTCTATCAGATACATGCCGTTATTGGCCGCGAGTTCGCGCGCCTCTGCATCGAAACTTATACCCGCGACAGCGGCGTACATGGTTTTACCGGTCATACCCGTTATGCGCTCTTTTTTGCGCAATATTTCTAAGCGTTTCAGGTGCTTCTCTACCCATTTTTTCGAGACTTGCGTTTTTACTTCTACCACCATAACGTCATCACAATTTTCAAGCAGTAGATCTACTTCCGTCAGTGTGCTACCGTCTATGTCGGAGTACTCTTTTCCGGGTGAAGCCATGGTGAAAGTATGTTTAAAGGCATTCATCTTTTCCTTTACTCCCGGAATTACAATCATTTCGACGATTTCGCCGATACTGTTGTTCAGCCCGCCCATATTCTTTTCCAGACGCTGCATCAGGCGCTCAGTCTCTTTATGAGCTTCCGCCATCTCTTTCCGTGTTTCCACCATTGTCACCCCAAGTTGGGCTACAATGTCTTCTAATGTTGCCATGGTTGTCATTTTGACGCTCCTTAATTAGGTTAATAGGCCGAACCCAGTCACCCGCCCGATCGATCTAACCTGCATACATACCTAAATATAATAAATTTTGGGCGCGGATGCCCAATTTTTTATTGGGAACTTAGGACGGTCGTCATTACGGGGGTAACGGATTTATATATCTCGGTGAAACCAAACAATAGATTCCATAATAAAATATTACGTCTAACCTGCTACTATGAGGATTTAGCGGTACGCTGTTCTTTGGCGACTTTCAGGTTGTTTTGGATTTGGTCTTTGTGATCTTGGTCGTCAGGCTCTACTATAGTAAGGGCCGATTCAAAATCGGCGATAGCGTTATCATATTCTTCTTTTTTCAAATATAGTTCACCTCTATACTTAGTGTGACGGCTGAAACGAACATAATGTTACCATCGGTAAACACGGATGATGAAATCGGTTTACACTGGTTTTGAATTTGTCTCGTCTCCACAATCGGTTCTTGCTTGTTTTTCATAATAAGCAATAATTTCAGTAATGGCGTTTTTAAATTTATCCCCTCCTACATAATAACCAACTACCATATCATTAACAGATACTTCATCATTCTCTATGGTACATTCTTTTATATCACTATAAGCTAAAAACCCGCTATCTTCTCCAAGTTCTTTCCAATACATCCCTTTCGTTGTGAAACAGAGGCCTTTTTTAGCTCCACCGAAAACAGTACTATCATGGAGACAGATTATCTTTTCGTCTTCATCTAAGTTCTTTACATAGCTACCTTTAGCGGCAGTTTCCTTCTTTGGTGGGATATCTTGATAGAAATAGTAGTTGGAGTCATCTGTTTTCAGATGATTTACCAATATGCGCTCTATAGGATTTTCTTCTGGGGTCATCTGTTTTTCTAAAGCATCGTAGTCTATATCAAATAGAATAGCCGTGTTTTCAGTTATTTCTCTGAGCATATTACAAAAAACTTCCCACAATCTATCTTTTTCTTCAAAAACCTGATTACTTATATTGTACCAATCTTCTAAAATACGTTTTTCTTTCTTATCGCCTATGAAAGATTTGAAGGCATCATGTAGCGCACCCATAGGATTTAAGTATCCATTAACAAAACCTTTCAAAATACCACTTATCATTGAGTCTGATTGGGGTGGAAAGGTATGAAGTACCAAGGTGGATTGTTTATCCAATTCAATTAATAAATTAAATAAGTTTTCGGAATCTATTGTTAAGAAAGCGTTTCTCTTCTCATTAATATAGGTTTTATGTTCATGAGCGAGAGCATCTCCAACGGAATTGAGCAAATAATCGAAACACTTATTTGCCGATTGTATGTACTCTTGTTTTAAGCTGGGCGGGTGCAATGTTGCTACACTAGAATGAAGGTCTGTTGCTGCATTGTATTTTTCAACCGTCTTTAAAAAATTATCATCATAGATGTTATTTAGGTTTATGATATGTTCGTTACCTAGAATTATCACATCCAATTCAAGATATGGGTATGTTATAGAAACGCCTTTAATGATTTTATTCGTGTTTGAAATGATTTTAACGCTTTCGCTTAAAATATCCCCGTTAGTATCGAAACGTGGGGTTTGAGTTAGCTCGTTCATGGCCTTTATCAAGGATTCGGTTTTCTGAAAAACCAAAGTATCATATTCATTATTTGCGTCAAAATCAACGGTCAACGGTTCCATAAATTCTAACAATGTCGTTATCCGATGTTCAAGCGAATATATTATCAAAGATAAATCTACGAATCGTTCTTCAATATCATTTATTCTCTCCCATCCTTCTTCTATATTAACAATTTTACTATCGACCTGTTTTTTATGCTCGGCAGTTTTGTTTCGGTTGTTAGAATAATGTTTTAATGCGTTAAATCCCGGTCCAATCGCATTTATGAGTTGGGTAGTGTCCTTATTTATTACAGCAGGTAAGATACTACCAGCAATATTAACTAGGTGCGGTGTAATTGAATCGCCATCGTCATCACTAATACTTATATCAATCTCGCACATCTGTTCAATAATTTTCATGTTGAGGCCGAAATCGTCTGATACCACACATTCTGTTTTCTTGTTTTTCATGCTCATATCGTTAATAAAAACTGAAAATCTGTCGACAGTTCTTTGTAGTGCTTCAAGACGATACTTAACAAACACATTAATTGTATCTTGGAGGTGTTGTACTTTGTATTTCGTGACAGTATCTATTGCATCACGAACGTCCTTATATATTTTTTTAATATCTTTTGGGCGTGTACAGTTATATTTATCTCTTATTATATTGTAATTTTCTATAATAGAATCAACGTCAATTGATCTATCAGGTATATTAATTGGTAATTCACTTGGTGATTTATTTATTGAATCTGAGGCACCAATGGCTATCGTTTCTTCAGATGATATAACACCGTTACAATAAATATACTTTTTTATGACGCTCCGCGTTTTTGAAAATACGCTATAAGGGCCATCAAGTTTACCATTGGCGTAATTTGATTCGATATACGTCTCTCCGGTAGGATAAAAAACTGTCATTTTGCCCTCTAATTCACCATTTTTCCAGTGTTGAGTTTTGTTTTCGTTTTTACTTCTATAATAAAACGTTTCTATACCGTTCTTATTACCGGTTTTTCTGTCATAAAAATATCTGTGTTTAGGTTCTCCGGAATCATAACATTCCAAAGACTCTTCAAAAACTTGCTTAGACTCCTCAGAATCCAAATATTCCAAAACCTCTGCGTAGTTTTTCTTCCTTATGGATATAATGATAAAAAAACCGATCGCGATTATGGCGACTATACCTATAACAAGCATTACCGAGACATTCATAAAAAACTCCTTATGATTGATTGTTAGTTATATACTTTATTCTGTGCATCCAAAGTACAATACAAGCCTCCCGACAGCCATGGCATTACTTGACACTACGCCTACTCGTTTCTCTTCCCTTGTCATTATATGTAATCAAAGAATTTCCATAAATAACGGTAACTGTTGCGGCAGTGTAGCCATGTAATTTACCGTTTTTTCGGAACAACTCCCGATTTTTTTCATTATAGACTACAACAGATGGACCTTTTTCCATTGCCATGCCAATAGCCATGGTATCTCTCCTTTGAGTTATTGTTTATTGAGATGGTTATATACTATCTATATCGTTACCTATCTTTTGTTGCAAAATAAAATCGTTCCTTAAACTTTTTTTGAGTCTGCCGGCCTCAAGTGAAAACATTACTAAAGTTAAACCTCCGGAAGTTAAAGCACCGGCAATTGGAATTATTTTCGCTACTCCCTTTGCGAATATTTCTTTTGTCATTTTTACGCCCAACACTTTGGCAATTTGTTTTACCAACGGATATATTGCCGTCTTTGTCAGTGCCATCCGAGGTAATCTTTTAATAGCGCTGTTGGCAATCATTTGCGAAAGTTCTGTAATCCCCTTAGTCGCTGCGCCAACGCCGGACATCACGCCAATGAAAAACGTCACGTATGCCACAAAATCCTCATCCCCGCCTTGTTCAAGGTCAGGATACCCATATATATAGGCCAATTTTTGAGCAACTTGAAGAACGTGAAAATAATATTGAGCGAAATCCGCTGGAACTGTTCCGATCATCGCAAGTCCGCCGGGAATTCCAGCTAACGCGGAAGCCCCAACCGCTATGACTTTATGCCTATTTATGACTTTTTTTGCCATATTATCCAATAACTTCAATGATACGTCGGCTCTGAAGGTACCTTTTTCTATAATTGCCATGACTTTGTCGTCATCGCAGTATTTAGCAAAACATTCTCTTAAAAATAATTCCCTGTTAACTTTAACTCCGGGAACACTCATCACCTTGCCTAAAACATAATACCACCTATTTTCTTCCGGCAATTTTTTGATGTCTTCAGCAGAATCATTCATAATGTTATATCCTTTCCCCTAAAAGTTTGGTTTATTTATGTAATATTTCCAATTTTTTCCAGTTTCGATGGTACACAAAGACATATAGAAATAGCCGCCGTTTAAGGCAGTATTTTTCGATATTATAGAATTGGGGATAAAAAGAGTACTTACCGGTAGAGCTACCGGTATATGAAAGTGTAAGCAATTTAAGCCAAAATCCGCTCTTACGAGCAACAGCGTATGTGTATGTGTGTTTGGTTGTGTGTGTGAGTGGTGGT
>Ga0268262_10004759_pt1 | contig 13810 bp, 12 predicted proteins | sample TergutNc150P3_FD_190354 | JGI IMG/M metagenome (GOLD analysis project Ga0268262, IMG submission 190354) | Nasutitermes corniger P3 segment gut microbial community from laboratory colony in Florida, USA - Nc150 P3 (SPAdes) (version 2) | ecosystem: Host-associated > Arthropoda: Insects >... | reverse complement strand
TGTTTGAAGCCAGCATAGCCCAGCCGGTCTGGCGGCAAGCCATTACGTCCTGATGGTCGCCGAAAATTGAAAGGCTTGATGCCGCCAAAGCTCTTGCTGATACGTGGAATACAGTTGATGTAAGCTCGCCTGCGATCTTGTACATATTGGGGATCATGAGCAGTAAGCCCTGCGAAGCGGTAAATGTAACAGACAACGCGCCTGTAGTCAGCGCGCCGTGGACTGCGCCCGCAGCGCCCGCCTCGGACTGTAATTCCGTAACATTGGGAACAGTACCCCAAATGTTCTTGCGCCCTTGGGCGGAAAACTCATCTGAGAGTTCCCCCATCGGACTTGAAGGGGTAATCGGATAAATCGCGATTACTTCGCTAAGCGCGTGGGCAACGTGAGCCGCCGCCGCGTTACCGTCAATCATGACAATGTTTTTTTCAGCCATATTTTCCTCTTTTTTGATAGATATAGAAAAACAATTAAATTATTGTAGTACATTTTATCATAAAAAGAGGAATTAGGCTAGTGTAAAGGTATTAGTTTTAGCTTATTTTGACTGTTTTGCCAGTATGGTTTCGACCCTTTTCAGCAATTCAGTGCTGTCATAGGGTTTTGTGATTAAGTCGGCGGCTCCCAGCCGGGATGCGTAGAGTTTTTCTTTTTCACCGTCCAAAGAGGTTAAAAACGCCACCGGAACGTTCTGTAAAAGGCTTATACCCTTTACTTTGTTATAAACTTCCCACCCGTCCATATCGGGCATTAAAACGTCAAGTAATATCAGATTAGGAACAAATTTACCTTTAGACAGTAAAGCCAGCGCGTCTTTTCCGGATTTTGCCGTTGTAACGCTATATTTCTCTTTAAGGATGTTTTCAGCGATCATAAGATGAACATCGCTGTCATCTACCAAAAGGACTTTTGGAGAATTATCCATAAAATTTACCCCTCCTTAGTTAAAAGCACCTAAAAACGACCGTTTTTTAAGTGTTCCTATTATAATATAACATATATATCGGTATAAAAGAAGGAAAAGTGTAAAAATTTGACGCAGATACTATTCATAAATGTAAAAAGAAGGTATTCTTTAATAATGAAAAACATATTTTTAACAATTTTAGCAGTTTTTACTGCGGCAGTTCTTTTGGGCTGTAATTTTATTCCCGGGGCAGGAGCGTCCAAAGACAAACAAAATTTCGACAAAAACTCGTCTTATGCTTTGGGATTAAATGTCGGAGCGGGATTAAGAGACGGATTAAATGCCGATAGCGTCAGTCCGGATTTTAATGAATTCATGAAAGGTATGAGAGACGGTATTTTGGGCAAAAACCCAAGATTCTCCCTGGAAGAAGCCAGATCAAAAATTGAAACCGCATTTAATGCTATAACAGAACAAAAAAACGCGGAGAACAAACAAAAAGGAATTGACTTCCTTGCCGAAAACGCCAAAAAACCAAAAATAAAAATTACGGACAGCGGTCTGCAGTATGAGGTTATTGTAGAAGGGAAAGGCAAACAACCGACCGAAAAAGACACTGTTAAAGTTCATTACGAAGGCAGACTGATTGATGACACCCTTTTTGACAATTCTTATGAACGCCAGGAGCCTATAACATTCGCTCTTCCCGATGTAATTCCCGGCTGGTCGGAAGGATTGCAGCTAATGACGGAAGGCAGTAAGTATAAATTGTATATACCTTATGAGATTGGTTACGGAGCTTTCGGCTACGGACCAATACCGCCTTACTCCACATTGATTTTTACCGTAGAACTTATTGAAATTGTTTCAAAGAAACAAGCGGTAAGAGACGAATATGATGATTATTATTACGGTTGGTAAAATATGAAAAAAACAATTATTTTTCTGTGTTTGTTTTTTACGGTTTTTTTTCTGTACGCAAAAGGCATTCAAGACGACTATTCAAAAGCCGATGAAAAAGCCCGATTAAGTTACGCTTTCGGCATGATAATCGGCTCACAGCTTGGCATTAACAAGATGGGAATTGATTTTGATTACAACGCCTTTGCCGAAGGATTAAAAGCGACAGTAGAAGGCGAGCAAAAAAAGATGAGCGATCAAGAGGCGATGGAGATAATCGAAGCCGCCTTGTACAAAGCTGAGGAAAGACAATCTACCGGCAATAAAACGGCGGAAGACGAATTTTTTACAACTAACGGCAAACGGCAGGAAGTAAAAACTACGGCAAGCGGTCTTCAATATGAAATTATGCAAAACGTGGAAGGCAAAAAACCAAATAAAAATTCCGTTGTCAGAGTAAATTACGTCGGGACTTTTTTAGACGGGCGTCCTTTTGACAGTTCTTCTGAAGAAGGAGGAGCGTATATTCCGCTGGAAAATGTTATACCCGGTTGGACGGAAGGTTTAATGTTGATGAGTCCCGGCAGCATATACCGTTTGTATATACCTTCAAAGCTGGCTTACGGCAAAGACGGTATTCAGGGCGTTATTCCGGCATATTCAACTTTAATTTTTGTAGTTGAATTAATAGACATTATTGAAGATTCTGACGAATAGGGATTCTAATCCTAAAAGTTGATCCTTCGCCGACGCGGCTTTCCATTTCGGCTTTTCCCTTGTGAAGCAAGGCAATATGCCGAACAATGGAAAGCCCGAGTCCGGTGCCTCTGGATAAACGGTTTCTCACTTTATCTACTCTGTAAAATCTTTCAAATATCCGTTCATGATGTTCAGAGGGAATCCCCATCCCTTTATCTCTCACTTCAAATAACAGTTCTTCATTTTCCGTAAACGCGCTTACCCAAATCTTGGATTTTGAAGGAGAATATTTTATTCCGTTTTCTATCAAATTAATTAACGCTTGAATAATAAAAGAACCGTATAATTTTGAGCTTAAATTTTCCTCGCAATCGACAATAATTTCTATTTGTTTTTTTTCCGCCTGAGACTCCATAGAGGAAACAGCTTCTTTAATCAACGGAGCGATTTTTAATTCTTCCAGATCGCGGTTATTTACGGTGTTGTCTTCCAAATCGGCGAGTATTAAAAGATCATTGGTAAGGTTTTCCATAGTTCCCGCGTTTTTATGAATTATTTCTATAAAGTGACTGTTTTTTTTGTCTGATATAGAATCAAGCAAGGTTTCCGAAAATCCTTTGATAAGCTGAATCGGGGTGCGAAGTTCATGCGATACATTCGCGACAAAATCCTTGCGTATTCTTTCCAGTTTTACAATCCGGGTAATTTCCTGCATTACCAAAACCGCGCCGTCGCGATAATTATTGACGTTGGTAAGAGGAGAAGCGTAAACATGAAAATACTGTTCCACCCCCTTGTGAAAAGTCAATTCCGTATCAAGCGGAACGCCGCCGTTTATCGCCTTTTTTGCTATTTCAACTAACTCCGTAGAACGAGTAGCTTCCAGTAAAGTCATTGAGTTTATTTCTTTTTTTCCAAGGGCAAAAAGCTCTCTTGCTTTTGGGTTAACCAAATGCAGTTTTAAGTGGTTATCCATGGCAAAAACCGCTTCCGACATTCCGTTAAGAATAGCCTCAAGACGGTTTCCTTCCGACTTTGCCTGTTCAAAACGGAAGTTAAGCTCCGCGTTCATCGCGCGCATGGCTTTTTCCAAACTTCTGAATTCCTGCGCGATAGGTTCCATTGATTCACGGGTGGACAGGAGCGGAGCGCTTGTCTGCGCTATGTTAACAAGCTGTCCAAGAGACGCGGACAACGAACGCGAATACGCGTAAATTGCCGAAAAAACGACAATAATTATCAAACAGGTGAAAACCACAAACGGAAAAATAACAGGCGAAATCCTCGCCCAGAACCCCGGAACAGAAAGCGACAACCTGAATACGCCGATGGGAATATTGTTATCGTCAAAGATGGGAAGCGCGTAGTAAATACGCTTAATTTTGGTGCTTATGGAATTACGCCGCGCGCTTGCTTCTTTTCCTTCAAGAGCCGTCGTAATTTCTTCGCGATCAATATGGTTTACAAGATCATTAGGCACATGGGAATCCCACAGTACATTACCGTTTGAATCAATCAGCGTTAGGCGATATACCTGCTTGGCGCTTACGGGAAATTCCATTTCCATATGCGTATCCGCGGCGTTTTTAAATATTTGTCTTATGCGATTTTCTCCGATTAAATTCATAATGGTTTTAGCCGTATTTTCCAAATTTTTTGTATTAACTTCGTAGTAAAGGGAATTCATAAAAATCAATATTGATACGACAAAAAACGCGGAAAAACCCAGGGCGGAAAATCCAAGAGTAAGCAAACTTTTTTTAAAAATTGTCATGTCATTTCTCCAAATTTTTACCGCGTGTTTTCCGGTATTCTGAATCTATATCCTACGCCGCGGATTGTTTCGATCATGTCTCCGGCGGTTCCGAGTTTTTTACGCAGACCCAATATCTGCACATCGACGGAACGGTCTGTAACGGGATAGTCCGGTCCGTGTATGGCGGCAATGATGTGGTTGCGCGAAAAAACAATTTCAGGATTGGAAAGAAAATGTTTAAGCAGGGCGAATTCCGTGGCGAAAAGGTCGAGTTGTTTATCGCCGTTATACGCGATATGACGGGCGGCGTCTAATTTTAATTCCCCCTGCTGCCAAACCGTAATAGAATGCGAAACTCCGTTTTCTTCCTGACGCCTTAGGGCGACCCGTATTCTCGCAATCAATACTTTCGGGCTATACGGCTTAACAACATAATCATCCGCTCCTAATTCCAACCCCGTCACAATATCCGCTTCCTCGCCTTTTGCCGTCGCCATGATAACCGGAACGGATTTGCATTGTTCAATCTCTTTTATTTTTTTTAATACGTTTAAACCGTCCATACCCGGCAGCATAATATCGAGTAAAATGCAATTTACTTTTTTAGTTTTTAAAATTTTTATACCGTCCTCGCCTGTTTTTACCTGTAAGAGTTTCCAGCCTTCTTTTTCCATTGTGTGAGAAAGCAACTCTTGAATTTCGGGATCATCTTCTATGATAAGAATTACAGCCTTACTCATTTAACTCCTCATGTTTTCCTTCTATCATATAAATAATCGCTTCGCAAATATTAGTGATGTGATCCCCAAGCCTTTCAAGCTGGTTTGACGTATGAATGATCTGAAGCGCGTCCTTAACCATATCGGGATTTTTTTTCATTAGTTTTAAAACTTCTTCGGTAAGAGCTTTGTGCTCCGCGTCAATTTTGCTGTCCAGCGCCGCGGCTTCCCGCGCCGCCTGCGCGTCCTGCGCCATAAACGCCGAAATAGCGGCGCGAATCATCTCCTGTCCCGTTACCGCCATAGTCTCAAAATGCCCCTGCGCCATGAAGAGCGAATCGCCTTTTTTGGCAAGTTTTCTGGCGGCGCGCGCAAGATGTACGGCATGATCGCCTATCCTTTCTATGTTGCTTGTAAGTTTAAAAATCGTCACCATCTCGCGTAAATCGCGCGCAACAGGCTGCTGCGTAGCGATAACTATTGCGGCGTCGTCTTCTATTCTTATTTGAAGCGCGTCTACTTCGGAATCATCGGCGCGCACTTCCTTTGCCAATTCCTCATTGCGCGTTCGCAGAGCCGTAAGCGCCTTGCCAAGGTTTTCTTCCACCTTGGTAGCCATCGCCAAAATATCCTGTCGTAAACGACTTAATTCCTCAGAGAAAAAATTTCGCGTCGCCATTGTGTCCCCCTTCCATTAACCAAACCTGCCGGATATGTAATCTTCTGTTCTTTTATCTCTGGGCTTTGTAAAAACTTCTCTTGTGTCATTGTATTCTATCAATTCTCCCAAAAGAAAAAAAGCCGTTTTGTTACTGACTCTGGAAGCTTGATGCATTGCGTGTGTTACAAGAATAATACTGAATTCTTTTTTCAGTTCTCCGATCAATTCCTCAATTCTGCCTGTGGCGATTGGATCCAGCGCGCTTGTCGGCTCGTCCATTAAAATAATTTCAGGCTCCATAGCGATACTTCTCGCAATACAGAGTCTCTGCTGCTGCCCGCCTGAAAGCGCCTGAGCCGGTTTTTTTAATCTGTCTTTCACCTCGTCCCAAAGAGCGGCTTTTTTCAGCGAGGACTCGACTATATCCGCAAGTTTGGATTTATCACTCATTCCCTGCATTCGCTTTCCGTAGGCGACATTGTCAAATACGCTCATGTTAAACGGATTGGGTTTTTGAAAAACCATTCCTACCCGGCTGCGGAGTTCCGTTACGTCCATGTCGCCGTAAATATTTTGTCCGTCGAGTAAGACTTCGCCCGTTATTCTGCAAGAAGGAATCAGATCGTTCATACGATTAAGTATACGGATAAAAGTAGACTTACCGCAACCGGAAGGACCGATAAGAGCGGCTACGTCTTGTTGCTTTATCGAAAAATTGATGTTTTTCAACGCTTGAAATTCGCCGTAATAAAGATCGAGGTTTTTCACGTCAATTTTTAAATCGCTCATAGCGTTCCTCCAAGTTTTTTTCTAAAGTTATCGGTTAAAATTTTTGTTACGGAATTTATTACCACAACAAGAATTACCAGCACGGACGCGGTTGCAAACGCAATGCCGAAGTCCTCCGGGCGCACCGCTTCGTTTGTCAGGTAATACAGATGAATTGTCAATGTTCTGCCCGATTCAAAGATGGTGCGCGGCATATTTTTGGTAAGCCCGACAGTAAGCAAAACAGGCGCGGATTCGCCTATTACGCGTCCTATCGCGAGAATCACCGAGGTTACAATTCCGGGAAGCGCGGACGGAAGCACCACATGGAAAATTGTCTGTAGTTTTGTTGCGCCTAACGCAAGAGAACCTTCCCGGAAAGAGACGGGAATCGACTTTAAAGATTCTTCCGTTGTGCGGATAATAACCGGAAGTATCATTATGCTCAATGTAAAAGCTCCCGCGATTATTGACTGCCCGAATCCAAGCAGACGGCAGAACATAAGAAGCCCGAAAAGTCCGTAGATAATCGAGGGGATTCCTGCAAGCGTTTCTATAGCAAGACGTAAAATTCTTATTAACGAGGAATTGCCTGAGTATTCGTTTAAGAAAATAGCGGTCGATATTCCGACGGGCAGGGCGACCAGAATGGAAACAAGAACAACATAGAGTGTGGTTACAATCATGGGGAGAATTCCATGTTCAATGTCGGTGATAAAAGAAAAATTAAGGAAACCGGCTTGCGATTTAAAAATATAAACAATTATAAACAAAAGGGCGATGATAACGCCCGCCATAGCCGCCGCCATAACTCCGTATAAGATACCGTCCATGATTTTTCGTTTGGTAATTTTCATAAATCCTGCTCCATTTTTCTACGATACCATAAAATCAGGCTGTTAAGAATCAATATAATAGAAAACAATGTAACGCCGATTGAAAACAGCATTTCGCTGTGCCTGCCCGACGCGTAACCCATCTCCATGGCGATTGTAGACGTCAACGTTCTTACGCTCGCCAAGGGATTAATTGTAAGCTGCGGCGAATTTCCCGCCACAAGTATGACAGCCATAGTCTCACCCACTGCCCGCGAGATGCCAAGGATAACTCCGGCAATTACTCCCGAATTCGCGTGGGGCAGAACCACTCTCCAAGCCGTCTGCATTTTACTGGCTCCCAGCGAAAGGCTCGCTTCCTTTACGGAGAGCGGAACTGCGCGGAGGGAAGTTTCCGCTATCGTAATGACTGTTGGCAGTATCATTAACGCAAGTACGATTACGGCGGAAAGCAGAGTGTTGCCCGACGGCACTTTGAAAGTTTCCCGAACAAAGGGAACTATTACCATGAGACCGAAAAATCCGTACACTACGGAAGGGATTCCGGCAAGCAATTCAACTCCGGCGCGGACGACGGAAGCGGGTTTTGGCTTTAAAAATTCCGCCATAAAAAGAGCGCATAACAGAGCTATTGGCACTCCCAGCAGAATAGCGCCGAAACTTGCCAGCAATGTTCCGGCAATCATCGGAAAGACGCCGAAAATTTTGTCTCTGGTAGGATGCCATTCAAGCCCGACTAGGAAACTGAAGATATTATACGGAGGTTCCGGCAGAATGATATGCACTTTTTTTCCCAGAGCCGCAATAGCCGCAGACCAGCTTACCGTATACACATAGCCTTCCGGATATGTTATTTTAACGTTGCCGTTATATGTAAATGAAAGTTTTTTTTCAGGATCTTTTTCTTTGTTATTTACCAGTATGTTAAGGACTTCTTCTTCGTCTCCGTTAAAGAAACGAACAACAATATTTTCCGTATTTTTTGGAATATCAATAAAAGTATTATGATCGATATATGTAACGCCGTTAACTGAAAATTCATTAATCCGCTGTACTACAAGTCTTATGCCTTTAGCGGTTGATGAAAAGAAGGGCATACCGCCCTGTACGAAAACAAACAGCAATATGGCTCCCAATGCCAGTACGGAAAAGAGAGCCACAATGCTGAACAGATGTTTAAAAAAAACGTCTGTAAGTTTTCGATTCATACATAAGCCCGCTTACCTTACGGTGTTACGGGAATCCAGCTTTTGCTAACTACTTTTTGTCCGTCAGCGCCGAGTATCCATTGAATAAAAGCGGCGCTTTCGGCATGGACATTTTTTCCCGTAAGAACGATAAACGGACGCGCAATCTTGTATGTGCCGTTCAAAACATTCGCGTTTGTCGCGGCTACTCCGCCGACAGAAACGGCTTTTATTGTGTCGTTAACCGATCCAAGTGAAATATAGCCGATAGCGTTGGGATTCTGCGCGACATTGGCAAGAATCGCTCCTGTGCTTGTTAGCTGATTTGCTTTCGCAAGAAGTTTGCCTTGAAATCCTGCAAGCTCTTCAAAAGCGCCTCTTGTTCCCGAGCCTTCTTCCCTGCTGACAACCGCAATTGGCGCGTTTTTGCCGCCGACCTGTCTCCAGTTGGTAACCGCGCCGGTGTAAATATTCCTTATCTGTTCAATGGTAAGGTTATTCACGGCGTTATTTTTGTTCACGATAACCGCGATACCGTCAATGGCAATGATTGTCTCTTTTAATCCCTTGCCCTGTTCCGCGGGTGTAAGTTCGCGGCTTGACATACCAATCTGGTAAAGAACTCCGGCGTTATTGATACCGTCTCCGGAACCGGTTCCGTTAATGTTTACTTTAATGTTTGTTTTAACCTTGGAATATTCCGCAGCCAACAATTCCATTAACGGGGTAACAGAAGTTGATCCGCCCACTTCGATAGTGTAACCGGAAGCAGGTCTTGTTCTGTCATTTCCCTGCGCAAACGCGCTTGTTAAAGCCAGCAAAGTCATTAAAACCGCAATTACTTTAGTTTTCATGTTTTTTACTCCTTAATAATAAAGATAAGCAAAGGGTATTTTTGACGTGTTAACTCTTAGTGAATGAATTGTTAAAATTCGGTTAAACTGCGGATAGTCTCTTTGTTAATGATAAAAACAGGAAAAAAAAATCCAAAAATATTTATTTTCAGTCAAGCGTCAGAACATCTCCGCGCCATATATAGGCATGTAGTTTTTAAAAAATCGCTCTCGGGCGGGAAAACTACAAATCTATTGTAAGGAGGCATTTTCATGGAAAATGTTAACCGTAACCACAAGAACAGCGTCTTTTCTTCGCTGTTCAGCACTCCGGACGTTCTGCGAGAACTCTACTCGGCTATCGAGGGGATTCCTATCCCGCCGGATATACCTATTGATATTAATACGCTGACGAATGCTATCTACAAAGGACAGATTAACGACGTATCTTTTTTAATCGACAATCGTCTTGTTGTATTGATCGAACACCAGTCTACAATTAATGACAATATTCCTTTACGTCTGCTGATGTACATTGCCCGTGTATATGAAAAAATCGTCAAAAGAAGAAAAAAATATCAGTCTAATCTTGAAAAAATACCAAGACCGGAGTTTATTGTCCTTTACAACGGAGAAAAGAAACACCCTGATTATAAAGTATTGAAACTGTCCGACGCCTTCAAAAACATTGAGGGGCTAAAATTATCGTTGAGCGATGTAGTACCGTTGGAATTAATAGTAGAAGTTTACAACATAAACCACGGGCATAATTCTGAAATACTTAAAAGAAGCGAGACATTGGACGGCTACAGTATGTTTATAGACAAGATACGGGAGTATCAAAAACAAGAAAAATCACTTGAAGAAGCTGGAAGATATGCGATAAACTATTGTATAGAGAACAATATACTAAAAGACTATTTGGAAGCTCACGCTTCGGAGGTATTAAATATGCTGTTAGGAGAATGGAATCAAGAAGAGGCGGTAGAAGTCGCTAGGGAAGAAGGCAGAGAGGAAGGTCGAGAAGAAGGACGACATTATTTTCTTGAATTGCTAAGCCAAGGATTGTCTGTTGAGGAAATTAAAGCGCGGCTTCTACAAGAAGCTGATTAGCCTCTCTTTCCCAACACAAAAAAAGCGGGAGCCTGCGCTCCCGCTTTTTTCACTTTAAATTAAGCAATTAGTTACATCTTATTCGGCAACAAATTTAATATCCTTAAGCTCGAACTTATAACTGGCTGATCCGCCGCAGCTAAATATAATGTAGAACTCAGTCCCGGTCTGAGTTAAGACCGATGTATCTAATTCTACAGCTCTTGAATAATCTGTATCTAAATTTTGAATTCCTGTACCACCACTAGAGGCTACAGCAAGCAGATGATCTTTAGCTAACTGTGCAATTTCTGATAACTCACCTTCATCTGTTCCCCACTCGTGTTTTTTAGTTGGATCCAGTTCTTGACTAGGAGTAGCGTCAACCTCGACCGGGTTATCCGGATCAGTTTTATCAAGAGTATTTGCTCCTTTATATTCTCCATCTAAAATACTTTGTATTTCAGCTAAAGTATTAAAACCGTATATATACCCTCCTTTATATCCGCTCAAATCACCAGAACCATTGACTGCAATACCTTTAATTGTGTAATTCATATTTGTATAGTCGGCAACCGTTGCACCAGCGGGTAATGTAACCTTGAAGTATGTCCACGCCCATCTATATCCTTGTGTCGTTACTACCTGAATGCCATTACTTATTTGAGTAATAGTTACGTTGTTTCCTGTTGTTATAGTGGTAGGATCTATCTCCACAGTAGGAGCTGACGGTGCGGGAGCTACCCAAAGTGTGATTGAATTGATCGTTACTGAAACGCCAGCGGCATTATCAGCTCCACGGTACTGGAATATGAAATAATCAGCTTTCGGTTTATTATCAGGTGCTCCAGTTTTATCTTTGCCTGCGTCGGTTACTTTTATTCCTTTACCTGTCTCAGAAACAGCTACGCCGCCAGGGGTGCCTTTCCACACTAACAATGGGAAATCACCTAAACTGTTAGTCGCATTCCAGCCGCTTGTCGTGTCTACGATACCTAAATGATAGCGGAAACTATCTGTACTGTCGGTTTCACAATCAATTTGTACAAAAATATCTTTAGCATCGACGTTAGCATAGTATAAAGCTTTTTGTTCAGTGGTCAACGGGAAGTTTATTCTCTGGTTGTTTTTTGTAAACGTAACAACACCGCCCGTTACATCCGGAACAGTGGTGCTGACCGCATCGGCAGTTGTCATATAACCGGTAAGGTCTAACTCTATTTTTACGAAGTCAGCCGGTATAGAAGCAGCAGCAGGAGGCTCCGCTACAGGAGCAGCAGGAGGATCTTTCTGGACAAAAGCCGCGGCAGGTACAAGTGTGAAATCGCTTACTGAATATGAACCGGCTTCTGCGTGGAAATAGATAGAAAACCATACTTCTCCGGTTAAGTCCCCTTTCAGTTTAATTGGAGTCGCTATTTCAAACGGCTCGGTAACGCCAGCCGGTTTCTGATTATCGGGATAACCAGCTAATCCTTTTACATGGGGTACATCAATATCACCGGCATAAAATTCTTTATTGGCATTGCCAGCTAAAGTAAAATAGTCGGTATTAACTATATTACTTTTAATAGAAGTATCATTTTGATAGGGTGTTAAATCATCCTGATCATCTGAAGCCAATAAAAAAAGGTTTTTGGTGTATGTTATATTACCACTGCTTAATCCAACGTCTCCGGAGATTCCTTTCCATTTGAATGAAACGCCGCCGAAATCTCTTAAGTAGGCATCACCCAAATCAACTTTGAACCTTCCGATTGCGTTTCCATAACCAGTATCCTTTTCAGTACTATACGCATACGTATAAGCTCCGCTGGTATACGTAACCGTTCCAATTGCAGTTCCGTCTCCTTTTTCAAAGAGCACTTCTGACTGACCGGCGCTTTTACCGAAGGTAACAGAAATTGCTTCTACATCAGGATTGGGTCCGGGTCCGGGTCCAGGTCCGGGTCCAGGTCCGGGTCCGGGAGCAGGTGTAGGCGTATCATCGTCGTCGTTCGATGGACAGCCGATTAAACCTACTGAGAGCGCCAGAATCAGCGCTAAAATCCAGGAAAACTTTTTCATCTTTCTCTCCTTAATTCTTGACTGCCATACGGTAGCCTTTTTTAATCCTCCCGCTTAAGCGGAAGTTTTTACCGCGGCTATTTGGTCTCCCTCCAGACAGCCGCGTTATTTAATAGGAAGTTTTCACTCCCTTTAAATCCGTTAAATAACTTACGGGTTAAACTCAATGTTGGAAATCGTAAACTTCGATCCGACTCCGCCCCACGGCAGTATCCAGAAATAAATCTCGTTAGCGTTCTTTATGTTTAAGCTGTCATCATCCACGTACCTTGCGGCATTCTCCGCATCTGTAGACGCAGAAGATAAATCAGCGCCTACTCCTTTTTTAAAAATGCCATTCTTTTCATCGCCGTCAGAGTCTTTGGCGTTATCCTTATAGAGTTCGAAGGTAATATCCGTATCTTTTCCGCTGGAACCGGATGCAAATGAGCCTTCGCTAAATGAAGTTGTTGCGATATAAGGACCGGGGTTGTAAGTTCTTCCCGGTTTTTTCGTCATGGCTTTTATGCGGACGCTCTTACCGGTAAGATCGCAGTTGTCGGACGTATAGTGGAGTTTAATATGTTTGTAATCATCCAATTTTTTTCCGCTGGGGAAAGTAATTTTGACATAGTGAGCTGAGTTACCGTACTGTCCGCCTGTGGGTGAGTATAAAATTTCATAGGCTGTATAACCGGTATTATCGCCTTCACCCGGCTTAGCAGGTGTAACAGTTATGGGAGTAGCGTCTTTTGTGATGATATCCATCGTACCGCCTGTTACGCCGCCGTTATCAACCGCGCCGTATCGGACAGTACCATAAGGTGTTCCGTTAATTTTATACGCAAATGTTTCCGGATTTGATACGTATACCGTTAATTCCAGACCTTTTCCGTTTGTCGGGAAAGGTAAAGGTTTTCCGTCTGCGTCCTCTACTCCGTTTTTAATAAACGCCTGAAGTATAACCCTTCCGGCTTTTTCACCCGGAATATATATCGTACCGACAACATCCCTAAAACCCTTTTGATTGGGCCATATAGTGTCGTTTACGACGTATTCTTCTTGCACCCACCATACTTGTTCTTTAAGGGCTTTCAAACTTGCCTCAGTACCGTTATATGTATACAGTTTGTTGGTTACATCATCTCTAAAACTCTTTATCGCCCAGGTAACTTGCTGGTTAGTTGCGTCTGAGGGAGTAAGTTTTGCAACAAGCTCCAACTCATTTGTCCAAAGCATATCGTTCTTAGCAAGTTCAAATTTTGTAATCGACTTAAACGGAGGCGGTGTGTTAGGAATCATTAAGAACGCTTTCTGTACAAGACCTTCTACGTCTCCGTATGAAGGAGCGTTTACCTGCATTACGATTTTGAGTTTCGCAGCCTTTGTGTAAGAAGAATAATTCT
>Ga0268262_10004758_pt1 | contig 13812 bp, 11 predicted proteins | sample TergutNc150P3_FD_190354 | JGI IMG/M metagenome (GOLD analysis project Ga0268262, IMG submission 190354) | Nasutitermes corniger P3 segment gut microbial community from laboratory colony in Florida, USA - Nc150 P3 (SPAdes) (version 2) | ecosystem: Host-associated > Arthropoda: Insects >... | reverse complement strand
GGAGTTCGTACAGGTGATATGGTTATTGTCAGGGAAGCTATAAATTGATAAACAGTCAAAAAAATGTTAGAATAAAATAGGTGGGGTATAGCAGGTGTTTAAAGGATTAACTCAACGTGTTCAAAGGCTGCTTTCCGTAAATGCCCAGGATGAAGCGCGCCGTTTCAATTCTGATCAACTTTTACCGGAACATATAATTATTGCGGTACTTAAAGAAGGCGGCGGTACAGCCTGTAAAGCGCTGATGTTTTTACGTATTGATTTGGGTGAATTCAGACATATTCTGGAAAGCTCAATTCCCCGGATTCCGGGGCTTATAGTACGGGGTGAGGTTCCGCCTTCAAAACGTACCAGAAATATGCTGGATATTGCTACAGAAGAAGCAAGAGCTATAGGAAGCGAGTATCTTGGCACAGAACATCTTTTGTTTGCCGCGATGCGCGAGCAGGATTCCAGTGTTCAGGTATATTTGAATCAAAGGGCTGTAGATGCCGATATGATGCGGGTCATAATTCAGACTACATTTAACAAACCCGGACATAGGAGCGATGAAGAGTATGCGGGCGCGGAAAGGTTCCAGCCATATTATATTCACAGAGAAAGAGCCGCAGTTCAGAACAATGGCGGTACAGAAACAGAACGCCAGCACCCGAGAATAAAGCCGGCTACCTATCCTGTACTTACTCCTGTGCTTGATAATTTTTCCCGTGATCTGACATCGCTTGCGAGAGCGGGAAAGATTGATCCTGTAGTAGGCAGAAAAGCTGAAATTAACCGCGCTGTACGTATTTTAGCAAGAAGAACGAAGAATAACCCAATTCTTGTCGGCGAACCGGGTGTCGGTAAAACTGCGATTGTGGAAGGACTTGCCTTGCTTCTTGTAAGTGAAGCTGTTCCTGAAGCGCTGTCCGGCAAGAGGATCCTTTCCCTTGACATGGGTCTTATAGTAGCGGGAACCAAATACCGGGGTGAATTTGAAGAGCGGATAAAAAAAATAATACGTGAGGTAAATCAGGCGGGAAACATAATTCTCTTTATTGACGAAATCCATTCAATAATCGGAGCCGGCGGCGCGGAGGGAACTCTTGACGCGTCCAATATGTTAAAACCGGGTCTTTCCCGCGGCGAAATACGCTGTATTGGCGCCACAACATTGGCGGAATATCGAAAGCATTTTGAAAAGGACGCCGCTCTTGAGCGCCGTTTTCAGGCTGTAATTGTTGAAGAGCCCGCCTTTAATGATACGATTGAAATTTTAAAAGGCATTCAGAAAAAGTATGAAGAGCATCATCAGGTAAGATATTTACCGAAAGCGGTAACCCTTGCGGCAAAACTTGCGCAGCGTTACATAACAGGAAGATTTATGCCTGACAAGGCAATAGATATTCTTGATGAAGCCGGAGCTATGCGCAAACTTGAAACGCGCGAGCAGCCGCCTGAAATCGCGAGCCTTGAAGCCGAAATCGGAAAGTTATGTGAAGAAAAAAACGCTTATGTAAGCTCTCAGGATTATGAGCGTGCCGCTGAATTACGCGATAAAGTGCGTTCTTTAAGATTGAGAGTTGAAGAAGCTCATGATGCCTGGGAGCGAGCGTCAAGAAATGACTGGCCGGAAGTAACGGAAGAAGATGTGCGTACTGTTGTTACGGAAGCTACGGGAATTCCGGTGATTCACCTTGAAGAAAAGGAATCCCGCCGTTTATTGCAAATTGAGGAAGAGTTGCATAAAACCGTAATAGGGCAGGATGAGGCTATAAAACGCATAGCTTCGGCAATCCGCCGTTCAAGAGCGGGCGTTTCTTCACCGCGCCGCCCTATGGGTTCGTTTATTTTTCTTGGACCGACAGGCGTAGGAAAAACACTGCTTGCAAGGCAGCTTTCAAGGTATCTTTTCGCTGGCGAAGACGCTCTTGTAAGAATAGATATGTCAGATTTTATGGAAAAACACAACGCTTCGCGCTTAATTGGAGCGCCTCCGGGTTATATTGGCTATGAAGAGGGAGGGATGCTTACTGAAAAAATAAGGCGTAATCCATACCGTGTTATTTTATTTGATGAAATAGAAAAAGCGCACCATGAAATTTACAATATTCTTCTGCAGGTACTGGAAGAAGGAGAACTAAGAGACTCTCTCGGACATACCGTCAACTTCCGCAACACAATCATAATCATGACGAGTAACGCGGGGGTAAGGGAAATAACCAAGGATTCCCGTCTTGGTTTTTCTTCCGGTTCAGGCCTTATGAATTCCGCTGAAATAGAGACAGCCGCAATGACTGAATTGCGCCGTATTTTTAACCCTGAGTTTATTAACAGGGTAGACGAAATTGTTGTGTTTAACCCGCTGAACCATGAACAAATTAATTCGATTTTGGATATTGAACTGAATGAATTGACGCAACGTATTTTTGAACAAAATTATAGATTGCAGATAACGCCCGCCGCCAGAGAAATACTTGTTGAAAAAGGATGGGATCCCAAATTCGGAGGAAGACCTTTACGCCGTACCATTCTTAAAGAAATTGAGACGCCTCTTTCGGAATTAATTCTTGACGGCCGCTGGGATAAGGATACTGTTTTTACAGCTGACGGCAAAGACGGAGTAATAAGAATTGACGGAATAAGACCTGCTTTTGTTGAAAATGAACTTGTAATGGATTTTAGCTGAAATTTTTACCTGTTTATTTACAGACTGACAAATCATACTTAGTCCCATAATGCCGCTATGGGTACTGCCCACATTCCGTCTTTGAAGGATAGAGTATCTTCACCTGTATACAGCATAAAACCTTTATACGGCATTTTATCTTTTACTAAATTATTTTTAAACCAAATAAGTGACGCGAAATCTTCCGCAGATACGCTGCTGCTGGCTTTAACCTCAATCCCTATAAGTCCTTCGCCTTCTTTTTCAATAATAAAGTCTATCTCTCGCTTTTTTGCGTCACGGTATTGGTATAAAGAGTAATCGCTGTCCAAATCAATCTGCGCTGATAATTCCTGAAATACAAAAGTTTCTATTAATTTTCCGCTTTTGTCCGGATTAAGAAAAACATCTTCCCTTTTCCAGCTTAATAAAGACGACATAAGGCCTGTGTCGGTCATGTATATTTTTGCTCTTTTTCCGGCCAGTTCATAATCGGTTTTTACCCAGGGCATGACGCGCTCAAAGATAAATAATGCTTCCAGCGCATTGGAATAAATATCAAATGTCGGTCTTGATACTTCCAATGTACTTGTTATTTTGTTCTTTTCCATATATTTTCCCGACCATGCCGCGAGAATCTTTACCAAATCCCGCACTGTATCAAGTCGTCTTATTTTTTCGACATCGTTTAAATCTTTTTTTATCAGACTGTCAAGATAATCCCTATGCCATTTTCTGCGTTCTTTTTTATCTTTAATGCGTAAAACTTCGGGATAACCGCCGCGGAATGCAAGATCAAAAATAGTGTCTTTATTATACCCGTTTATCTGAATTGGAAATTTACCTGAAAAAGCGCGTTTTAAAAATAAAGGTTTTTTCTCAAGTATTTCGCCTGTAGAAAGAGGACGCAGCCGAATATGTTTTATACGGCCTGCAAGACTGTCGTCAATTCTCGCTATTGTTTGTATGTTGGCGGAACCGGTTATTAAATATTGTCCGGGGCGGTTATTTTTATCAACGGCCAGTTTAATTTCTGACAAAAGCGCCGGATTCTTTTGAATTTCGTCAATAACCATAGTAATTTTGCCGGATTGAATTTTTACAAATTCGTTTGGATCTTTTCTTGCTGCCTTAAGCAGAGCAGTATTATCCAATGTGCGGAAAATGCCGTTTTTAATAATTTGTTTTGTTATGGTAGTTTTACCTGTCTGACGGGCACCTGCTATTGATACAACACGGCGATTTTTCAGCGCTTTTTGCGTGTTTTCAACCTGCCATCTTTTATATTCTTTGCCCAAATTTTACCTCTAATCTCTGATAATTTATTGTATTTTATCCTGTAGAAATTGTAAAGTAGAAACAGTATAAATTGTAAAGTAGAAACAGTAGAAATTGTAAAGTAGAAATAGTAGAAATTGTAAAGTAACTTGAGGCTTAATTTTTTATTTCTGAGGACAGGCGCGTAAATTCATGAATAAAACGCAATGCGTATTGTTGTATTCCATTGAAGTAATTATCAATAAACTCGGCAAGTTCCCTGCCAACATAACGGTAATGCCAGCTTTCCCAGCGATATCCTGTAATATCTTCATAACCTTCAGGGTATGAAAGAGACCAGCCGAAACGCGAAGCGTTGGCTGAAAGCCAGATTCCTTCGGGGGTACGGGCAAACGCGTCTGTAATGGAACCAAAATCAATAACAAGCCCCAACTGATGTTGGCTGTGTCCCGGACGGGCTGATTCCCTGTCGGCCTCTTGTTGTCCCATTTCTTTTACATTGCGCTCATACACTTGCACCTGATAATTATACGAACGATAGGCGGAAGAAGCGGTAAGTGTAAATCCTTCGTTTCTTGCGGCGGTAGCCATTTCTTCAAGTGATGCAACTGCGGTTTTTCGCAGAAGTAATCCTGTTCTGCTAACCTTGTAAGAACTGTTGATCAATTCTGTCAGATCTTCAGGTTCATAATTTTTCGCCAAGGAATGTTCCTTGTCAACAAGGACATACAAATAAGGATCTACTTGTAATATTTCAAAAAGATCAAGGATAAAGGCGGGATTCCCGCCAATAATTCCCATTATTGATGCGGATAGACTTTCAGGTAACTGTGCCGCATAAAGAGCTGAAGCCAACTGATTGTTAAAATTCATCTCATCATCGCCTGACTTGATTGTTTCGGCAGTTTCTAAAGCTTGTATGGGCTTGAATTTTGTACATGAAAAGCATAAAAAAAACAAAAGGACTGCGGCAAGGAACCTGGAAGAATGCATCAGGCTGCTAGATCACGGTTCCCGGATAAAGAATTGTATTTTTTGGAATGACAATTATTCCGTCAACAATATAATAATGACCATAATTGCCGTCTGTGCGTTTGATATCGTCAACGCCAATACGGCAGCCCTCACCGACACAAACATTTTTATCAATTATTGCGCCTTTTATGATTGCTCCGCGGCCTATTCCTACATTGGGAATTCTGGATTCAGCGTTTTGAGCTTTTTGAGCTTCGGTTTCATAGTAGTCCGCGCCCATACATACAACACCGTTAAGGCTTGAGCCTGTTTCAATAATTGTACGAATACCTACTATTGAGTTGGTAATATTCGCGTTCGTAATGATACAACCTTCTGCGGCAATGGATTGATTCATGTTGGAAAAATTCATTTTAGACGGCGGCAGATTTCGCATATGGGTATAAATCGGTTTTTCCTCGTCATAAAAATCAAAACTGGGCCTTAAAGTTGTTAATTCAAGGTTAGTTTCATAAAAATTCTTGATTGTTCCTATATCTTCCCAATAACCGTCAAAAAGGTAAGCGTTTACTTTTAGTTTGTTAATTGCGCTGGGAATTATCTCTTTGCCGAAATCCGTAAGCTCGTTGGCAAGGCAGTCCTCCATTGCTTTCGCGTTAAAAACATAAATGCCCATGGACGCAAGATAACAATCATTCTTATTTTTCTCGGTTAGCAATTCCGCCGGGGCCTTGAAACTGGAGATATCCTTTGTAGGTCCCGGTTTTTCCAAAAATTCGGTAATCTGGTTTCTTTTATCTACTTTAAGAATTCCAAGTCCACTGGCGTTTTCACGCGTAACTCCGGTACAGGCGATTGTAATGGCTGCCCCTGAATCAATATGCTTATTTAAAAGGTCTTCCAAATCCATCCTGTAAAGCTGGTCGCCTGATAAAATGATATAATATGATGGATTCTGTGTTCTAAAATGCGTCAGATTTTTTCTTACCGCGTCGGCAGTGCCTTCGTACCAGCTTGAATGCTCAAAAGTCTGTTCTGCCGCCAGTATTTCGATAAAGCCGTTTGAAAAAACGTCAAAAATGTAAGTTTGACCGATATGTAAGTGAAGAGAGGCGGAATTGAACTGGGTAACTATATAAATTTGCCTTAAATTTGCGTTAATACAGTTAGATATTGGAATGTCCACAAGTCGGAATTTACCGCCAAAAGGAACTGCCGGTTTTGAACGAAACTGGGTTAACGGGAATAAACGAGTACCTTTACCCCCCCCCAAAATAATGGACAAAACTTCAGACATTTTACACCTCTTTGGTTAAAATCCTCACCTTACAAAACAGATTATAAGTTATTTCTTTCTTTTTGTCCAGCGTTATTTAAATTTTTATTAAATCCTGAAACAAAACGGTTTCCCTCAATATAAAAACGAAGTTCCAATTCTTTTCCGGCGGATAATCCGATCCGCCTGCTTGTACATATTGACGGCTTATTACGGCTGCTGTAAATCCGTAATTCTCCTTCAAACAGACTTAAGTTATTGTGTTTTCGGGTAATACCGAAGGCTTGTGTTAATTTTCCAGGCCCGTTACAAAGATTTTCAATTTTTTTGGTTTTTCGCCGTTTCTGCATTAACGAAATTCCCTGTACAGGCTCAATGGCGCGAATAAGCACAGCTTCGCCTTCGCCCTTTTTACCGCTTACTATGTTAAGGCAATGGTACATTCCGTATATCAAATAGACATAAGCGTGCCCCGCAGGCCCAAACATCGGAGCGTTACGGCCGGTCTGTCCCCGGCTTGCGTGACAGCCGGGATCGTCTCTAAAAAGATAAGCTTCAGTTTCAACAATGATTCCGCTTAAATCCCCAAATACAAGGATTTTACCAAGTAGAGCCTTTGCCAGGTCTACAGTCGGTTGTTTAAAGAAATTCTTTCCAAGCGGCATATTGATATTATGATATATTAATCTATCCATTCATAAATATCTTTTTTTGAAATTCCCCAGTTAATTCCGTATTCCGATTGCCGTATTTTGCAATATCTGCAAAAAGGTATTGGTTTGTTTAAAAATTCATAAATTTCTTCAATATTTTTTGCCGAATAAATATCAATGCTGTCATTTTCTTCAGTTATGAATTTTTCATTATAAAAATTATTAAAACGATCCGCCACAAACGGAAGACAACATGTAGCAAGTTTTCCATTCTTTAATGAAATACAAAAATTCGCAATTAAGCAATTTTTAAAACTGTCTTTAATATTTTGTTTACCCTGTATATCTCTTGGTAATCTGCACCATGTATGATTACTCATTACCTGCATGCGCATTTTTATTTTTACGGAATATGACTTGGCTGTTTTTTTTATCAGTTTTCTGTCAAGTTTTATCGGGTAACTTGTAACTAAGATATTTATTTTATTTCTTTTGCATGACAACCAGAATTCTTCATTCATTTTTGTAAGTAAAATTCCGTTGGTAACAATACTTATATTTCCGTCAAAATATTTTCGTGACATTTCCGTAATTTTATTTATTCTTGGATGAAGTAAAGGTTCACCTCCCATTAATTCAATATTTTCGTTTTTTCGTCCGGCAAGCTCTGAAAGCCGTTTGAAATCCTTTTCAAGTTCGTCAGGATTAACATAGTCATTATCAACAAGAGGAGAAAAATGGAAACAACTCATGCAGTTAAGATTGCAGTTAGCGACAATATCAACTTCAAATCTAAGCTTTTTTCGGGGTCTTAACCTGAATGGAGCGGATATCCAAACGTAAAATGCCAGGACTTGTTTATAAAAATTCATTTTTATTTTTTGGATAGTTTTGTTTGCGGAATTCATCAGTTGTTTATTCCTTTTAAGCGTTCCAGTCTGCCGCGATAAAAAGCCGATGAACCGCCGCGTCTTTCGATTTCCGCCTGCATTTTTTTTCGTACGGCTTCCGCGAATTCGCGTACAGAATCTGCGGACAATTCACCGTTTTTGTCCCGTTTTACATAACGAGAAGGATATTCCGGTTCAAGAACAACCAATATTTCAACAGGCGCGGAACGTCCCAGGAATGACCATGGACGAAAGAAACCGTCTTTAAAAACCGTAACAAGCGGTATTACGGGAATATCAAGTTCCGCGGCAATAAGAAAAGCTCCCGGTTTAAATTCATGTATGACATTGCTGTAAAGATAACATTCACCTTCCGGATAAAAATGTAAAAATCTGCGGTATTTGAATGCATGTTCGCAAATTTCCAGGATCTTTTTATAGCCTTTTATCCCGCGAGGAATGGGAACTCCTCCGAGAATCCTTGTATAAGTACCCAATACCGGAGATTCTACGGTAGCTTCAAGCAATGTCTGATAAATCAGGCGCGGCAGCACGAGAGCCGCAATCTTAACAGGATCAAGAAATGTCGTATGGTTGGAAACTGTAATTGCCTTACGAATACCGTAAAGTCTGAATCTGTTTTTATATCTTGTAAAAAGATGAATATAATTGATTAAAAACGCAATAGGAATAGTCATATAAAAACCCAACGTAGAAGCAATTCTGAAAAAAAGAGAAAGATCAATAATAGGGCGTCCGTGTTTATAGGGCATCAGTTTACTTTTCGATCCTTCCAGAGAAAGCCTCTGCCGGAAATAGTTCTGAACCACGACCAAAAGGCCATGTATAGAAGATTTAAAAACATCAAAGGCCAGAGAAAACCGTACCACCAATTGAGCCTCTGTCCCAAAAACATAAAAAGCCATGTCAGCGTATAAAGTATATTTACCAGTATAATATATTTTAACCATATACTTCCGGTTATTATACAGCCGATTAGCAGGGGGAACGGAAAAAACAAAAAGAAAAACACGGCGATAAATAAAAAGAATAATAACAATGTGTTTTTTCCCATAAAATCGAATATATTTTTCCCTATGCCTTCTATTGCGCTGCGGTAACCGCTGTACATTCTGCAGTTTATATGTTCTGTAATATTTAAAAAACGCGTCGAGTAACCTTTATATTTAACAAATCTTGACATATAAATATCTTCTGATGTTTTTTTCTTGAATGATTCGCAGCCTCCGATTGCCTTAAAAACATCATGCTTTATGGCAATATATTGTCCTATGGCCGCTGAGAACCAGCTTAATTTTGTAAAACGGTTCAAGAAAAGGGGAATCGTAAAACCTGTAAGGAAAAACATCAGAGGTACTGTTATAACCTCTCCGAATTTATGAAAAATCTGCCCGATGTAGCCTGAAACCATGTCGGCTTTCAGGTACTGCATATTGGTTACAGCCCATGAGATACTTGCTGGATAGTGTACTGTATCCGCGTCTGTAAAAAGAAGAATTTCACCGTTGGCATGGGCAGAAAGTTGATGTAACGCATACGGTTTACCGTACCAGTCATCAGGGAGGGGTTTACTGTTATAAACTTTGATCCTGCTGTCTTCCGCTGCCATTCTGGCTAGTATATTACCCGTATTATCTGTTGAATTATCGTTAATGACCAGAATCTCATAATTTTTATATAACTGGTTCCTGAGAGAATTAATACAGTTTTCAATATTATTTTCTTCGTTTCGCGCCGGTATTAAGACCGAAACAAGCGGACCGTCAAATATTTCAGGCCCATGTGTAAACCGCCACATTTCATAATGATTCGCGAGAGAGAAAATGAAAAAATATAAAGAGACGATAATCAGTACATGGTAATAGTAAGGGCTCAATATTTGCGTAACATTGCTTATCACTTATTAACCTCAAGTTTTCATTAATTTATGTTCAGTGTTTTTAAATATTTATTTGTCGGATAAATTTCATTTGCTTTGGAATACCACTGGCTCGCCTGCGTACTGTCTTTTTTCTGTATATACGCGTAACTGAGAGAGGAGAACACATTAAACATATCATCTTTTTCCATATTGCTTGAATCCGGAATAGCGTTTAACATTTCTATACCTTTATTGTAATTATGAAACGGAGCGGGCGCAAAAACCCAGCGCGCCGCAATCATAAATTTGGCTGCCGCATTTTTGCTGTCAATGGCAAGGGCATTCTTCGCGTATTTTTCTACTTTTAGTCCATTGGCTATAGCATAAGATGCAGGACGGACAGCGCAGGATTGAGAAATATTTTCCGCCAGTATTACCCATGCTTCGGAACTCTCCCTTATTTCAAGAGCTTTTTCTGCCCATTTGATTCCTTCATCATAATGCGCTATAGCTTCATTTTTCTTGTTTTCAAATTGGTACGCTCTTCCCATCATATATTCACTGCGGGAAAGTATTACATATTGAGAATCTCCTGAAAGACTTATTTTGGCTTTGTTTGAAATTTCATGATACAGAGGTTCAATTTCAACGGCTGTTAATTGCTGTTCATAAATTGCCTCCCGAAGAGGGATAAACCATTCAGGCAGGGTTTCAGCTGTTGCATTTAATCCTGTAATTAAGTATAAAAAGACAAGTAAAAACATATATAAAACATACCATTTTTACTTTCTTTTGACAAGGTTAGTAACAAACACATCGGAAAACCGCATTGCAGCCGGTTTTGGAATACTATATTGAATTTTTTTTGATTTCCAAATAAGTTAAATATGGATAAATACAATACAATGTACGATTATAAAAATTATTGGAAAATAAAAATTGCAGGAGCGCTTACTGCGCTTATTAAAGAAGCTGATCCAAATGTGGGACATATTGATCCCTTACAGGTAATCGCTGAAACTCCGCCCGATCCGTCAATGGGAGATATTGGTTTTCCGATGTTTGGCTATGCAAAAACCCTGCGAAAAGGCCCTCCGCAGATCGCGCAATTAACCGCGGTAAAATTGCAATCCGCCTGTAATGAAGACGGCACAGTGGAAGCGCAAGGGCCGTATGTAAATATCAGACTGAACCGTTCATTGACCGCAAAAGCTGTACTTGAAGAAATTCTTAAAACAGATCAAAAAGGGGAGTTTGTTTTTGGCAAGCCCGGTATATTAACCGAAAAAAAAATCATGGTGGAATTTTCCAGTCCCAACACAAACAAACCGCTGCACCTTGGTCATTTACGAAATGACGTTCTGGGTGAAAGCATATCACGAATACTTGCGGCATGCGGGGCTGAAGTACGCAAGGTTTGCATTATTAATGACCGCGGTATTCATATTTGTAAATCCATGCTTGCCTACAAAGAGCAGGGAAACGGCAGAACACCGCAATCGGAAAAATTAAAAAGCGATCGTTTTGTCGGCGACTGGTATGTCTGTTTTAACAAGGCTTTAAAAACTGAAGTTGATGAGTTGATACAGAAGGGTATGAAAAAGGAAGAAGCCGAAGCTAAAGCGCCGTTAATGGAAAGAGCGCAGGAGTTGCTGCGGAAATGGGAAGCGGGTGACAGCGAAACGGTTGAACTCTGGAAAATAATGAATTCCTGGTCAATAGAAGGAATGAAGGAAACATACAGGAGAACAGGAGTCTCTTTTGACAAGTATTATTTTGAAAGCAATACATATATGCTTGGAAAGGAAGAAGTGCTTAAAGGCATTGAAAAAGGCATTTTTTACAGACAGGAAGACGGTTCTGTCGCTGTGGATTTAAGCGAAGAAAAACTTGACAAAAAGATTCTCCTTCGAAGCGACGGGACTTCGATTTATATTACCCAGGATTTCGGCACGGCAATTAGCCGCCATAAAGACTGGCCGTTTGATCAAATGATCTATGTGGTTGGCTCTGAGCAACAGTACCATTTCAAAGTGCTTTTTACCATTCTTAATAAGTTGGGTTATCCCTGGGCGAAAAACCTGTATCATCTTTCTTACGGTATGGTAAACCTTCCCGAAGGTAAAATGAAAAGCCGCGAGGGAACTGTTGTTGACGCTGATGATCTTATCGATTCATTACGCGCCATGGCTCTGGAAGAAATCCGTGAAAAGGAAAGGGAAGAAGAAGTCGGCAATGCGCGGGAAGTCGCGGAGAAAATCGCCCTTGGCGCGCTACATTATTTTTTGCTCCAGCCAAGCCCCGTTAAAGATATGCTTTTTGATCCAAAGGAGTCGCTTTCCTTTACAGGTAATACCGGCCCATATTTACAGTACATGGGCGCGCGGATTTCTTCTATGTTACGTAAAAGCAATGCGTCATTAAACGGGAAAAACGCAAATTTTTCATTATTGATTTCAGACACGGAATGGGAGCTTGTAAAAACGCTAGCGGTGTATCCTTCGGTGATCGAAGAAGCTTCCGCCGCTCTTGATCCTTCGCGTCTTGCTTCGTATCTTTACGAATTGTCAAAATGTTTCAGCAGGTTTTACCATGAATGTCCTGTATTAAATATTGATGATACGGAATTGTCAGTGGCAAGACAGGAGCTTTCCCGAGCCGTAATGCTGGTGTTACGCGACGCATTTCATCTGGTTTGTATACCGTTTTTGGATGTTATGTAATTTATCTGTTATCCGTATTTAAAAACGCCATAGAAACAGCTCCCTGGTTAAAATACAGAATCCCCTTTTTTCCTTCGGTTTTTAAAATACCCCGGCCTGCTGGATCTATTCCCTGAAACACGCCTCGCGCAAGTATTTTAACAGGTTTTTTTTCAGACTCTTCGTCTTTCTTGCCGGGTACAGGTTCAAAAACGACTGCCTTTGCTCCTACGCAATCCGCCAGTGAATTCCATTCCGAAGCAAGAGAGCGGTTTCCCTGGGAATATGCCGCGTGTATGTTAAATGTATTTTTTACCTTTTCAATTTCAACCAGTATTTTTTCAAGAATTTTCCTCCGTGAATGTTCATGCCCTGTGATTTCCGCGCAGCTTGCGGCTTTGGCGGAAGGGACAGGATTGTTTATATTAACTCCGATACCGCAGGACAGCCATGTTATTAAATCACCTTCCCCGGAAATTTCTGTTGTTACACCCGCAATTTTTTTCTTGTTGATATAAATATCGTTAGGCCAGCGCAGGTATGCTTTTTTCCCGCATATAGAAGAAACAGTACGGGCAATGGAAATTTGAATAATAAGAGAGAGCAGGGTATAGTCGGCTATAGCGAGACGAGGGCGTTCCAAAATTGTAAAAAAAAGTCCTCCCTGACGTGAAATCCACGTCCTGCCGCTGCGTCCTCTTCCCGCGCTTTGCTTTTCCGCCGTGATAACAGTTCCGTTAACCGCTCCGCGCAGTGCCAGTTCTCTTGCTCTGTCCATTGTGCTGCTTGTGTTTATATAATGACAAAACAGGGATTCTTTTTCGCCAAATTCCCAGGGGTACAGAAAATCCTTTTCTTTTTTGGGGTCCAAAAGATAACCTGCGTCTCCTGTTTCTATTGAATAGCCCGCTTCAACTAACGATTGTACCGTTTTCCATACGGCGACACGTGAAATCCCCATATCTTTCGCGAGAACACTCCCTCCGATAAAATCACCCTGTTTTTCCCTTAGACGTGTAAGCAGCCGCGCTTTGCTTGAAAGCCCCTGCGCGGAAGGGACAGCTTTTGTTTTTTCTTTCATATTAGCTCCTTGCTTCTAGCGCCTTTGCCTTTATTGCCGCTTTTTCAAAACTGAGTGAAATTAAAATAAACATAAGCGTCTTTATTTTTATAAAACCATCTTTGCCGCCGCGTGATTTCCACGCAAGATTGATGGAAGTCCATATTTTAAAAATTTCCGGGATAAAACATAAAAATAAAGAAATTATTTCCAACCGCACGACTTCCCTTATTTCAAGCAAACTTGTTGTACGGAAAAATAGAGCGGAAATCTGTACAACAAGCACAAGGCGGAGGGTTATCCGTAAATATTCAATATCGGGAATTAAAATTAAAAAAATTTGATTTACAGGCGTTAACCTGAAATTAACGATTAATAAATTTGAGAATACAGACAGAACGTACATAAGGATCGCGTAATAAAAAGCAGGTTTAAAATCCGTTAATTGA
>Ga0268262_10004757_pt1 | contig 13813 bp, 12 predicted proteins | sample TergutNc150P3_FD_190354 | JGI IMG/M metagenome (GOLD analysis project Ga0268262, IMG submission 190354) | Nasutitermes corniger P3 segment gut microbial community from laboratory colony in Florida, USA - Nc150 P3 (SPAdes) (version 2) | ecosystem: Host-associated > Arthropoda: Insects >... | reverse complement strand
GTTTGTTACTGCCCGCGCTGTTACTGCTTTTTATGGCTCCTTCCATGCTGAAAACCTGCGTTGAAATGGTGCAATTTTTCTTCCTTCGGGCAACGGAGTTGGACCCGACAAAAGACGCCATAATCGCCGGAAACTTTTTAATATTTTTTGCGCGGCTTGTTCTGCCGATTCTCATAGTCGCCGTCGTCTCGGCAATATTTTCCAATATGGTGCAAATCGGCGGCTGGCTGTTTACAACAAAAACTATTACGCCGGATTTTACAAAAGTTATACCGAGGTTCGGACAATATTTTAAACGCATTTTTTCTATTGACGGATTAGTTAAACTTGGAATGTCGCTTGTTAAAATAGCGATTATCGGAGTTGTCGCTTATATATTCATAAGTTCGGACATTAATAAACTGCTTAATTTGCAAAAAGTTGATGTTTATAGGGGGCTTACGCTTGTATCGTCAATCGCTATTAGGATGATAATAGTCGTCGCGGTTTTAATGCTTGTTCTTTCAGTGGCGGATTATTTTTTCCAAAGATGGCGTTTCCGCGAAAGGCACAAGATGACGCGTTATGAGATAAAAGAAGAAATGAAGATGTACGAAGCTGATCCGCAGGTGCAGTCAAGAATTCGCGCGCGTTTCCGCGAGATGTTAAAGCAGAATATCAATGCGGCTGTCCCAAAAGCGGACGTTGTAATTACAAACCCGACCCACCTTGCCGTGGCTTTGCAGTACGATAACAGTTATATGGAAGGACCTATGGTAGTCGCTATGGGCGCTGATGAAATGGCGGCTAAGATCAGGGAAATCGCCAAAGAGCATGAGGTTCCGTTAGTGGAAAACAAGCCGCTCGCTTGGGCTTTGTACCGTGAAACCGACGTGGGCGACTTAGTTCCTGCGGCGTACTTTAACACGGTGGCTGTAATTTTCAGCAAGGTTTGGCGGCTTAACGAAGAAAGGCGCAGGAGGATGAGCGCGTGAAAAGATTCATCCTTATGAGAGGTATAAATGGCTGATTCGGCATTAGACTCCGGCAATACGCGCGACGCGTTGGGTTTTTTAAAGGACAGTTTTCCCGCCGTGGCGGTGATCACTATCGTGCTTGCGATTATTCTTCCTCTGCCCACCGTCATTCTTGACGCGCTTATGGCAATTAATTTGATTTTCTCCCTGATGATACTGCTTATCGTTATTTACACGCAGAAACCGACAGACTTTAACCTTTTCCCGACATTACTGCTTGTTTCAACGGTTTTCAGTCTTGCGTTAAACGTTTCGTCTACGCGCCTTATTCTTACAAAGGGAGCCAGTTTTAACGGACAGATGATAAGGGCTTTTTCAAACTTTGTAGTCGGCTCAGGCGGATTGCAGGGCATAGTTATCGGGCTTATCATCTTTATCATTATTATCGCGGTGCAGGTAATTGTAATTACAAAGGGAGCGACCCGCGTATCGGAAGTCGCGGCGCGTTTTACTTTGGACAGTATGACGGTAAAAATGATGGCGGTTGACACCGAATACAGTTCCGGTTCAATATCGGAAGAAGAAGCGCAAGCCAGAAAAGCCCAGATTCAAAGAGAATCGGATTATTACGGGTCGATGGACGGAGCGAGTAAATTTATTTCAGGTAACGTAAAAGTAGGAATTTTTATTATAATTGTTGAAATGCTCGGCGGCTTCATTATTGGCTCTACGATGTACGGCGAGTCAAATGTGGTAAACACCTACATAAGTCTTGCCGTAGGGGACGGGCTTGTTACCCAGCTTCCTGCCCTTCTTATCTCCGTCGCAATGGGTATTGTCGTTACAAGAGCCGCCGCGACAGGCGTTTTCTCGGATCAGATAGTAGACCAGCTTTTAAAACGCGACTCGCTTGTTTACTGGATATGCGCCGCAGTTCTTATCGTTCTCGCCTTATTGCCCGGTTTCCCGTGGCACGTGCTTATCCCTATGGCGGGCTTGCTCGCGTTCCACGCGTACAGGACGGGCGTTAATCAGAAGAAGGCCGTTATATTTAAAGAACAAGCCGTAAAAGCCCGCGAACATAAAGATGAAAAACCGGCTGAATTTCCCCCCGTCCTTCCGCTGGACGCCCTGTCGCTGGAACTCGGCTACGGTCTCGTGCCGTTAGTTGAAAAGGAAAAAGGCGCGGAACTTCTTGAAAGAGTCATGGGCGTAAGAAACCAGTCCGCCCATGATCTTGGGCTTGTCATTCCGAAAGTGCGCATAATTGACAATTCAATGCTCGGCCCTTCGGAGTACTGCTTTAAGATTAAAGGAGTGGATTCGGGGCGCGGCAAGATACGGCTTGGAAATTATCTGTGCATAAACCCCGGAACGGTTACAACGGAACTGGAAGGCGAAAAGACGATAGACCCCGCGTTTGGAATTCCGGCGATATGGATTGAGCAGGAAAGAAGGGACGAAGCCGAGCGCGCCGGTTACACAGTTGTTGACCCTCCTTCGATAATAGCGACGCATTTAACCGAAATTATACGCCGCCACGCCGCCGACATTCTCGGCTTGCAGGATACTCAGGTAATTCTTGACACCCTGCGCAAGGATTATCCCGCCGTTGTTGACGAGGCTCTTAGGGAAGGCAAAGGGTTGCGCGTAACGGAAATTCAAAAGGTGCTTCACGGCTTATTGAGGGAAAGGGTGTCTATCCGCAATTTAGTGTCGATTCTTGAAGCGGTCGCCGATTACGCGCCGATTTCCAAAAACATCTGGTTCCTTACGGAAAAAGCGCGGCAGGCTCTCGCAAACCAGATATGCGATCAATACGCCGATGAAGACAAAAAACTGCGCGTCCTTACGATTGACCCCGCCCTTGAACAGAAGATCATCGACGCAAAATATGAGACCGCCTCCGGCATGGTCTGCGCCCTTGATCCTCCGACGCAAAAAGCGTGGATTAAATCAGTGGCGAAAGCGGTCGCGGCGGTAAAGGAAAAGGGCTGGATGCCTGTGATTCTTTGTTCTGAACAGGCGCGTTTCCTTGTTAAAAATTCAACGGATCGTGAATTGCCGGATTTGGCGGTTCTTTCCGTCCCCGAAATTGTTACAGGCGTTATCCCTGAAGCGGTAGGGATGATAAGAATAGAAGACACTACAACGGAGCGGTAAGATGGAGAAGTATATTGAACAGGGCGACAGCCGGATGGACTGCGAATTAAAAATTGCCGCAAAATACAACCGTCCTTTCCATATTCTAAGTCAAAAGGAAATCAGATTCGGCGGGTTTCTTGGAATGTTTTCAAAACCCGGCGTTCAGGTTGAATTTTATTTTACGCCGCAAAGGCAAAATAATTTATCGGCGCATGATTATAATACGCGCCCGCCGGTTCCGCATAACGCGCTTGGTTTGCAGTATTTTCCGGAAGAAACGTTCGCCGAAAAAAACCTTGAACATGAAAAGCAAAAAGTCATCGCCGCCGCCAGAAAAAACATGGGCGAAATATCAGCTAACGGCAGGGAAACTTCCCAGCAGATTTTGGACGCGCTTAAAGAAATAAAGGAAAGAGTGGAAAATTCAGGCAGAAAAGACGATCATCCCTCTTTTGTCCGCACTGCGGAACTGTTGAAAGACAATGATTTTTCGGAAAAATACATTGACGATATGCTTGAAAAACTGAGGAAAGAGCTATCTCTTGAGCAGTTGGATAATTTTGACATTGTGCAGGATTACCTTCTTGAATGGATAGGGGAGAGCATCAGCATTTATAAGGAAGAAGCCGTTGCGCGCAAACCTAGAATCATGGTTCTTGTCGGACCTACGGGAGTGGGAAAAACAACTACGATATCAAAACTTGCGGCGATTTACGGCATCGGGACGGAAGGAATTCCAGCCATCGACGTAAGAATGATAACAATCGACACTTTCCGCATCTGCGCTAAAGAACAGCTTGAACAAATAGGGGACATTATGCGCATCCCCGTTTCCTGCGCCCAAAACAGGCAGGACATAAGAAAGGAGATAGCTCTTCACAGCGACGACATAGATTTGTTCTTAATTGACACTATTGGCAACAGTCCGAAAGATTCGTCAAAAATAGGCGAAATGAAGGAGATTCTTGACGGATGCCCTAAAAACGCGGAATATCATCTTGTTATAAGCGCGGCGACCAAATCGAGCGATATGGAGAATATAATGCGGCAATTTGAGCCTTTTAATTATAAATCTGTTATACTTACAAAAATGGACGAGACCGGCAGTTATGGAAATATAATTTCGGCTCTTGCCGAGAAAAGAAAATGTATTTCTTTTATTACTAACGGGCAGGAAGTTCCCGAAGATATAAGAAGGGCGTCTGTTGTGCGTTTTCTTATAAATCTTGAAGGTTTTAAAGTAAACCGCGATAAAATTGAAAAACGTTTTCCTTCGGGCGAAGCGGATCAATTTAAATGGAGATAGCTATGAAACGAAGTTTCATTTTAGATTTAACGCGTGGCGGAAAAGCCGCGCAATATAGAGGTAAGTATGGATGATCAAGCTGAGAAACTGCGGGAAATAATGAAACGGAAAAAGGACGGCTCCGGCTCTTCAAGGGCTTCCTCGTCCTCAAAGGCGAACGTAAAGCCGTCTGATAAAGCCCGCGTTATTACCGTAACTTCCGGTAAGGGCGGCGTGGGAAAGACTAACCTTTCCGTTAATATGGCTCTTGCTTTTGCGAGGCTGGGCAAAAAAGTCGTCGTAATGGACGCCGACCTCGGTCTTGCCAACGTTAATGTTATGCTCAACATGATCCCTAAGTACAACCTTTACCATGTGATTAAAAAGCAAAAAACAATCAGGGAAATTCTTGTGGAGACGGAATACGGAATTTCCATTGTCGCCGGAGCTTCCGGTTTTTCTCAGATTGCCAACATGGGCGAAGAGGACAGAAAGGATTTTATATCGGAGCTTGATTCTTTGTCAAACGCGGACATAATCATCATAGACACAAGCGCGGGCGTTTCCAGCAATGTTTTGGACTTTATCGCCGCCGCCGATGACGCGGTAATTATTACCACTCCCGAGCCGACCGCTATTACCGACGCTTACGGCATAATTAAAATCATCGCTACGGAATACGATTCGATAAACATGGGTTTAAAACTTGTCGTAAACCGCGCCAAAGGGGCGGCTCAGGCGAAAAGCGTCGCCGACAGAATGATAAATATCGCTGGTCAATTTTTAAACCTGAAACTTGATTACTTGGGGTTTATTTATGACGACGTGTCAGTCTCCCACGCGGTTTTAAGGCAGAAACCTTTTATGGTAGTAGACCCAAAATGCAAGGCGAGCATTTGCGTTCAGCATATCGTGGAACGCATGGACAGAAACAAACCGGCGGACACTGCCGGTTTTGGCGGAATGTTTAAAAGGCTCTTTAAGTCTTCACAGCAGGAAATAAACCCTTAAAGGTAAAAGAGGCAAACTGTGATTGGTTTTAAGTGGGGAGTAACGTCAGCGGTCTTCGCTCTGTTTATTTCTGTGCTTCTTGGCATAATTTCAGGCGTAAGCGGGCTCCATATTTTTCTAAGGGCGCTTATTTTTTCCCTTCTTTTCTTCGGAATCGGCTTTGGACTGCGTTTTGTAGTAAACAGTTTTTTTCCGGAACTTTTATACGTCAGCGAACAGCCCGTCGATCCCGCCGCCGAATCTGCGGAAGGCCATGTAAGCATAGCCATGGACGGAATGGGCGAATACGCCGTGCCGGAACTATTTAACAATCAAGGCGATCCTCATGAAATAGGAAATATTGACGACTTGATTTCAGGCGCTTTCAAGCCCGGCGGCGGAGGAAGCCGCCAGCCTGCTGGAAACAGCCAATCCTCTTTCCAAGGCATCGACTTTTCAATGTCCGGCAATGAGGGTATGGACTTAAATAAAGAAACGGGATATAATGATTTTGGAGGGATTGGGGGCGATCCGTTTGACGACCCGGCTGCAAAGGCGGGCGGCTTTAATGAAACGCCTGAGGCTGAAAAGCAGCCGGCGTTTCAACCGCAATTTACTCCAAGTATAGGGGATGACGATTCGGGATTGGGGGGACTGCCTGATTTAGACATGATGGCAATGGCGTTTTCATCCAATTTTTCAAGCGACCCGGATTCGGCGGCTTCTCCGCCTTCGACGGGAGCGGCAAATCCCATTGAGGAATCTGAACCGGATCGCAGCCAAAAGAAAGGCAATAAGCCTCAAGCGTTGAAGGGCGATTTTGACCCAAAAACTTTGGCGGAAGGCATTAGAACAGTGTTGAGTAAAGATTAAAAAGGAAAGGTTTGGGAATGCCGGAAGAAAAGACAGAAGAAGAACTCTGGCAGCAGTACCGAAAAACTCGGGATCCTGCGATACGAGAAGCTTTTATAAAACAATACGCCCCGTTGGTAAAGTATGTTGCCGGAAAAGTAGCCGTCGGTATGCCCAACAATGTTGAATTTGACGACCTTGTAGGCTACGGCGTCTTCGGCCTTATTGACGCGATTGACAAATTCGATCCCGAAAAAAACGTAAAATTTAAAACTTATGCCGTTACGCGAATAAGAGGCGCGATTTTTGACGAATTGCGCCTAATCGACTTCGTTCCCCGTTCAGTCAGGCAAAAAACACGCGAGATAGAAACAACAATTTCATCTTTGGAAGCTCATTTGGGCAGGACCGCCTCGGAACAGGAAATAGCCGGCGCTATGGGCATAGATGAGCAGGAATACATGAAAGTGATTCAAAAAATTTCAGGCACTTCCATTATTTCTTTGAATGACCTATGGTATTCAGGCGACGATAACGACAAAGTTTCCATAGGCGACAGCATAGAATCCCCTTCAAGCATGAATCCCGACGTTGTAGTTGTAAACGAAGAAATCCGCAGGGTAATTGTCGAAGCGATAAACGAACTTCCCGACAAGGAAAAGAAAATTCTTGTTCTGTATTATTACGAAGATTTAACATTAAAAGATATAGGCCGTGTTTTGCAGGTAACGGAATCCAGAGTATCGCAGCTTCATTCAAAAGCTGTTCTGCATTTAAGATCAAAATTAACTAATATCAGAAAAGGTATTGTATGATCGATTTTCTCCAGTTGCAGGAAATTGTAAAAGAGCATCTGGAAAATGACAGGGCGATTCGATCTGTAGACGCTTCAGGCCCCACGTTGGAGGCGGCCGTAAAAGAAGCCGTCTCCCTGCTGAATACCTCCATCCGCCGTCTTGAGTATGAAATCGTTGAAAGGGGATCGTCCGGATTTATGGGCGCGGGAAAAAAAGACTGGGTAATACGCGCTTATGAACGGGTCAAAATTAAAAAGACGAGCCAAACTGAGGAAGCTTTTGCCGATGAAACCGCGGAAAAAGTTCATGTTATTCCTGATAAAGACGGAGACGCTTTTGTACGATGCTGGGCTGACGGAGTTTATTTAAAAGTTGTTCCTCCCACCGGCAATGGAAAAAGAATATATTCAGCTTACGCGATACAGGCGATTCATAACAGGGGCATAGAGGATTATGACTCAGGTTTAGTTGAAAAACTTGTAGATGAAGCCGCCGGAATGTATGTGAAGGTGGCCGAATTTAATAATAATCCTCCGGCCGACTGCATGGCTTCCATCGAAATTGACGACGCTGAAATGAAAGTTTTTGTTACTCTTGTTCCTCCGAATGAAGGGGGAGCCGACGTGTCGCTTGAAGTGTATAAGAGCCTGCTTGTGCAGAACAGAGTGTACCATGGGGTTAAAGAAGACGTACTTGAAGAATTGGTAGACAAACCCGTCTACAGGGAAAAGATAGAAGTAGCGGAAGGCCAAAAGCCGGTTAACGGAAAAGACGCTTATATTCAGTATTTATTTGAGACGGATCAAACTCAAATAAAGTTAAAAGAGGGAACTAACGGCAGGGTAAATTTTAAAGAGTTAAATATAATTCAGAACGTTGTGCAAAACCAGCCGCTTGCGAAAAAAGTGCCCCCCGAAGACGGGATAGACGGAAAAACCGTTACGGGAAAAATTCTTCCAGCGAGAGCCGGAAACGATATTCCTCTGCCGCTAGGATCAAACGTGCACGCGAACGACGCCAATGATACCATTATCTCCGACATTAACGGGCAGGTTATAATTTCAAACAGCAAAATTAACGTAGAGCCGGTCTTAACGGTTGAAGGCGACGTTAACCTGAAAACTGGAAATATTATTTTCCTCGGCACGGTCATTATTACGGGTAACGTTGAAGACGGTTTCTCGGTAAAAGCCGCGGGCAATATCGAAGTAAAAGGAACCGTATCCAAAGCGGAACTTGACGCGGAAGGCGACATAATTATTTATCAGGGCGTCAACGGCAAGAACGGGGGCAAAGTCCGCGCGGGACGCTCTATTTGGTCGCGCTTTATGGAAAACGCCAACGTTGAAGCCGGAAATATGGTTGTTGTCGCCGACGGAATTATTAATTCAAACGTTGACGCGCTAAAGAGCATTGTTTGCATGGGCAAACGCGCTAATGTAATGGGCGGACGCCTGCGCGCAGGCGAGGAAATAAACGCAAAAGTTTTAGGCAACTCGACAAGCGGAACGGAAACAATCTGCGAAGTTGGTTTTGATCCCCACAGCAAGCTGGAATTGGAACGCCTTCTCGCCGTAAAAACGTCGTCCGAAGAAGAACTTGAATCAATGAAGCTGGACCTGCAAACATTAATCAATACAAAGAAACAGCGCAAGACTCTGCCCGAAGACAAGGAAGCGCACTTGCAGGAATTAATGGACAGGCGGAAAATATTAACCGATGAGTTAACCGACATAAATGACAGCATTCAAAAAATTCATGAATTTATGGATCAAATGCAGGTTCGCGGAAAAGTATCGGCGTCCACTAAAGTCTGGCCGGGCGTTAAAATACATATACGCGACGTGATAGAAGATGTAAGAACAGAGTACCGCGCCGTAACTTTTGTTCTGGAAGACGGGCTTGTCAGGGCGACTAAATATGAGGAACCTGACGAACTTGCGATGAAGGGGCTTGATGGCTATAACTCCAATTGATTTGCAGGCTATTTTTTCTCAGGTAGACAAGGTTGGGAAAGCCCAAGCCGCTCAAAGAGAGGGGCAGACGCTTCATCAGGCGATTCAGGGCGTACAGCTTCAGCGTAAGACGGAAGAGCATATTTTACAGGTGAATGAGAGCCAGAATACGGGCGAAGGCGCGGAGAAAGTTAAAGACCGCGGGCATGAACAGGAACAAAGGCATAAACATGGCGGCAGGAAAAACGAAGATGAAAAAGACGACGACGAAGACGAAAACCGGCTTTCCGTTTTGCGCGAGCCGTATTTGGGCAAAAAAATTGATATCAGCCTTTAATACAAAAAAAGCTTAAGGGGTATAATGAATATTTTTTTTATTGGATCAATTATTTGTTTGGCTCTTTGTTTAATAATGTTTTTTTATTTAAAATGGTATGTTAAAACAAAAGCGCCCGCTTCCGGGCTTGAAGAGCACAGGGCGGAAATCGCCCAATTAATAGGCGATATTAATTCGGTTACGGACAGAAATTTACAGCTTGTGGAAGACAGTATTTCAAAACTAAAAAAAATATTGGAAAATGCGGACAAACGGATAGAAGAATATAAAAACGCGCTTGAGGTAAAACCTCCGCGTGATACGCCGCTATATACAAATCTTGGAGTCGGCGTCCGGTCCGCGTTAAGAAATCCGCAAGAACAGCTTCCGCAGTTACAGGGCGAACAGCCGTTGAAAACCCGTGAACTGTCGCTGGAACTGCAAGCCGATAAAATTTTTGAAACGTCAGTTAAGACGGCAAATAATATAACGCCAAAACCCGCGCCTCCTGTTCAGAAGCCTCCTTCAAAAAAGCAGATTCGCGGCGCTATTGATTCGCTTGCGAATGAAGGGCTTTCTCCCGAAGAAATAGCAAACCGTCTTGAAATAAGCATCGCGCAGGTGAATTTCGCCCTGAATTTGCGCAAATCAAAACGATAATTCTATTGAAATATTTTTAATGATAATGCACACTGATAATATGATTAAGAAATCAGTTTTATTGCTGTTATTAACCGTTGTTTTGAACGCAAACATTTCCGCGCAGGAAGACACCCTTACGCTTAAAGTCGCCGTTATGGGACCGGGCGACCAACTGTATTTTTGGTGGGGGCATATCGCCCTGATTATAGAAGATTCTTCCAACGATACCGCAAAGATGTTGCGTGAAATGGGATACAATTTTCCCCTGATGATAGAAGATTCTTCCAAGATTACCGGTTATTTTTTTGATTACGGAATATTTTCATTTGATAACGACAACTTTTTTTATAACTTTGCTTTCGGCAGATTGTTATACAGTTGCGGAGTCTCCACTGCCGAAAGAAATTTAAATAATTATAAAAGAACCAACCGCGACATAACAATTTATACATTAGACCTTCCGCCCGAAACAAAAAGAAAAGTAAGGGATTTTGCCGTACGCAATGTTCTTCCCGAAAACCGCGATTATTATTATCATCATTTCAGGGATAATTGTTCGACAAGGATCAGGGATATAATCGATCTTGCGACAGACGGGCAGTTTAAAAAGGAATTTGGAAATAAAGTTACCGGTTTCACGTTACGCAATCATGTGCGGCGGCACACCTATTTTTCGCCCGCAGCCGACTGGTTTTTAAATTTTTTAATGGGGCAGGTTATTGATTATCCCGTTACAGTTTGGGAAGATATGTTTCTTCCCTCAGAAGTCGGCAAAAGAATAAAAGATTTCCGGTACATTGATGTTAACGGCAAAGAGCGCAAACTTGTATCGTCCGTTGAAATTGTAAATCAGGCAAAAAACCGCCCCCCTGTTCTTGAAAAACCGCACAAACAATGGATATGGGAGCTTATATTCAGTCTTGCGTTATCCGCCATTTTCGCCTTCTTTTTCTTTTTACATAAAAAAGACATTAAAGCCGGCAGAGTATTGGCAGGCATCAGCATGAGTTTATGCGGCTTATTTTTCGGTTTTGCGGGCATTCTTCTGTATTTTATGAATCTTTTTACAAACCACGATTACACGTATCAAAACACAAATATGATTTTCTGCACGCCGCTGCCGCTTGTCGCGGTTCCGTTCGGAATATGTTATGCGATAACCAAGAATCAAAAGAAATTGCAGGCATACGGCGAACTGTTAAGGTTAATATGGCTTCTTTCAGTTTTAGGCGTTTTTATATCAATGTTGATAAAAATACTGCCCGGTTTTTATCAGGACAACCTTACAGACCAGATGTTGATTCTGCCCATAGCCCTTACTTTTACGTTACAGCCGACAGGCTTAAAAGAGACGCTGGAAAAATATTTCCCAAAAAAAGCCTCTCATTCTGGAGAAAAAAGTGGCTCCTAGCGAAGAATGGAAGGAAGTAAAATACAAAGAAGTATTTGAGCAGGAAACGAGGGGCTTGGAACGCCGTCTTGCTTCCGATCCAACCTGTAAAATAGGGGATTTTGAGGCTATTTTAAGGAATCTGTACATAATGGACGGCGCGGATCAGGGCGGCAGGGGCGTTTTGCAGGACATAATTATAGCCGCGACAATAGCCGCCTACGAACAATTTATTGGCAAATTAAAGGCAAAATCCCAATAAATTTTTATTTTTTGTAACCTTTTTTCCCCTATTTGGTTGTATACTTAAAGCTGGCTTTGTTTCACGTTCCTCCTATTTTTCCTTTTCCCCGGAGTTACTCCTTTCTCCGGGGTTTTTTATGCCTTTATAAACGTGGAATTAAAATTAGGCGTACAAAAAAATATAGTACAGGCTTTGCAAAAACGCTAAAATCTTTAAATAAAACAAGAGAAGCAAATGACATTAGAAAACCTCTAAAAACTGAAGTTTTTAGAGCTTCCCATTAAAACAAATCGCGGACGAATGGTTTGACAAGACCGTTCCCTATCCCGCGCCTGATCCGCATAAATTGCAGGGGCAGTGCGTCCAATTTATCCGCTATTGACTGGACGTGTTTTTCAAGAAGCCGCAATGGAAGCCTCAAACAGGGGAGGCGGATTTATTATCAGACAATCTCGAACGGCTTGGAGAACTCTTTAAGGAGCACGAGTCAAACGTGCGCGAACTTATTAAGGGAATTAAATCAGTTCAGGAAAACTTGGCGGAAAAGAAAGTCAGAAAAAGAAATAAAATTCTTTTCCGGTCGCGAACACTTTGGGCAGTCTGGCGTGGAAGACGGGGACTAAAGTCCGAGCCTATAATGTGTCCACATTATAGGCAGACTCTAATTAGAAAAGCGCAAACGCAAGAGAAATGCTGTTATGGTCAAAGGGGGGAGTTGTATAAAAGAAAAGGTTATTTAAGGTTAAAAAGGTATGCTTCGCGTTGTTTAATGGTTCCCAGAATCGAAGTTTTGCAGTATTTAAATGGAGATATAACGTGATCCTGAGACGATAATAAATGACGCTTTTAATGGTAGTTTTTCATAAAAACAGTTTTTTTGCCGTTTTTTGGCATAAAACCTATTGACATATTATGACTGAAAACGCTATATTTTAACCATAATTCATTAAAGTTCATTGTAATGAATGGCTTTTTGAGTATGTTTTAATCCCCTGTAGCTCAGCTGGCAGAGCAAGTGGCTGTTAACCACTGGGTCCGTGGTCCGAATCCGCGCGGGGGAGCAATTAACCGCACGCCGTCAAGGCGTGCAGATGAAAAAATCCAAACGCTCCGGCGCAGAAACAAGTCCCCCAGATGACCCAAATGAGGCGAGCTTCAGCTCGCCGTCCGCGCCGCGCAACATACCGAAGTATTTGCCATTTTCTCAAAAACCAACAAAGAACCGCTCCCTTTTCTCGTGCAATTAACCGCACGCCGTCAAGGCGTGCAGATGAAAAAATCCAAACGTTCCGGCGCAGAAACAAGTCCCCCAGATGACCCAAATGAGGCGAGCTTCAGCTCGCCGTCCGCGCCGCGCAACATACCGAAGCGTATACTGTTTTCCGCTAATCTGGACAAATTCCAACTATATATAGTATAAAGTAATCATGCGCGTGCTATTACTTTGTGATGATTATTGGCATCCGGGTCAGATAACGATTGACGGTGTCGCTCCTCTTGCCGCTCAGGGATTCCAATTCGACATAATCACCAATGCAAAAGATTTTACAACAGATATGCTTTCGAGTTATCCTGTTGTTTTGATGGCTAAATGCGATCAAGTCAGCCGTGAGGACGACAAGACAAGCTGGAAAACCGAAGCGGTACAGCAGGCGTTTATTAATTATGTACAGAACGGCGGCGGACTGCTGGTTGTTCATAGCGGTACTGTGGCAGGCAAGCAAACAGAACCGCTTGACAGGTTGATTGGCTGCCGTTTTGTCTTTCACCCTAACGGCTGTCCGGTAACCGTACAGCCCATTAAAAGGCATCCCGTTACCGAAGGCGTAGAAATGTTTTGCGAAACCGACGAACATTACCGGCTTGAAATTCTGGCGCAAGACGCGGACATTTTAATCGCTTCTTATTCTCCGCCTCAGGGAGATGCGGAGAAATATCAGGAAGACCCATATCACAACACTCAGGCGTGGATTTGTCCGGCGGGATATGTGCGCGTTCAAGGCAAAGGCCGAGTTTGTGTTCTCTCGCCGGGACATCTTCTTCCTGTATGGCAGAACCCGCAATACCAACTGACTCTCGCCAACGCTTTAAAATGGTGCGGCGGTAAATAATTTAAAGGTGAGTTGTATATGCCAAGCGTAATAATAACCGGAGCTGACAGAGGATTAGGGCTTTCTCTGTGCAAAGAATATCTGAACCGCGGATGGATAGTTTTTGCGGGAAAATATTTAAACGACTATT
>Ga0268262_10004756_pt1 | contig 13821 bp, 1 predicted proteins | sample TergutNc150P3_FD_190354 | JGI IMG/M metagenome (GOLD analysis project Ga0268262, IMG submission 190354) | Nasutitermes corniger P3 segment gut microbial community from laboratory colony in Florida, USA - Nc150 P3 (SPAdes) (version 2) | ecosystem: Host-associated > Arthropoda: Insects > Digestive... | reverse complement strand
TCATTGGTATTAATGTTACATTCTGTCCATGCCCCATAATTCGGACTATTTCTTTTCGTGTTCCGTCAAACATCAATAATTTCTCCGCTTCCCATACTATTTCATCATAATCTTTGGATTTTGCCCCAATAATTGAAGCTTTCAATGTTTCTGTACGATCTTCAAGCGTTACCATATTTTTATCAAGCGTCAAAGCGTTGTTTACTTCGGATACCAGAATATTAATAGTCTTATAATATTTAGGATGGACAAACCTATGCCCTATTATTATCTGCGCTTCGCCTTCACGTCTGGGGCTTATTTGTATTTCCCTGGAACCCAGTTCTTTATTCATTGCCGCCGGCGGATATATGTCCAAAACCGGATCGCTGGAATCGTCAATACTGACTAATTCCCACCATATATTATCCTGGTCAGAATCGTTATTATTTAATCCATACAAAGCCGCTTTTATTTTTTGAGGGCTTGAGCGCGGGTTAAATGAATAACTTGTCTTTCCCACAACAATACGATTCGTGTCGGGTTCTTCTTTTTCAACAACATTGACATAAAGTTCCGCTTCCTGATCCATTCCTTCAATTTTCGCTTTCACTACGGCATAACCCTTGCCGTGCGCTGACAATAAAGCGGTACCGCTGGTTCCAATCATAGTGCATACGGCCGGATTATCAGAAATAAAAAACAGTTTTTCCCTGAAATTTTCGTAATTGGGCACGTTAATCCTTATAAATTCGCTTTCACCTGCCATAATTTGTTTTTCATTAAAAGGAAATTCTATCTGTTTATACTTTGAAACCTGGACGGTAATATACACAGGATTGTCCGCTTTTTCATGCGCCACCCTAATCCGGGCTACGCCTTCATTAACAGCGGTAATGTTACACTGGTTAGCGTTGTATACAAGCGTTACCACATTCCCGTTATTCCTGGCTATTTTAATATCAACCGGACTTTGATAATACACCGACCAATTAAAACGGTTATTGTCCGCTGTGCCTCCTCCCGCCAAATCTACCGACACTCTTCGGTTCAGCTCGCCCGGAACCATAGACAATAATGTATCGCTTGAAACTATAAATAAAGGGCTTCCTGTTTTTTCTTTCGCTACTATTACAATTTGAAGAGAAAAAACAGATTCCACGTTTGTAACCGTTATACGCGCTACGCCGGCCTTTTTTATTTTATATGTTCCTGTATATTCATTACCGCTTACAGATACTATTGCCGGATCGTCAACCGTCCATGTGCATCCGCTCAAATTTTCCTTACCGCCTATTTTACGCACATATACATAATTTTCTCCCCCAACAACCCCTTCAATAACATTTGACTGGGTTGTCAGGTATACAAGCTGGTTCGCGATCGCGTTTCCGGTAATACGCACATTTATCATCAAAGGAAACCGCGCTTTATGGTGAGTAACCGTTATCACCGCGTCTCCTTCCCCTACCGGATATATCTGCCCTCTTGTGCCGTTTCCCATCACTTGCGCGACCTGCAGTTTATTAATACTCCATTTAAACTGATTGCTGTCAATCTCGTCATATCCAACCAGCCGGATATCAACATATTTTATTTCATTAATACTTCCGACTACATAATTATCAACGGTTGTTAAATATACTATTTCTCCCAGCTCTTTTTCTCTTACAATAAAATAAATGTCAACATCTGTGTTGTTAAACGCTTTTATTTTTACTTTTGTCAGGCCCCCGTACATCGGCGTAACTACCAACCTTCCAGGATTAGCGGTGACGACGCTTACAGAATTGCCGCTTATGGCATAACTTATATTTTTATAATCATAATTGTCATAGTTTCTTACTTCATAATAGACTGTAAATGAAGAATCATCTATGTTTACATCATATATGGTATTTTCAATATACAAATACGGTTCGTTTGTATTTTCAATTGAATATCGGTTCCCTACGATAACCATTATCGGCAATTCATTGTCACAATAAGCGTTTCGCACCATAATGACAGTTTGTCCCTTTTTTATCGGGTTAATTACAGCTTCATTTCCAGACGCTTTCACTTCAATAATGGAACGGTCATATCCTTCCCACGAAAAATAACCGTATTGGTAAAAATTACTGCCTATAACGTCAACATTTACGGTTACATTTCTTTCGTTTGGTTCAATTACAACTAACGTCTTATCGGCGGTAATATAGTTGCCTGACGAAAAACCGCTTGTTCCGCCTGTTCCGTTGTTTTGTACTTCCACATACACGACTATTTCAGCGTTATAATATGCGTTTGTGATCCTTATTCCTGCAATTCCTTCCTGCCGCCCGTTAACCGTCACGCTTCCAGCTGTTTTATTTGACAACTCAACAATATTCCCAAAATCTCCTGAAACATTATAATAATCTCCATACTGCGTTGTTCCCTGTACCCTGCCCTGATAACTTAACAGGTTTAAGGACATTGACTGCCCTTTATTAATAACAAAATAACGTTGGTCAATATTGACAGCCTGATAATTTCCTAATTCTTCCTCAGTTTGGCAGACGAATACCAGCATCTTACGCTCAATATTGCCCGTTTTAACCGTAATATACGTTTTACCGGCCTTCTTTGCCTTTAAAACAGCCTTAATTCCGTCATAAGAATCAATGGATACCGTTTCTTCGTCATCAGTATGCCAATGAAGCGTCCCAAGCATATAACTTTGCAAATTGGTATTTACTTTAGTTTCACGTGTTTTTCCGGCTACCATACCGATAATGTTTTCCGTCACTAAATACGCCGCTAAATCTGAATCAACCGTAAGCGTTACAGAAACATATATTTTCTCCACTACTTCATTGTCATACCTAACAAGAATGACATCATTACCTTTTTCAAGCGCGGAAACGGTTATCTCCCGTCGTGAAAGCGAGGTAATGCCTATAATTCCGTTTCCTTCAGCTTCAAACCGAATTTTGTTTAATTTTATTTCATCGTCATCTGTCGTTTCCGCTTTTATCCTGGTTATGCTTCCTTTTCTGAGTAAATAATTGTTTTTTGCAAAAGACAGCGGATACGTATCGTCCAGCGCGTCTTGACTTTCCGCCGTATATATCAATATACGTTCATTGTCAGCTACGCTCGGATGTTTTATTGTGATATAACTTCTGCCTGTTTTCTTCGCCGTTACCCTTATGTTATTGTCAATAACGGTCAACGTGATAATGCTTGGGTCATCCGCCTCAAATTCCATCTTATTTAAACCTGATAAAACCTCTGTTGTCCCGTTAAATAATTTAACCAAAATGTCAGCGAAACTTCCGTTTAAGAGACCCTTTATCCGGTCTTTTGACGCGATGTCAAAATGATATCCGCTGTTAATCCCCGCCGTTTCAACTACCTCTATTTCAACCATTGCTTTTCTGTTTTTTGCCGTATCGCTTTCCGCGTAAACTTGCGCTATACCCGCGTTTATGGCCCTTATGCTGGCACGTTTCCCGTTACCAACAGCCGATACTACATTGTTGCTGTCAGCGCTCCACCTGATGTTGCTTAATTCATGTTCGGGAAAACCTTTAGCTCCAAATGTCAATGTTATGTCAATTACATCTCCCTTGTTTATTCGATAATAACTCTGCTCCATGCCTATAATATACGAGACGGCCATTTCTTCATAACTGGAATAAATATACACGATAATATTTTTTGAAAAATCAAGTCTTTTTTGTTCAACTGTAACAACAACGCTTCCGTTTGATTTGGACTGCAAAACGCAGTTTGCCCCGTTTCCGGCAATATGCGCCATGCTTGTATTATCAACGCGCCAGGTAATATCCTCTATTTCGCTTAATTCCAGATTTTGTGTAATAGCCCGTATCTCAAGATTATTGCCGGTAACGGTTTCAATAATCGGCGGAACATTTATATATTTTATTCCCTGTTTTTTTGATACTACCGAAATATATATTATTTGCGGTATGATGTTCTGGCTATGGGTTACGCTGATCCTTGCCACGCCTGTTTGCAAACCTGTGACAAAAACGGCCATTTTACCGGAACTGATATTAAAATCAATAATATCCGGGTTGTCAATGTTCCATTGAATTCCTTCTTTTTGCGCGTCACTGGCACTGCTTAACAAAGGTATATATACCCTCTCGCCCCTTTCCAGTAAATAATTATTTTTCTCGGCAAACAGTACGATTTTATTGTTTAAGTCAGCAGAGTTTGTAACGATAAACACGACAATTTTCAGCGCGTTAACGCTTTTTGGGTGGCTTGCGTTAATAACCGTCTGCCCGTCGGCAACGCCTGTCACCCGCGCTTTATTTCCGTTTCCTGTTATTCTGGCTATATTGCCGTTCTCAACGCTCCAAATAATACCGGATTCGTACTTAGCAGTGTTTCCTCCCACAAGCGATATTTCAACATCTTCTGTCTGGTTTTTAACCGCGCCAATAATATCTTTTACGCAGGCCAAATAAAACGGCTGTTCGGCGTTAACCCCCAATTCTTCAACCATAACGGTTATTTTTATCTCATTCGTTTCGTTTCCTTTAACCAGTATTTCCGACTTTCCGGGTTTTAAACCGGTTAATCCAAGCTGGTTCCTGCTGAATGCGATTTGAACTACTTCGCTGTCTCCGTTAACATAATTAATAGAACGTAATTCGTCATCGCTTATATTCTCTGTGAATATGCTCATAGTCATGGTTTGTCCCATTGTTAATGTTACAAAAGGATTAAACACATAAATAAATTTCTGATTGTTCGATTCGCCTTCGCTGTTTACTATGATGACAGTACTGAACGCGTGTTTTAAATTGCCGCCTTGTACCGTTAAATTAGTTATGCCGTTAGACAGCCCTCTGACAATTCCTGTTAATCCCGAATATTCAGCTTCCGCGACCGTTCCTTTGTCAATCGACCACTGCAGACTGCCTAAATTTTTAGAATCGCCTGAATCGACCAATAATTCAATCTCCTGACTTTTTCCGCGTTCAACTTTGTAATACGGTTTTCCGCCCAAAACGACCGGCACGCTCGCAAATGTTTTTTTGGGGTATACTTTTACCAGAACAGACGCTTCATTCTTTGATTTCGGGTGAGACAGCGTTATTTTCGCAGTCCCTGTCTTTTTTGGTATTATTAACGCCTGCGCTTCAAACTGTTCATAAGGCATATCCTTATAAAACGAGCGGTACTTTACATTGCCATGTTCCGTCTTTGCCTCAATAATACTGGAATCGTCAACCGTCCATACAAAACTGTTTATATCGCCGCTGTTGCCGCCTACCAGCATCATTCTTAAAACTACGCCGGAACCGCCTTCTTCCATTGTTATAACATTTTGATTTGTATAGATATATTTTTGGCTGTCAATTATTCCTTCAAACGCATTATTAACGATAATTAGTATTTCCCTGTTAAAATCCGCGTATTCATTAGATACGCTTAATATTGTTTTTCCTTTTCTGTTTGCGTTTATAAAGAACAGTCCCTGCGCCCGAGATATGGTTACGATGCCGTTTTCACTTAATGTAAAATCATATTTTCCCAACACATCGCCAGGCGCGTTTCCTATAAATTTTGCCTCTATAACCGTGTTTTCACCTTCATTTAACAATATCAAGGACTTATTCACGTCTATGTAATGATAATCCAGTCCTTCGCTTACTGAAACATAAATGTCATAATGATACCGCGCTTTGGGATGCGTTATCCGTATTACCGCCAAACCCGCCGCTACGGGCGTAATTGTCCCATATCTTCCATTTCCATTCAAATTAATAAAATTATTACCTTCTGCTATCTGATACACAAATCTTCCATTGTCTTCAGCCGTTCCCCCTATTAATTCCACCTGGAAATCATAGTTGGTTATATTTTTATTTAAGTTAATTACATTATCTACACTTGTTATATATACCGGACTTTCCCCACTTCCTAAAACAAATACTAAAATTTCAACGGGATACTGAGCTTTAGGATGCCGTACCGTTATTATCGAACTGCCTGTTTCCAGAGTGTCAAAAACGCCTACGTTTCCGGCAGACTCAAAATTAATAATGTTTTGATTGCTGTATGACCATATAAATCCGCCATTATCAGCCGGAGTACCGCCCGCCAATGATACCGTTATGCTCCGCCTTTCCCGTACCGGCACTTCCAACACGCTGACAGGCGTTATAATATGCGGTATGGTATTGATTTCACCGCCGTCGACCTTTATATTGCAATAATCAACATAACCCGCTACTCTTCCGGTAACAACGACCGACCCCTTGCTTTTTGCTTCAATAATTACACCGTCATTACTGCTTCCTTCTTTTATTTCAATGACTCCAGGGTTTGATACTGAATAAATTACTTTCTGTTTGTTTTTTACTTCTGACGGCATTACTGTTATACCGATAGTTGTTATATCGCCGATATACAAAGATTTTGAGGATTCCGCAAATTTTATACCTTCTATATCTTTTTCCGGCTCCTCGTTATTCCGGCATCCTATACTAAATGCGATAACGGCCATTAACGCCATGCAATACGCTGATTTATTTATCTTTTTCACCTTATATCCTTCCTTTTTTACAACCCGCTGTTACCGGTTCCAGTAGGTTCCGCTGGGCATCAATATATACCCATTCATAATCGGGCTTATTTCAATTCTGTTTCTTGAAAATCCGTATAAAGGCAAACATACCGCCAAATCGGGTATTTGTTCGTTTTTAAACGCTGTACCGTCAATCAATAACGTACCGTTTAAATTCCGGCTTTGCCTTAGATATAAACAATCCGAGCTTGCCGCCATGATTTCAAATCCGTATTTTCCGTAAATCTGGCAGTTTTTTTTGCCGTTATACTCGCCGCAATCGCTGTTTATTTCTATTGTTCCGTCGGAACGGTTAATTTTTATACAGGAATTTCCGTTCCTGTATGTGTTTTCGCCTAACGTATACAGTAAATCTTCCTTTTTAAATGTCATCGCATTATGCTGAGGCATAGTAAAATCTATATATTCGCTGGCGTCAATCGCCGTCCGCTGACTGCGGTCTATTTTTACCCGCTCCCCGTTGTTGCGCGTTCCTGCGGTGGTTAACCCGTTATTACACGCTATAGCCGTTATTACGGCTATACCAGCCGCAGAAATTGCCATAAACCATTTCGTCTTTTTCATTTTTTCCTCCTATTTCCTGTTATATAACTGGATAAACAGCATATATGTTTTTTTATAGTTTGATGGAGTTTTATTTCCGTTAGGATAATTGTAATTAATTGTTATTAGTCCAGCGTAAACGCTTTCCCTCAGTGAATCATAAGTGAAATTGGATTTATAACCTGCATCACCGATACTTAACTGCAAATAATCTTTTTTTGAATTTGGATCATACGCTGTTTGCGGCTGTACTTGAACATCTAATTTAAGGTCTGCATATCTTCCGATTGTTACCTTGTCTAATACCAGCGTTGGTTCAATAGAGTTATAAACACCGTACTTAAACCCGTTATTTTTGTATAAATTCTCGTCAATACCCGCGAAGAAACGCAACGTTTCACCGTCTCCCAGGAATATCGCGTTTTGCGCAGGATCAATTCTTGAATACGCCGACCCGCTCGGACGTATGGCTTGATGCGTCTTGAAATCAAAATTGATAACATCATAGTACAAATACACCGGCACTTTCAGTATTTTGTCATTTTGCCCCTTATAAAAATCAGCTTCAAAACACAATTCATAGAATCCGGCGTTTAACGGCTCTATCACTATATTCTGATAGGCCGGAATAGGGGCCGCGATCATATAAGGTTTGCTTGCCGCGCTGTCCAGAAGGGTTATATTATTACCGGGCGGGTTTATTTCATAATGTACCGTATATACGCCGTTATTAGGAAGATACGGTCGTCCTCTCACGCTGGCCTGATCGGCAAGCCGGAACAGGTAATTATTATTAACATTAACAGTTAATATTTTTTGAATACCGTTTGCCCTCAATGAGATCATCGTGTATCCTTCATTATTTTTTCCTTTTAAAGTTAATTTATGCGTTTCCTTGTTATGTGTCATTTCAACATAATCATAAAAATCCATGCTTACTATAACATCGCTGTCAGGCGGTATTACCTCATATGTAATCGTTTCTTCCTGTCCGGGCAGTAAATCAAGATTACTGATTATATTCAGGCTTTTGGGCGCTTGTACCATAACATTACACGTACGCACGGATACGCCGTTATATATCGCTCTTATTGAACCTTCCCCCGTCTTCTTTCCCACTAAATACACGAATTTGTTATCCCCGCTTATATTCATGGTAAAAAATTCAGGAGTCAAATTTTCCCACTGTATTTTGTCTTCCCAGTTTGTATCCGCCACATTGCTTAAACTGCACGCTACGGTCGTCTGTTGTTCCTGCCCTTCGGTCTGTAATGTTATAAAAGTCTTATCCAGCCTGAATATCACATCATCAACTTCAACCATTATATATAACCGCTTTACATATCCGGGTATCGCCGGATGTTTTATGTGTAATTCAACATTGCCTGCCGCGATTGCTGTAACAATTATATTTTTTCCGGTTGCCGGAAATAATGAAACAAATTTAGCGCCTTCCGCGATAGTCCATGTCAGGTTATTGTTGTCTACTTCCTGAAATTCGGTTCCGTCATCTTTTTTACCCGCCAACCACGCCTGTATATTCGCTTCCCTATAATTGTTTGTATTCATCGTAAAAAACGAACCGCCCGTTTCAATATATCTTACTTTAGCGTTACTTACGAATTTCACCTGCACGATTATCTCGTCGCTTAAAGTTCCTGTCGGATTACGGGCTGTAACTACCGCTATGCCGTCTTTTTTGGCTTCAATAATACATATTTTACTCGTACCTGACACCGCCAATACCGAATTATCGCTTGATTCATAAATAACCCGGCCTCCCGCAGGGGACCCTACTTCAACGCTCGCGGTTTCTCCCATGTTTATTAATAATTCCCGTTTGCTAAATGTTATTTTTGAATTGTATTTTACGTCTATTTTTATTTCCAACCGGTAGTTTGTTTTTGGGTGTGAAATTCTTATAACAGCTTCCCCTTCGTTCTTCGCGGAGATATAAGCGCTGTCAGCGCCAGGTGTTATATCAATAACCGTCTTGCTGGTTCCATCCGACCAACGTTCTATCGAATTTTGATTTGTTATCTCCCACTTAAACCCGTAAATATCTTCCAAATTGCCGCCCACAAGCCGCACATTGACTTTCCGCGAGGCATCCGAAGGCTTCATTTCTATAAGCGTGCTATCCGTAGTGATGTAGATACCGGAACCTGAATTGTCTTTTTCTACAATCACAATAATGTCAATGCTGTTCAGACAAGCGTCATGACATATTCGCACCCGACCCGCGCCTGGATTCTTCCCCTGTACCAACCCGGAATTACCTGCGAAATTTATTGTTATAATGTCAGGCGTTTCATTTATCCACCGGAATAACTGCATTTCATCAGCTCTTCCGTTGACCAAATCAACCTGTAGATTCATGCTGTTCCCCTGTACGATTGACACGATGTTCTGTCCGGTTGTAATATAAGGCGGTATTATGTCAGTTTCAGAAACACGCACATACAGCGAAATATTGCCAACCGCGAAATTCGGCTTATGCCTTACATCTATTCTCGCTGTCCCTATTTTTAAACCCTGAACCTGGGCTTGCTTGCCGTATCCTGATACGCTTACAATATCCTCATATCCGGGTGCGACACTCCATTCAAAATTATTGCTGTCTTTCTCGTCATATCCTGTTAATTCAACCTTAACCGTCTTAAATTCATTCCTTTTTATAACGCTGAAGTTGTCGCTGGTTGTAAAATATATAAGACCTTCAGGCGTCGCCGTCACTACTACGATAACTTCCTTGTCAAAACCGCTGTCAGGATGCGTTATAGTCACTTTCGATTGCCCGGCGCGCTTGCCCGTCAGCGTAATTAAACTGCCGGTACGGCTGACCTCCGCATTCCCATTATCACACATGACAATATATTTATTGCTGTCAGCATTTAATACGCCCGATATGGACACCGGTATATTCTTAACTTCGTTCAGGCCCATTCTGACAATATCATCAAACATGATATGCGGAACCCCGTCCGCTACAGCGTCACGGCTGACTATTACTTTTATTTCAAGTATATTGCACGCAGGATGTGATACTTTAACCATTGTTTCCCCGGTTCCGTTTGGCAATATTTTGCATTTGCCGCCGTTCGGGAAGATAGAAATATAATTGTTGTTCTTTTCCCATTTAATACCCTGTAATTCCTGTTGGGACAAACCTATTCCCGTTACCTGTATTTCTACAGGTGTTTCAGGCTGGTCAGGATTGAGCACGTAAATTACTTTATTGGTTGTTAAATATTTCAATTCCGGTTCTCTGGGGATAATGACATAGTTCTTTGAAACTTCAATATACAGTTCTATCTGCCCATTATCATTGGTTAACCCGCTGTTAACCGCCTGTAATACCGCAACCCCCTCATTTAAGCCGGTTATTTCCACTTTGTTTCCGTTCTCAAGCGAATTAAAACTGACCACATTATTGTTATATTTATCCTTCCATATTGTTTCAGTTGTCGGTTTATTCGGAGCATAATAGACCGGCAGTATTAACGTTTCATTTTTTGCCATCCAATGATATTGATTTTCCATGTTCATCGCTTTGTACGCTTTCAATTCGGCTTCCGTATCGCACACATATACCAAAATATGCCGTTTAAGCCATGAACCGTACTTAACCGTTACATATGTTTCATTATTTGACGGTATATTATCCGAAGCGGTAATTATTGCCGATGCCCCGCTTCCTGATACCGTTACCAATGACTTATTCCCGCTCTCCCACACCAGCGAAGCTGTCTCCGTCTCCGTCAAATTAGACGCAATTGTTGTAGTTTTACTGGTTCCTTTAACCAAACCGATTATATTTTCCGTATTAATCCGTTTGTTAAAATCTATATTGGCATTTTCAACTACTGAAACATATATGCGATCTACTATTTTTCCCTTAAACGCGATATTAATGGTACAATCCCCCGCAGATTTTCCTTTAATATCCGCAATTTTTTTGTTCACAAAGTACGGGGAATCAATAACGCTCAAATTTTCTATCCCCCACTGTATTTCGTTCACATTATTATTCACGTTATCCTTAGAGCTGTCGGTTATAAGCTGTAACCGCGCCGTTTCCCCAACTCGTATCAAATAGTTGTTTTTTTCGGCAGATATCGGATAATAATTATTTAATTCACCCTGCGTTGCCGCCGTATACACCAATATCCGCGCATTGTCCGCAACGTAGGGATGTTTTACGGTGATAAAACTCTGTCCGGCTGATTTTGCGGTAATATTCAATACGTTCCCCGCCAAATCCACTCCGATTATTGAATCATTCTCATTTTCAAACGACAAATGCGAATACCCCGATGTAATTTCCGCCGTACCGAAATACAACCGCATAGTTATGGTACTGCTCTGGCCTACGAGAATGCCCTTAATCTGCTCATATCCTTTAAACTCGTAATTCGTTTTAGCTTTATCTGACACTTCGAATGTTATTTTAAGTTCGTTAAAACTTGCCTGGCTCTGAACAACAATATCGGCCCTACCCGGATTAGCCGCGATAATGGTCGCCTGTTCACCGTTTCCGGCCACGCGTACCACGTTATTGGACGGCTGTATCCATTTTATGTTCTTCTTGTCCGTCTCTGAAAATCCGGCGCTTCCAAAATCAAGCCGGATTTTTTTCTCCTCTCCGACTGTCATTTGATAATAAGTTTTTTCTACTCCCATAACACGTATTTTTTCCAGCTCTTCTTTTGTATCGGCGCATAACAGCGTAATGCGTTGTTGGAATCCCAACTCCTGCTGTTTGATGTTGACGAAACTTACACCTTTTGACAGCCCTAAAATATACGCGGATTCCCCGTTTTCCCTGATACTCGCCACCGTAACATCCTCTATGCTCCACCTTATGTTGCCCAATTCCACTGATGACAAATTTTCCGCGGTAACCGGCACTATCTTGCTTTGTCCTGTCAGCAATTCAATGATTGAAGGCCCTCTTATATATTTGGGATCAGGTTTTGTGTCTGTAACAGATATATACAGCGATACCGGGATAATATTTTTAACGTGGCTTATTACTATTTCGGCGTTTCCGACCGAGTTTAACGCCGTCAACATTGCGGAATCATAATTGGAAGAAATTGCCACAATATCAGACCCGTATTTAAGGCTCCATATAATATTCAATTTATCAGCATCGCTGGCATTGGTTATTAACCGCACAAATTGCCCTTCTCCTTTCATCATCAGGTAATTGTTTTTCTCAACGCTGATAACCACTTTATTTTTCAGATCGGCTTCATTTTCTACCGTATACAGGACTATAATCCTCTCATTCCGGCTTTTTTTATGAGTTACACGTATTTTGGTTTGCCCTTCATTAATTTTCCCGGTTACTCTCGCCGTCTTACCGTTAGCGATAACGTCAATAACACCCGGATCATCCACTGTCCATTCCAATGCGCCGTTTTCAACGGAGGATGCCCCTTCCAGATTGACCGTTATCGTTTCTTCTTTTCCCCTGACAATTCCGACTATTTCCGGCCCGGTAATATAATACGGTTTGTCTATTGTCAGATTGTTGGCTTCTATTTTTACGTTCAATATTATTTCATTGGCCGCGGCGGGATGCCTTACCGTCACTGTTGTTTCACCCGGCGACTTCCCCTGTAATATTAACTGGCTGTTAACCATAACCGCATATAATAAAGCCGAATTTTCCGTTACGACGGTAAATTGAGCGGAATCTCCGTACATTTTCCGTGAATCCTTTACTGTCAAACGTATTACTTGTTCTGTTGCGATTTTCTGATATATACTATCAACATATATAAGGCTTGCCGTATCCAATTCGGTCTGCGTTCCTACCAGCACTATTGATTCATGCGGATCGCGTAAATTGCCGCCCGACACTTTTAACTTTGTCTGACCACTTGATATTCCTTTAATAACGTTTGTTAAGCTGTGTATGCTTTCATCAATCGCCGCGTATTGAGTATTGGCAATATTCCAATCAATTAAACCTATGTCGTTGGCACTGCCTGAAACCATGTCCAGCGTAACGGGCAGACTGTCTCCGCGTAGGATTTTCAATAAACCTTCGGTTTTTGTAAGTATTGGCGTACCAGCAAACGTATTTTTGGGATAAACCTTTACCAATACGACTGCGCTTGATTCTGATTTCGGGTGACTTATGACAATCCGGGTGATTCCTGAGCGTTTAGGCGTAATAAACGCCTGCGCGCTAAAAACATCCGTTACTTGCTTGCGCTGTGTATATTCGACTTTTCCATGTCCGGTAACTGCGTCAATAATGGTTCCGTCTTCAACTACCCAGCGGAAACTGTTAGCGTCAGAGTTTACCCCTCCGACCAATAGCATATTTAACGGTATGTCAGGGTCTCCAACCTGTGTTTGTATGACGTTCTGGCTTGTGGTTATATAATAGTCATCCCGGTATAAGGTGTCCGTCCTGACTACAACCAACGCTTCCCTGCTATAAAGCGCCTGCCCGTTCTTTATAACCAGCCTCTGTGTGCCGCCTTTTAACGCCTGTACAAAAAACTGATTGTTTGCCTGAACTATCGAAATTACTCCGTTATCTTCCGGCAATTCATAGGAAAATTCATTCAATGCGTTTACCGTTTTTGGATTCTCCATGCCAGCGTTAACAATTGAGTTTCCGTTAATATCCAAAACGATAAATGTTTTATCTATTATTATGACCGGGGTTATCGCGTTATATGCTA
>Ga0268262_10004755_pt1 | contig 13821 bp, 11 predicted proteins | sample TergutNc150P3_FD_190354 | JGI IMG/M metagenome (GOLD analysis project Ga0268262, IMG submission 190354) | Nasutitermes corniger P3 segment gut microbial community from laboratory colony in Florida, USA - Nc150 P3 (SPAdes) (version 2) | ecosystem: Host-associated > Arthropoda: Insects >... | reverse complement strand
TTGGCCTTGCCTCGGGCGAGCCGCCCGCGACCAGGGGCTATACCCCCAGTATGTTTGACTCCATGCCCAAATTGCTGGAACGCTCGGGCACTTCCGATGTGGGGAGTATCACCGGCTTTTACACGATTCTTGTTGACGGCGACGATATGGACGAGCCGGTGGCGGATACCGTGCGCGGTATACTTGACGGCCACATTGTGCTTTCCCGCCGTCTTGCCCAGGCTTACCACTACCCCGCCATTGACGTACTGCAAAGCATTTCGCGTTTGGCTCCCACGGTATCGGGGCCATCGCATAACAAGGCCGCCGCTTCCCTGCGCCGCAGTATGGCGGCATACGCCGAAGTGGAAGACCTTATCAACGTGGGGGCGTACCACGCCGGTTCAAACCCCGCCATTGATGACGCTATCGCCAAACATCAGCCCATTGAGGAATTTTTGATTCAGGCGGTTGATGAGGCTTCGCCGCTGGAAGACACCCTTGCCGCGATGGAAGCGATTTCCGGCATTCCCATACCGCCTGAAGAAATGGCGGGCGGCAAAGCCCCCGCGGCTTCCGGCGGGGAAAAGAAACCCAAAACAGCCGCCAGAAAACCCGCCGGCGCGCCCGCCGCGGATACCGGTTTTATTCAGGCCCAAAACAGCGTCGCGGCGCTCTTTGCCGGGCGCGGCCTGCCGGACGCCGGCGCGCCCAATTCCGGCGAGGGTGATTCCCATCAGTGAAGCGGTTCAAGTTTAATCTTGAAAAGGTGCTGGAACTCAGACAGTACCGCGAAGAAGAAGCGAAGAATGAACTGGGCCGGGCTATCAGTATCCTGACCGCCATTGAAAATGACATTAAACAAAACGCCCTTGTCCACAGTCAGGCGGTGCGGCAGCGTTTTACGGGATTGACGGACGCCGATACCGGCGGCGGCCCCGCTATAGCCGCCGCTTCCATGCTTGCCTGGGACGCTTACATCCTCCGTCTGGAACAGGAAGCGGAACGCCTGATGGAAGAAGCCGCCAAAGCTGAAATGGTTGTTGAAGAAAAGCGGAACCTCTACCTTGAAGCCTCCCGCGAACTTAAAGTAATGGAGAAACTGAAAGAAAAACAGGAAAAAGAATACCGCAAGGAATACTTTGCCGCCGAAACCCGCGAGTTAGACGACATGTGGCGGTCGAAAGCAGGTAACAAATAACAGGTAACAAATAACAAAGGAAGAAATATTATCTCTTCCCTTTGTTACCTGTTATTTGTTACTTGTTATTTAGTATTTAAACTCGCTGTCGCCGATGAATTCGCGCAGTATGCTGGTTCCCGGCACATAGTGCGGCGATATGGGGGCAAAGTTTTCCAGAAAGGACAGCAGGCGGGCCGCTTCGGCGTATTCACGCTGGCCGGGTTTTACCGCCCGCAGCAGAGGATCGGCGTAATATTTCAGCACGGAAAGTTCGTAGTCAAGGGCGGAGTTAAACGCCGCGTCGGCGGTGTTCTGAAACGGGAAGATATGCTTGCGTTCCCCCGCCTGTACGTTAGGCCACATTTTTATTGTGCCGGCGGCGTCCTTTCCGCGGAACTGGTAGTCGCGGACCATGCGCCGCAGCAGCCGGTTGTCGCTGGTGGGGATGCGGTTGTGGTCGTCCAGATTAAGCTGGGTCAGGGCGGAAACGTATAACTTAAACCGGGTGTTACGCGCTATACCGGGGGTCAGGGCTTCGTTCAGGGCGTGGATGCCTTCAACGATCAACACGGCGCGGTCATCAAGATGAATCACTCTTCCCCCGCCCTCCCTGCGGCTGCCGGTTTTGAAATCGTAGACGGGCAGCGTAATTTCCTCGCCGCGGTACAGGGCCTGTAAATGTTCGTTCAACAGGGGAATGTCCAAAGCCTCCAGACATTCATAATCAGGATCGCCTTTTTCATCTTTGGGAGTCCTTTCTTTCCCCACATAATAATCATCCAGACTGACGGCAAGCGGCTTAATCCCCAGCACCATAAGTTCAATGGAAAGCCGTTTCGCGCTGGTGGTCTTGCCGGAACTGGACGGGCCGGCCAGCATCACCGTTTTAATATGATCCAGTTGTCCGTAGATTTGCTCCGCTATCTCGGCCATTTTCCGGCTCTGGTGCGCCTCGGCGATTCTGATGTAGTCGTTGATCGTCCGTTTTGTTACCAGCGCGTTCAGATCGCCCACTACCCGCACTCCCACCATGCGGCCCCATTTTTTGTATTCGTTATACACGTCAAAAATTTTCGGCTCATCTTCAAAGGGGCCTATCTCCATTCCCTTGCCAATCGCGGGAAACCTCAGCAGAAAGCCCTCCTGATAGGGCATAAGCGTGAAAGAGGAAAGCAGGCCGGTACGCGGTAACAGCGGCTCAACGTAAATATCAAGGAAGCCTTTACATTCATGCAGTTTAAGCCGCGAAGTACTGCGCTGTTCCAGGAGCAGCACCGTGTCCGTCTGCCGGTTTTTGGTAAACACTTCAAGGGCTTCTTCGTAACCCAGATACTTAAAGGTGATGGGAAGGTCTTCCCGCACAATGGCTTCCATTTCTTTTTGTAACGCCGCGATCTCCTGTTCCTTAAGCGGTTCCCCTGAATTGATCGTATAGTAGTAGCTGTTACCCAGCGAATGACCCACATAGAGGCTGTGATTGGGAAAGATTTTACGGGCGGCGATAGCGAGCAGGAAGGCAAGCGAACGGCGGTAAATCATCGCCCCTTCCGGCGATTGCAGCGGCACCGGTTCCAGCGCGGAGTTCACCGCGAGTCTGGTTTTGAGGGGGCGAATTTCATTGTTCACCCTCAAGGCAATCGCCTCTTTACCAATACCCAAACGCTCAAACAAGGTATCCGCTATCGTCCCGTACGGACAGCTTATAACCGCGTCTTTACAGCGCACCTGAATATCGTTCATGTTTTTCCCCCCGCCTTTATTGAACTATTTTGTCAATAATAATATTAACTTCCTCTATTAAGATTCCCGTATAACGCTCAATGTTGTCAATGATATAGTTTTGCAGTTCATGGATGTTCCCCCCCAACTGGATACCGTAAGGCACGTCAATGGTAATCACCAGTTGATACCCCATTTCCCTGTCGCGCACGAGGATTTTTTTTATCCGTATATTCTGGTTGTATTCATCGACGCAGTGAATAACCATCTGGCTCAAGGCCGCTTCCGAAATGATTACTTTGCCCCGCCGGGAATATTCCGGCCTGACCACCGATTTTTCCAGCACTTTGGGCGTGGGGCCGATGCCCACGGTAGAACCACGCCGCATAAAAATCCGTATCGCGTCATGGAAAATATGCGGATAACTGCGTTTTATTTCGATGGACGGAACCGGTATAACATGCTTACCCTCGATGCGGCGGGTTCGTATCGCCTTTTCTATTTCATCCTGGCTGGCAATATCCTCAATTTTTACCAGTTTTGTCGGCGGCGGCATTTGCAGCCGCGCGGCGATTTTTTTCACCATTTTATCCGACGTGCCCAGCACCAGGATTTTTTTTATCTTTTCGCTCTGGAGTTTGCGGGCAACCTCATCGCGGTGGGCCTTGTCATCAAACAGGGCCGTTTTTACCGCCGCCAAAAATGTTTTTTCTTTTTTCGCCGAATGGCCCGCCAGTATCCGGTTTTCCCTGATTAACAGCCCGTCGTCAATAATGTATTCAATGCCGTATTTCTGCGCCACCAGTTTGGCCCGGAAACTCTTTCCCGTACCGCTTTCCCCGATGAGAGCGAAAACTTTTATCCGCTTGAGAGCGAAAAGAAAATCAAACAGCATTATTCCTTTTTATCCAATCAACAATCTCATCAACTTTGCCGAATACCAGGCTGGTGACCGTGTCCGCGCAGCCGTAATAAATCGCTATTCTGCCTGTGTCTTTGTCCACCAGCGCGGCTACCGGGAAGGTAACATTGGGCACGTCGCCCGCCAGTTCATAAATCTCACGCGGGTTGATGATATATGGTTTTGGCCGCGCGATAACTTTCCACGGCTTTTCAATGTCCACCAACGCCGCGCTGAATGAATATACAAAGCCGTTACAGCTTGTCAGCACTCCGTGATAAAAAACAAGCCAGCCTTCGGTTGTTTCAATGGGACAGGGGCCCGCGCCTACTTTGGTGCTTTGCCAGCCGCCTGACGGCGCCATAACATGGCGGTGTTTGCCCCAGTAAACCAGATCGGGGCTTTCCGAGTAAATAATGTCGCCAAACGGGGTATGCCCGGAATCGCTGGGGCGGCTGTACATGGCGTAATTTTTGCCGATTTTGCGCGGGAAAAGCGCGCCGTTCCGGTTAAAAGGCATGACCACGTTTTCCATTTGATAAAATTTTTCAAAATCAAACGTATAACCCAGGCCGAGGCCGGGGCCGTGATAACCGTTACACCACATTACGTAATAACGGTCTTCAATAAAAATCACGCGGGGGTCGTACTTGTAATCGGAATCGGGCAGTTCAGGATCGGTTTTGATAAATTGAATCGGCTTGTCATCAATGTCCCATTTGACGCCGTCCTTGCTGCGCCCCGCGTGAATTTCCATTTGTCGAGAAGTATCATCGCAGCGGAACACGCCCGCGAACGCTCCCCTGAACGGAACAACCGCGCTGTTAAAAATGCTGTTTGAATGGGTGGTTAAATTCCGGGGTATAATCGGGTTGCCCGAATACCGCCACATCAGTTCCTTTTCAGGATTGCTGGAGGCGGGCCTTTCTTCCCAGGGGATATTCGGCAGGCTGTTTCCGTTTACGATGATACTGCTCATGCTTTCTCCCTGTTTACTTGTTGGATTCGGCTATCTTGGTGTTCCAGTCCTGGGAAACCGATTCTATAAGCTGGGCGGGTTCGCCTTCATGGTACCACATATTCCAGGCAATGTCGCCGCGTTCCAGACCGTTGATATAGGAGAAGTATTTTATCATGCTGATTTTAGGATCGCGGACAAGCGCCAGGGTTTCGTTAACTGCGCGGGGATCACGGAAATAGTTGTATTGTCCGGATTTCCAGTCGTCATCAACCGGAGTATACCACAGCGTCACCGCGTATAAAATTTTATCCACATCCGCCTGTTTGTATGTGGCGGGGATGACCATCAGGTTGTCACGGGTATACACGCGATAGGTAGAGGATTTTGGCCCCTTGGGAAACAGCACCATGCCCCAGTCATCTTTCATTTTATTCAATTCAACAGTATCACCGCAGGCAATATAGGACTCATCAATCCGCATCGCGACCTTTCCGTCAATGAATTCGGATTTGTACCAATCCCAGTTGCTGTTCTCCGGCCGAGGTTTCAAAACGCCTTCGTTATTCAGCCTGATGGCAAATTGCAGGGCTTCCAGAAATTCGGGCCTGCCGGTGGCATTGACAAATTTGCCCGTCTTCGGATCCTTGTCCACATAAGTAGCGCCGTTGCTGGAAATTATCGCGTCAAGGATTTCCGTTGAAAGGTCTCTGCACATGGCGTAGGTATCTTTAATGCCGTCGTTGTTTACATCCCGTGTCAATTTTTTACAAATATTAAGGAACTCCGCCCATGTCCATGTGCCGTTCTTCTGCATATCGTAGGGGAGGTTGGGATCAAGGCCCGCTTCCCTGAACAGCCGTTTGTTAAAAAACAGGGCCTGGAAATTGTTCATATTTATGCCTACCGAAAACGCGTAGGCTTTACCGTCAAACGTAAAGGAATCAACGGTAGTTTGATTAAATGGCACCGGTAAATACCCCTTGCCGATAGGCTGCGGGTTTTTGATATCAACAACCTTGCTGGTGTTCAAAGGGGCAAGCAGACCCCGCGCCCTCATCGCCATGGCCCAGTTTGGCTGCAGCAAAAAAACATGCGCGTCAGGCTTTCCTGACATGGTGGATATAACCGCTTTCTGCTGCATTCCGTTCCAGTCGGTAACAGCTTTTTCCCTGATGATGACACCACTCTCTTTCAGCAACTGTTTACGCTGGGCAAGAATTCTTTCCTCGTAATCATTCTTCGGTTTTCTGGTATTGACGTCATAATCCGCCCACCAGTTGCCAATAATAATTTCCATGCCCTTTACATTCACCTTGCTTTGACCCCACACGGGAAACGCCGCAATGAGCGCCAGCGCCGCCAGCGCCATAATCATTGTTCTTTTCAGCATTGTATGCCTCCTGAAAATAAAATTTATCTCAAGCGGTCCGCCGCAGGGCGGAAACCGCGTTGAAATCCTACATCTTTATCCCTGTCTGGCTCAGGGATTCAACAAAAGCCTTCTGCGCCACCAGATACAGCAGTACCAGCGGGGCAAGGCATATCAGCATACCGGTGGCGATTATCGCCTGGGTATATCCCACCGGCGCCGCCGTATAAACAGCGCCCGCGCTGCTGTTCATTGTCGTCCACCAGGCGCCCAGCCGGTCGGCAATCCCGCTTAAACCCACTGACAACATTTTATAGTTACTTAAAAACAATGTTGAGTAGAAAGAATCCGTCCACTGCCATACAAAGGAAAACAACAAACAGGAGGTGAGCATGGGCGTCGCGTCGGGAAGCATTATTCTGATAAAGGTCTTGAATCTGCCGCAGCCGTCCACCCATGCCGCTTCCTCAAGTTCTTTGGGCATACCCCGGAAATACTGCCTGAGCATAAAAATATACAATCCGCTTTTCAGGCCCATACCCGTAGCGGAAAGCAGCCAATAACAGGCGGCGCTGTCCAGCAGATTGGCCGGATCGCCCGTTATCAGCCGCAGCAGTCCGAATATGTCAAAGAAACGGAAATTAAGGTAGAGCGAAGCCATGATAGTCTGGGGCGGCACGACGATAATCAGCATAACGCACATAAACCAGAAATTTTTCAGCGGAAATTTATAACGGGCAAAGCCGTAGCCCGCCAGAGTGCACGCGGCAACCTGTAAGAGAGAGCTGACCAGTATGATAATCACGCTTTGCAGCAGCGCGGGCCCGAATTCAAGCAGTTCGCCCGCCAGCGTATAATTTCCCAGCGTAAAATGACGGGGGATGCTTACCACCGTACTGTCGTACAAATCCTGCTGTTCCATAAAACTGACGCTGAGTTTATTCAACAGCGGCTGCACAATAAGAAAACACAGTCCAAAGAGCAGTACCGCGCGGCAGATTTTATACGTTATGTCAATAATGGTTTTTTGAGCATGGTATGAATGGGATATGTTGCCCCAATCCCCGGTTTTTTGACGGTTATTCATAATAGTACACCTTCCTGGAAATCAACGCCATCGCGACGCCAATGATCACAATAACGGCAAGAAAATATACCCATGCCATAGCGGTAGAGAAACCATATTCCATACGCTGCATCATGGCTTCCCTTATTTTTTCCATGACGCGGTTATCGGTTCTGATAAAATAATCCACTACGCTGTAGACAACATTGACCAGTATCAGGGGGCTGACCATGGGGAACGTAATTTTCCAAAAACACTCCCAACTGGTCGCCCCTTCAATTTTGGCCGCTTCAAACATACTGGGAGGTATCGTTTGCAGGGCGGAAAGGAAAATAATTATCTGTATGCCGGAAGCCATCGCTATATCGTAAATTTGATTTATGATACGGAAAATATACGCCATAAAGTCGCTTGCCGCGCCTTCGGAGACGAGTATATCCTCAAGCACTCCGGTAATTGACGACTTCATCAAATTACCCCTTTTAATTATTTCTTCCATGCTGCTCAAAAGGGTATTATTGGTTTCAAGCCCAATCATAATCCCGGAAGAGAGTATTACCGGCAGAAAGAAAATTGCCCGCACAAAACCCCTTGCCTTAAATTCCTGATTCAGTATGAGGGCTACAAACAGGCTGAAAATAATGACCGCGGGAACTATCAGGAGCATGCGCCCGATTTCTTCAATCAGCAGGCGGTTAAATTCCGGATCAATCATAAGAACGCGTTTTATGTTATCAAAGCCGGAAAATTCCATGGAAAACCCGTTTTTAACCAGGTCGATATTAACCTCGCTGAATACCATGCGCAGGGATTCCAGAATGGGCAAAAATATAAACGCCAAAAGGCCAACCAGGAAAGGCAGAATAAACAGATACCCGGCAACGGCGTTTTTGCCTTCAAGCGTCAGGGTATATTTATCGTTCTTTTTAATAAAATACATTGGTTACTGCCACCCCCACCGCACTACCGCGTAACCGCGCGCGTTGATATCAACAACGCCGCCATAATTAACAGCGCTGTCGCCATAATTCACCATGACAACCGTTCCGTCTTCGTATTCGGTCCACGTCAGTCCTTCCGCTATAATGACATGATTGACAATCGCCTGATTATACAGGCCGGCAAAATCAGCGGTAAACCGCTGGTACAGGGCATTGGCGTCCGGTGACCATTTATCATATTCGTTGGCGTAAAATTGCCGGAATTTTGTTTCCTGTAACACGGCGGTTTCTTCGGTCATAAAACTGAAGTACAGCCCCGCCCCGCTTTCAACGGTCTTCAACAGGTTTTTCGTGTAATCTTCGGCAAGGTTTATCGCCGGCCCGGTATAGGGAACCAGGCCATGCAACGCTATCGGAAAAAACGGAACTGAAGCGTCGGTGATGCCGAAACTTTGATCGTCAATCGCCATATCGGTAATAAAATCGGCCCAGGGAACCGCGTAGGCGTAACCGGTATTCAACAAAACGCCGGTTCCCTTGTCCTTTAATTCCGCCAGTTTTTCCTGCCGTATTTTCATTGAAGCCTCTCGGCTGACCAGCCGCTTTTCATGGTAGTCGCCGGAAAGTTTTGCCGCCAGGTTTCTGAAGGCAATGTTACGCAAGCCCAGCCGGGCGGCCTTGCGCGTAAATTTATCTATCAGGGACATCGTGTAGGCGGGGCGGGCAAGGTAACTGAGTTTACCCCAGCGAATACGTTCGCCGAACCAGACAAAACTGTAGGGATATTTTTCTACGCGCTTGCGGTTTACATAGCGGGCCGCGTCGCGGTACAGATTGAAACCGTCAAAGGGTTTGATGTCCCTCATATAGAGAAAATCCGCTTCGGGAAAAATGGTATAGCCGTTTTTTTCCGCGGCGGAAACCATATCCTTAAAATCTTTTTTACTGCCCAGCTCGCCTATCAGTTTAATTTTACCCGGCACAGAATGATCAACACTGCGGTTAAACCAGCCATTCAGTTTTATCCGCGCGTTTTTCCATCCCCATTGGGCAAAATCATTGATCATGTTCCGGGCTTCTTTATAGGAAGTAAGTTTCAAAGGCAGATCAAAGGGGATGCCGAGCCGGTGCCGTGTTTTGTTCACCGCGCCGGGAATTTCTATGACAATGGGTACGCCGTCTTCCTTCTGTTCACTCAAAGACGGATACTTGTCCATAAACCACGAACGGTATTCTTTTGCCATGCCCACATAGCCGTCTGAATGGCAGGGGGTATAGCGCAGGGTAATACTTTCGCCTTCCGGCAGGCCTTTTTCGTACAGGTATACCGCGCGGTCGGAACGGCCTGAAATGTCTATTATCGCTCCATGAACCATGGTAAAGCGGGGATACACATTGTTCCATGAACTGTTACGGCCCGATACGTCGGCCCGCACTTCGGCGTACGAAGCGCCTTCTTCAATGACGCATAATAAGGCGTTCCCGTTTTTCTGTATGCCAAAAGCCGGGAAAGGGGCTTTATTATCATTGACTATCGCGTCGCCGGGCCGGGGCATCGCCTCATCCCAGCCGTAGACATTGTTGTCATACGCTATTTGATTCTGCCTGCCGTTGTTAAAGTATATCAGCGCCCCGCTGCCGTCGGGAACAAGCAGGTAGCCCTTGTCACCAACTCCCCCCGCGCCCATATACGGCAGAAGGCTTAATTGGGTTACGGGATACGCTGACCGGTACGCTATTTTGTCAAAAGGCACACTGAGCAGCAGGGATCTCCCGTCAAGCGTATAGCGCAGGGTTATGTTAAACGCCGGTTTTTCATCGCCTGATGATACCGCGTAGTTGGAAGAATCTTCAGAAAAGTCATCGTAGGTGTAACCGGCCCGCGCGAACAATTCTTCCATAATATCTTTCATATATTCCTGGGTAGTATCACGCAGCACATACATTTTTGTCCGGCTCAGGTCGGGATAATTGGCAAGAAGCGTATTTTTGTCATCGCCCGCGCGCAGGTTGTTGATGTCATAGAGCCGGTAACAGGCCTGTACCTGGCGTCTTTCGTCTTCATCTTCTATTTTTTCCAGGAATGTTAACATCCTTTGTTCCGGCGCCGCCGGAGGAATAATATAACTGCGGGGAATGTCGCCGATTGAATAGCGCACTTCAAGGGCATTGTCCGTCAGGACATAATCATAAACGCCCAACGCCACGCTGTTGAGGCTTGAATATAAAGTCATGCCGACGCCGGCGATATCGGCGTATTCAAGGGAGAACTGAGACTTTAAGAAATCTTTTGTCACCTCATCAGCCAGCGGGTCGTACGCGGCGTTCTGCGGATTGGATCTCCACTGTACGCCGGTGGCCTTGTCCGTGAGTATTATTTCCGCGGTCTGCGGCAAAAAACGCAGGTGTAAAAAATAATTTTCCAGTATACATTCTTCCGTACTTCCGTCATTTTCATAGAGAACAACAGCCTTTCCCCTTGACGACTGTCTGCCGCAGGCGTTAAAAACAAAGAGTATCAATAAGATTGTAAAAATTCCCGCAAGTTTTTTCACCGTTATTCCCAACTCCTATAACACCCTGAACAGTATTTCCTTATACAAGGAAACAAAATACGCCACCGCGTCGCTGATAAGGCTGAAAAACACCACAAAAATAAACACCATTACCCCCATGCCGACAATAGTAAGCAGGCTGGAAAGCACTGTTTTGGTCATGCTGTAATCATGTATCATCATCATGCCGGCAAGTATAAGGATGCCCGTCCACAACAGCGAAAAGCCCGCCAGCACCCAGTAAATCGCCCCTTCATCAAAGGTGATAAGCCGGCTGAGTATGATCATGACGGCGTTGATGATCACCGAGGGGGCCAGGGCGTAGGCGATTGCCATATAAATATCAATCATCCGCCCCTTGCCGTCCATCAGGGTAGTAAGGCTCCAGTTCGCCACAACCCACAGGAAAATCGGCAGGATTATCCGCATCATTTCAATAACCGCGTTAAAATCCTCCATGTTAATCGTAACAAACTGGAAACTGGTCAGCGTTAAGCGCAATATATCAACCAGCACCGCCAGGGCGACAATGACATTTGCCGCCGCCAGTGAGCCGCGTTTTTCGTGGGTTAAATCCCAAAAACCGTCAAAGGGATGAACGGCGGTATACAGCGAATAGCGCAATGTTTTTTTCAGATGCAGCCACCAGGCTTTGTCCGGCAGATACTTCATGCTTCCCTGACCTCCCTGACGATTTTTACGGTGGTTTTAATGATCCGCGGCGCGAATAAAATAACCGCCAAAATCAGCAGTATTTTCCAAAGGTTCTCTTCCATGAATTGCTTGCGGTATAACTGAAAAGCCTTGCCGTAACCTTCGCGGAAGTGCTTGAGTTTGTAATACTTCATCGCCTTTTGATACTCACCCTGCCGCAGCGCCGCCCGGCCTATGCCGATATAGGCAAGGTCATAATTGCCGTTCATTTTAAGCACTTCTTCCCACACTTCCGCGGAAGATTCGTAGCGGCCCGCGTGGTATTCGTCCAGGGCCCTGTTTATCTTTTCCCCGTAACCGGTCATATCAAAACGGGTCAGGGCGGTAGTGCCGGAATCCAGGGCATACAGGGAAGGGCCCATCTGGTTAAGGGCGACAGGCTGCAAAAAGCATCCCTCGCGGTTGCCCAGGCCGCCAAAAGCGTATAACAGATTCCCCTGAAAATCGTACATAAAAATCCGCCCCCGCACACGGTCAAAGCAGGCATAGGAATCGTTATCCATAGCCGCCACATCAATAAACCTTGACGGGCCGACTATGCCTCCCGCGCTGCCGTACGCCAGGTCGCCGACGGGGTCTTCATAGCCGTTACGAATCAAAATATCCTGCCCCATGGCGTTGAGCCGCCGAACGGGGTCCGCCTGGCCGTTTGAGTTGGTGACATAAATAAAACCGTCCCGATCAAGGCAAAGGTTGCTGTATTCGGTGGGGATAAACAGTTCCATCCTTTCTTTTTGCGCCTGGGTAGAGAGAAGTTTCCATATATAATCAATAATATTAACCTGTACCTTATTTGCCCCCATATAACCGGAAAAAGCCCCCCGGCTGTCAAATTCCATAAGGCCCTTGTTGATATTGCGGGCTTGTACAAAAAGCCGGTTGGCAAAATCAACAACCAGTTTAAGCGGCAAAAATTCCGCTTTTTCATCGATGCTTTCATCATCGGGCTTCAATACGGAAGCGACATAATTCCAGTTCCGGTCCAGTTTAAGTACGCGGTGGTTGTTGGTATCGGCAATGTATAAAAAGCCGTCTCTGCTTTCAAAAATATCCATGGGATAATTAAAAGGACTCACCATGCCGTTAATCGTCACCGAATTCTTCACCGCCACCAGCCGGTGTTCTCCGTTTTCATATTCCAGCAGGACTATCCGGTTGTTGCCCGAATCGCAGATATAAACGCGGTTATCCCGTACAAACAGCCCCTGGGGATCGCGGAAATTGCCGATGCCCAGACTCGTACCCAGTATATACGCGCCCACATGGTAGGCGTCGGGAGAAGCGACCTGCTCAAACCAGAAATCGTAATTGTAGGTGTAATTTGTCGGCGAAGCCGACAAATTACAAATAACAAATAACAGGTAACAAATAACAAAGAAAAGAAAAAAAACGCGGTTAAAATTCATGGTAAAGCGGGAGAAGCCTTTTTCTTCTTTGTTATTTGTTATTTTTTCTTTGTTATTTTTCATCATTCTTTTATCCCCGAACTTGCCATTGTTTGCAGAATGTTGCTCTGCGCGAAAATGAACATTACCAGCGGCACGATCATAACGAAGAGCGTGACCGCCGCCCCTACTCCGGCGCGGGCTATGCCGCCTGAAATGATCTGTGAAAGCGCGTAGGGCAGGGTTTTAAGCTGCTCCGAATAGATAAAGTTGGAAGCGCGGGCGTTCCACAGACTCTGCACGGAAAAAATCATCACGGTCAGCCACGCGGGCTTTACCATGGGAAGGATTATCCACACGAAAATACGCCACTCTTTCGCGCCGTCAACCTTTGCCGCTTCAAGGAGCGTATTGGGAATGGTGTCAATAAACTGCTTGAGCAGGAAGAAACCCATCGGCATGGCGAACGCCGGCACGATAACGGACAGGTAGGTATCCACCCAGCCAAGTTTAGTCATTACCAGGTAGTTGGGAATCGCCGTAACATAACCGGAGAACATCAGGGTGACAATGACCACGTTAAAAAACAGTTTCGCGCCGGGGAAGTTGTATTTTGACACAACAAAGGCCCCCATTGAGGCTACGATAATCAGGCCGCCCGTTCCCACGGCGGTGATCAGCACCGTGTTAAAAATATAGCGGGAAAAGGTAACCCAGGACTTGCTCATAATGATAAACAGGTCCTGAAAATTATTCATCGTGGGCTGGCGCACCCACAGTTTGGGCGGAAACAGAAAAATTTCATTGAGGGGTTTGAACGCGTTGTTAATGGCGTACACCAGCGGATAGGCGAAAAACAGGCCGAAGACCGTCAGAATGAAGAAAATAAAAGCGTCGCCGCCGTAGGAACGGTTGAGCCTTCTGCCGCCTACCAGTTTTTTTGTTTTTTTAGCCGGTTTCGCCGCCATACCCTACCCTCATGTCCCCACGCGGCGCAGGAATTTTTGCACCAGCGTATTGCAGATAATCATGGTTAAAAACAGCAGGG
>Ga0268262_10004754_pt1 | contig 13828 bp, 12 predicted proteins | sample TergutNc150P3_FD_190354 | JGI IMG/M metagenome (GOLD analysis project Ga0268262, IMG submission 190354) | Nasutitermes corniger P3 segment gut microbial community from laboratory colony in Florida, USA - Nc150 P3 (SPAdes) (version 2) | ecosystem: Host-associated > Arthropoda: Insects >... | reverse complement strand
AGCCAGGGGCAGCACTGTGAACACCGCCCAAATCTATCACAAGTCTATTGTTTATGAATACCCAAATATCGTCATCTCCGCGGAAAAAGAATTCCTGCCCTTTTTCATAAATAAATTCTCCGTGGCTTTCAAAACAGAAACTTAAATTGGCTCTGCCTGTTGTGCCTCCATTAACAGGACCGGGACGAACGGCACAGCCGGCAGGAGCATTGCCATAATAAGTACCCATCTCGGTTCCATCTGCAAAATACGAGCGGTCAAAGGCATTTCTACCTGTGTAAGTTACATCATTATATCTCAGTGTCATATTATTCATGGTAGCGCTAGGATTTTGAAAACAGGCTACGCTATATTTTTTATTGCAAGTTGGGCATTTTTCTGCATATTCTGCTCTGGAATTATCATCGTTATACGCCGAATCTAAGATATAGGGGAAAAAGCCACCTACCAAATTGCTACCATCTGGAGTGCGTATTTTATCACTATCAAATTCCCAAGTTCCATTTGTAACCCTGCCAAAGGGCATATCGTAGCATCTGGGTATGTTTGATATAACGCCATTTATTTTTCCTTCTGGGGTAAAGGCGGCATTGAAAGATTCCGCGTTAACCCAATTTGAGCGACCATTAGTTGCGATAAAAGTAGGTTTTTTTGTTTCTGGATCCAGAGTTGCAGCCACTATTCCCCTTTGTATGCTACGTTGTCCCACTGGGAGTTGAGTATAAGTACCGCTGAAGCTCTTATTAACAGAGTTATCCGTATCGTAAATAAAAGCAGCCATTTTGTATGTGCATCTGTCTAAATTTGATGTCGCAGTATTGGTGGGAGGAGCAGTAGTCGAATATTGTCTTATATTGTCTCCATTTAAAGAAAGTGTATTGGATGTCCCAAACCATCTTCTTAATGGAATCCACGCCTCGTTGTTAAGATCAGCTCCTTTGCCATTGGAATCCAACTTATCTTTTCCCTGAGACCCTAAGTAAATTAGAGCTTTTTCTGGAAATCCAGTCTTTGAATCAAAAGTAATTTTAAACCAGCCGCATCTGGCGGTATCAATTTGCATCAAAAAAGCTTTTGACGAATCTGCATTGTAGATGTAGCTATTGCCAGCCATCCATTTATCGTCGCCAGGCGGATAAAAGTAAAGTGTACGGGTTTGGGCAAAAAGCGCGCTGCACCCAAAAGCCAATAAAACCAGCATTTTTTTAAAGTAAACGATATTTTTCATAAGGTACCTCAACATAAATATATAAAATTATTGCGGCTTTGGCTACACTCAATCACAATTTAGCACCTAGCTCATTGAGCGAAGCCGAAATGAGCGAAAAATATCACACAAAAACGTCTTTTTTAATGCGGATGAAAGGACTTGAACCTTCATGCTGTTGCCAGCACTAGAACCTGAATCTAGCGTGTCTACCAATTCCACCACATCCGCATACTGCCCAAACTATACATTCTTCACCAAATGTGGTGGTATACTTATTCCACCACATCCGCGTAGGGTTGCTAATATAGTAAATGCTCATTTATTTGCTTGGCTAGTGGCTAGTGGTTAGTGGGGAGTGGGAGAACCTTAAAAACCAGTATTTATGGAACGACCACTAGCTACTCCCCACTAGCCACTCCCTACATTAAGTTAACCATCACCCGCCCCATCCTTTCATAATCTTGTAATTAATCCCATCCAAAAGAGCTAGCCAGGATGCTTCTATGATGTTGGTGCTTACGCCTGCGGTGTGCCAGCTTTCTTTGCCGTCTCCAAAGGTTATCCATACTCGCACGGAAGCGTCTGTGCCTACTTTGCTGCCCAAAACGCGCACTTTGTAGTCGTCTAGCTTCACAGAGGCTATAACGGGGAAATGCTCAATTAAGGCTTTGCGGAGGGCTGTGTCTAGGGCATTTACGGGACCGTCGCCCTCGCTTACCTCGTGGATTATTTTTTTGCTTATTTGAAGCTTAACGGAGGCTTCTGAGACGTGAAGACCGTCTTCGCCCATGTCTTCTATTACGCGGTAGCCTAGGGGCTTGAATTTGTCTTTGTAAAGACCTAGATAGCGGCGAGCTAGCATTTCAAAGCTGGCTCCTGCGGTATCAAATGAAAAACCTTGGTTTTCCTTTTGCTTTACGATTTCCAAGAGTTCTGCGACAATATGCGATTTTTTATCTATGTTTGGCAGAATTTTGGATAGTTTTTCTGCTATTAACGCACCTCCGGCTTGGTCGCTGGTTATGAATTCCCTTGTGTTTCCAACGGCTTCGGGGCTAATGTGCTCAAAGCTTCTCGCAACTTTCAGCACTCCGTCTATGTGGGCGCCTCCTTTGTGAGCAAAGGCTGTTTCGCCTACAAAGGGTGCGCGAATGTCGCTTTGGGCATTTGCCACCTCGTCCACTGCAAGGCTAAAATAGCGCAGGCGCGAGATGCTGCCTTTGCATTTTAGTTGAAAGCCCATTTTCAAGGAGAGGTCGGCGGCTATGGTTATTAAGTTTGCGTTTCCGCATCGCTCGCCATAGCCGTTCACAACGCCTTGAATGTGAGTTGCTCCGGCAACAACCGCGCTCAGTGAGTTTGCAACCGCTAAGCCTGTGTCGTTGTGGCAGTGTATTCCAATTCTGCATTTCACGCTTTTAAGAACATCCTTGACAATTCTCGCAATTTCCCAGGGCATGGCACCGCCATTTGTATCGCAAAGAACAATGTATTCCGCTTTGGCTTGCTCTGCTCTCTTTATGGTTTCCAAGGCATACTCAGGGTTGGCTTTGTAGCCGTCAAAAAAATGCTCCGCATCGTAGATAACCTGTTTGGAATGCGTTCTCAAAAACTCTATGGAAGAACTTATCATATCCAAATTTTCTTCCAGCTCGGTGCGGATAACCTCCGTTACGTGTATGTCCCAGGATTTTCCGAATATGGTTTTCACAGGAGCCTCGCTTTTAACCAAAGCTTGCAGCATTGAATCTTGCTCGGCTTCTATTTTAGGCCTCCTTGTGCTGCCGAAGGCTGCAATTTTTGAATTTGAAATATGCTCCTTGCGAATAACCCTGAAAAATTCCTCGTCTGTGGGGTTGCCTTTATTGGGCCAGCCGCCCTCAATGTAATCCATTCCAAAATCGTTCAGCAAATGCGCTATTCTAACTTTGTCATTTAGGGAAAAATTTATCCCTCTGGCTTGGTTGCCGTCTCTGAGTGTGGTATCGTAAAGAGATACGTTGGGATATTTATGTGACATTTTTCTTCTCCGGGAACACAACTTGCCTTCTCAATGCAAAATTGAATATGAATCCTAGTCCTGCCGCAAAGGTTTTTGAGATAACGGAGTTCAATCCCATTGCGGTGAAAGTCCACATTAAGCCGTAGTCTGCAAAGCCCATGAAAATCACCGTTATTATATAAACGGCTATTTCCCCGCCGGAACTCCATCTGGCTTTGTGCCGGAACAAAATAGCTATGCAGAGCAAATAGTTTGCGGCTGTGGATAATATGTATGCCAAAACAACTTCGGTGTTTATTCCGGAGAGTTCTGGAATCCCAATGCAATTCAAAGTTGCAAAGCTAAAAACATTTACGGCTAGGGAGCAAAAGCCTATGAAAAAATAAAGCAAAAGCTGCATTGGAAGCGGGGCTTTGTTTGCCGAATAGTGCAAAATGCAGTAAAGAGCGTGAATTCCATCTTTCCAGCCTATTTTTTTGCCCTCTTCGTAGGAACGAGGGTTGTAGTCTATTGCGCATTCATAAATCTTGGCACCTGCTTGGGCAACCTTTGCGGTTATTTCCGGCTCAAACCCAAAGCGGTTTTCTTTTAGAGTGTGGGCAATTTTTTTTATGAAATCTTTTTTGAATAATTTATAGCAGGTTTCCATATCCGTTATGTCTAAGTTGCTGCACATATTGGAAAAAAACGTCAAAGATTTGTTCATCCAAGTGTGCCAAAAATAAAGCACTCTGCGTTCCGCGCTTGGGCGCAAATAACGCGAGCCATAAACCACATCTGCATTGTGCTCCAAGCAAGTGCCAATAAGATGGAGGTATTGAGTGGGGTTGTATTCCAAATCTGCGTCTTGAATGCCCACAAAATCCCCAGAAGCAGCCTCAAAACCGCTTCGCAGAGCGGCTCCCTTGCCTTTATTGATTTCGTGATGCAAAACATTGACTTCATTATAATTTTTCGCCAAATTGCTGGCTATTGAAAGGCTGTTATCGCTGGAGCAATCGTCCACTATGATAATCTCTAATTTGCGAAAATTCCCTTTAAGCTCAAGGCATTTTTCAACGCACGTTTTCAATGAATGCTCTTCATTGTAGCAAGGGATCACAAGAGAAAATTTTAAATGCGATAACATTAGGGCATAATATAGTAAACGCTGATAAATTCTCTTGGGGAGTGGCTAGTGGCTAGTGGGGAGTGGTAAAACCTCAAAAAACAGTATTTATGGGACGACTACTAGCTACTTACCACTAGCCACTCCCAAACATTAAGTTAATCATTACTTACTATAGAAAACTGTGCATTGCGCCGCGCCTAGTGCAAATATAAGAGGAAACATCCACCGCCAGTTTATGTGCTTCACTTATGCTTTTCCCTTGAAGCAAGGCTCCGGCAAAGGCACCAGCAAAGGAATCGCCTGCCCCAACTGTATCTATGGCATTTACTTTTGGAGTGTCTAAATACGAGGTTTCGTTTTCAGTAAAAACATAACTGCCTACGCTGCCTTTTGTTTCAATAACGATATTCAGGTTATATTCTTTCAATAAATGCAGGCAAATTTCCTGTTCGCTTTTTTTATCAAGCTCAAATAAACGGGCTACTTCAATAGTTTCTTCTTCATTTATTTTTAGTATGTTGCTACTTAGCATTGACTCGTGTATTATTTCTTTGCTATAAAAATTCTGCCTTAAATTGATGTCAAAAATTTTTAGGGCATTTTTGGGAACAAGTTCCAAAAAACGGCGAATGGTTTTGCGCGATGCTTCATTGCGTTGTGCCAGTGTGCCAAAGCAAACGGCAGAGCATTTCAGGGCAAGTTCTTTTGTTCGCTCCGTAAAAGGAATATTATCCCAAGCAACATTTTCGCAAATTTCATAATTTGGAATACCTTTATCGTTTAGCTCCACCTTAACGGTTCCGGTGGGAAAATCAATGCTTTCAACCAAAAGTCCAAGCCCTTTTTCCGCAAAAATTTTCAAAATTTCTTCACCTAGCAAATCTTTGCCAACCGCACTCACAACATAGCTCTCAAAACCAAACTGCAAAGCGTGATATGCAAAATTGGCAGGAGCGCCACCGGGTATTTTTTGTTCCGGAAATATATCCCAAAGCATTTCGCCTATGCCTACTATCATATTGGAATCAAATATAGTAAGTATTTAGCCTAGCAAGTTAATCAGCATTTACTACATTTACTCTCCTATGGGATTCAAATGTGGAATAGTAGGGCTGCCAAATGTGGGCAAAAGCACTATATTTAATGCAATAACAAATGCAGGCGCAGAAAGCGCAAACTACCCTTTTTGCACCATAAACCCAAATGTGGGAATGGTGAGCGTGCCGGATAAGCGGCTAGATACCCTTGTAAAGGCTTACAAGCCACGGAGCATTGTTCCGGCGGTCACCCAGTTTGTGGATATTGCAGGGCTTGTGAAGGGAGCCTCGCAGGGCGAGGGACTCGGCAACCAGTTTTTAACGCACATAAGGGAATGCGAAGCCATTATGGAAGTGGTTCGCTGCTTTGATGACGAAAACATCATACACGTGCACGAAGTGGTGAACCCGCTTAGAGATGTTGAGATTATAGAAACCGAGCTTATATTGAAAGACTTGGAAAGCGTGGAAAAACGCCTTGCCCAAGAAACCAAGAACGCCAGAATTGGAACGGCAAAGGCAAAAGAAAAACTCACCGCCTGCGAGTCTCTAGCAAAGCATTTGGGGGCTGGAAAACCTGCAAGGGAAATTGAGAAAAACGAGGCAACCGAAGAGATTATTTTTGAGCTTGCCCTCTTAACCGCAAAACCAATTTTTTATTGCGCAAACGTAGGCGAAAGCGATGTGATGAAAGGCAATGCCTATACCGAGCAACTAAAAAAATATGCAGACGAACGCAAGCAAGATATGGTTATCATCTGCGGTAAAGTTGAAGAAGAACTTGCAGAAATGGAACAGGGAGAAAAAGCGGAATTTCTCAAAGAACTTGGAATGGCAGAAAGCGGATTAGATCAGGTTATTAAAAAGGGTTATGGAATTCTAGGGCTGCGCACCTTTTTCACAGCGGGGGAAAAGGAAGTTCGCGCCTGGACATTTCACAAGGGTTGGAAAGCCCCAGCCTGCGCTGGAGTTATACACACAGATTTTGAAAAGGGTTTTATAAGAGCAGAAACTCTCTCTTATGCAGATTTTGAAAAATACGGTTCGCTGAATGCCGCCAAAGATGCCGGGCACTTGCGCACCGAAGGCAAAGATTACGAAGTTCAAGATGGTGATATTATGTTATTCTTGTTTAATCCTTAGGATAAAAAAATGAGTTTTGCAAAGAAATATAAAAATAAAAATAATTCCAGCGGCATAGACATTGCCCCTATGCTGGATATGGTTTTTATTTTGCTGATATTTTTTGTTGTCACAAGCTCTTTTGTTAGAGAAACAGGAGTGGATGTGAACAAGCCCAAAGCGAGTTCTGCCGAAGAACTTGCAAGGGAAAGCATTTTGATTGGGCTTAGTCGCGAAGGGACAATTCACATAAACGAAGGACAAGTTGATTTAAGAACATTGAAAACCATTTTGCAGCAGATGGTAGCAGAAAAACCCGACCGCGCAGCCATCATTGTGGCAGACAGGGAAGCCCCCGGCGGAAAAATTGTCGATATTCTTGACCAGTGCAATTTGGCAAGGGTGAAAAAAGTATCCATAGCGGCAAGCAAAGAGAGCGATTAATGCTTCTCTCATTTTCTCAATCCGGTTTTAGAAATTTAAAAGAATTCTCTTTGGAATTTAAGGGCGGAATAACCATAATCAGCGGGAAAAATGGTTGCGGAAAGAGCAATTTGCTGGAAGCGATCCACATTATTTGCCAGGGATTTTCTTTTAGAACAAAAACTTTGCAAGAAGCGATAAACTGGAATGCGAGCAATTTTGTTTTAAGGGCAAAAACCACGGACTCAGAGGCTGCAATTCAGGTTGAAAATTCCGGCACAAGGGGAAAATTAAACGGAAAGGAATTTCGCAGGGCAGGGGCATTGTTCGGTTCTGCCCCCCTTGTTTTTATTTCACCCGAAGATATGCAACTAGCAAGAGGCACCCCAGAGACAAGGCGAAATTTTTTGGATGAGCTTTTGTGTTTTTACAAAAAAAGCAATTTGGATTTGCTGCGCAGGTACCGCAGGGTTTTGCAGCAGAGAAATCGCTGGCTAAAGGATAATTTGGAAGGCTCCGCCGTTGGTGGCGAATATCTGTTTGAGGCTTTAACGGAGCAACTGGCTTCCCTTGCCGTTTTAGTTTGGGAAGAGAGAGGTTTTTTGTGCAAATTATTGGAACCACACATAAACAATTTTTACAAAATTTTGTCTGAAAACGCAGAAGAAATAAAATTTTCTTACACAAGGGCTATGGACAAAGAAAGTTTTTTAAAAAATCTGAGCGAAAAATCAGGTGCAGAAAGGGCAGCGGGAACCACGCTCCTTGGTCCGCACAGGGATGACATTGAGCTTTTGATGCAGGGGCACACAATGCGGGATTTTGGCTCTCAGGGGCAATGCCGCTCCATAGCTCTCTCAATGAAATTCGCCGCCGCAGAAATAATAGAAAATTATTCTGGAACAAATCCCATTTTGCTTTTAGACGATGTTTTTGCCGAACTAGACCGCTCAAGAAGAGAAGCCCTCGCAAAAATTGTAAGGCAAAAAAACAGCCAAACCTTCGCCGCCACCCCCAGCTTGGAAGACTTGCCGTTCAAGGGAGATTTTTATTTGGATATTTGTGATTATTGATTCTAAAAAAATCCCTTGCATATAACTTTGTGCAAACCCACGGGTTCGCAATCTATCAAGGAATAAATTCCTTTTTGCTTTGCTGGACAGTTGTGCAACTCTGTGCAATTAGACGGGCAATATTGCCACAAAGCTCCCTTTTTTCTTTGCCCAATGGAACCGAATTTTAGCCATTCTCTTGTATATGCGTGAACGGGATTTGAAAGTATTTTTGCAAACTCGCCTTCTTCCACAAGCCTGTCTGAGCAAAAGATGGCAAGGCGAGTTCTGCAAAACTGCATTTTGCTGGCTTTTTGCAAAATGGTCTCTTTTTTGCTGGCTAAGTAAACCACGCTGCTGGTAATGCCCTTTCTCAGCAAATCCTGCAAAAAATCATAAGGCCTGCATTCCTCAAAGAATCCGTCTTCTGGTTCCTCAACAAAAATAGCCGCAGTTTCGTTCAAGGAGCAGAGCCAAAGAGAAATTTTTTGCAGAACAGGCGATGAAATTTTAGATGGCTTGTTGAAAAGAGCATTTTTTTCTATGCCATGCCTTGCCGCATCCTCTTCCAGTCTTTTCTTAGTCATGCCAGGCTGCAAATCAAGGATAAAGTCTCCTACTGTTCTATGCGGCGGAAAAGATTCAACTGCGTTTTTTGGCAAAAGAATGGATTTTAGCATATCGTCTGCTTTTAGACTTTGCCCGTCTAATCTAATGGCGTTTTGGAAGTTGCATTCGTCCGGCAAAAAACCAGCCAAGGCGCGCAAAAGGCGGCTGTGATGAGTTTCGCCTGCCAAAAACAGAAAATCGTGCTTTTTCAAACTCAGCGAAAACGGCTTTACTACGTTTTTTAGCGAAAAATCCACCCAAGAAATAGACATATCATTTACGCGGCAATATTATTTTGAGTGTTAAAAAAAATATATTCGCAAATAAAACAAATGCAAGCGCGTAAAAAGAACTGCCGTAAAGCAGGGGAAAATCCTTTAAATTATAAGCGGCTTTTATTGTGCTGCCAAGACCAGGAACATTGAATTTCGCTTCTAAAAACAATAAACCGATAAAAATAGCTGGCGCAAAAAAACTCCAAAGCAAAGCCTGCATAGGCAAGGCGGCAAAACGGGCCTGCCTTAGGATTTTTGCCTTATCCATACGCAAAAACATGGAAAATTCGCTAAATTTGCTGTTTAATTTTATTTTTACGGTTAAAAAGAACAATAAAACACCAAAAGTGCAAAAACAAATAGCTAAAATAAGCAAAAATTTGGAAATTGAATGAGGAAAAGCCGCCAAAACAAAGTGCTGAACCGTTTGCGGATATTCAAAATTAGAGAAACCTAGACTTCCTTTTACAAGCGAAGCCTTTATGTAAGCATAAAAATCTGTAAGGCTAAATTTCAGGCAAAAATCCCACCGAAATTAAATTCCAAGTTCTGCCGCAACGGCACGAATTCCTTTTTTGTCTATGGTTCTCAGCCCTTGGCTGCTAACGCGAAGGCTAATCCAGCGGTTTTCTTCTGGAATAAAGAATTTTTTTGTGTGCAGATTAGGCTGCAACCTAACCTTTTTTTTGCGATTTGAATGAGATACGCGGTTCCCCATCATACCCTTTTTTCCTGTAACATCACATACACGGCTCATAAAATTCTCCAATTTCAGTATATAAATATAGCAATTTTTGGCTGTTTTGTCAAGGGTAGCTTCACTGAGGTGCCATTTTCTACCTTATTCCTACCATAAATGCCCGAACTCCTAGAATGTACCATATCTTCCGTAGTTTTCACAAACGAGCGAAGCGGGTTTTCTGTTGTACGCATAAAAAACGGCAAATTAACGGAAACCGCGGCGGGTAATTTTTTGCCTGTTCATGCTGGGGAAAGGGTTCGTTTAACGGGAGATTGGAGCGAGCATCCTAAATTTGGAAAGCAGTTTTCTGTGGCAAGCTGCGAAATTTTGCAGCCAGAGGGGGAAAATGGCTTGATAGCTTACCTCGCAAGCGGAATTTTCACGGGCATAGGCGAAAAAACAGCGGAAAAACTGGTTGGCGTTTTTGGGGAAAATTTGCCCAAGATTTTAGACACAAATCCCATGCAACTGCGAGGCGCGGTGAAAGGGTTAAGCGGCAAACGGCTTGAGAAATTCATAGATGACTGGGGAATGCAGCAAGAGAGCAGAAAATCCCTGCTGTTCCTCTACAAACTCGGCTTCACAGGAGCAAAAGCGATGCTCGCTTGGAATTTGTACAAAACTCAAACAGAAGATATGGTTAGCGAAAATCCATACATTCTTTGCGAAGAACCTTTTGCCTATCCCTTTGAAATAGCAGACAATGCCGCAAAAAAAATAGGCTTTGAAGAAAGCTCAGGCCTAAGGCTCCGTGCCGCTATTTTGCACGTTTTAAGGGAAGCCAAATACGATGGTGGGCATTCATTTATGCCTCCAGAAATTCTATTGCAAAACGCTCTCAACTTTTTGAGAATAACTCCGAACTTCCCAGACGATGATATTTTTGATTATTTATACACCGCTCTCTCCGATTTGAAAAAAGCGGAAAAAGTAATTATTCAGCAAGAACGCGTATGGCTGCCGGAACTCTACGAGGCGGAAAAATATATAGGAACGTTTATTCGTGGTGCTTTGAATTCTGGGCACTTGGAAACTTTGCACAGCGATGCGGAAATAAATGCGGCTGCGAGCAGTCTTGAAATTTCTTATAGCCATGAGCAATTGAAAGCCATTAAAGATGCCGTTTCAAATATGTTCTTTGTGATAACAGGCGGTCCGGGGACAGGCAAAACCACAATTTTGAAAGGGGTGTTGCATATCTTGAATTTGCAAAAAAAGAAAGTGATGCTCGCCGCGCCCACGGGCCGCGCCGCTCGCCGCATGGCGGAGGTTTGCCGCTTCAAGGCAAGCACCATTCACCGCCTGCTGGAAATAGACCCCATCTCCGGTCTTTTTTACAGAGACGAAATGAACCCGCTGGAAGCAAACGTTGTTATTATAGACGAAAGTTCAATGCTAGACAACGAACTAGCCGCAGATTTAATGCGCGCCCTAAGACCTGGCACTCAATTGATTTTGATAGGCGATGCAGACCAGTTGCCAAGCGTTGGTCCCGGCAATGTGCTGAGGGAAATTCTCTCTTGCCCAGAAGTTGCGCAGGCAAGGCTCTCCAAAATTTACAGGCAGGGGGAGTCAAGCGATATTGCGGAAAATGCCCACCGGATTTTGGCGGGCAAATTGCCGAACTTGCAAAACGGCTCGCACTTTCACTATATGCCCTACCAAAATTCAGAAGAAGCTCTCTCTATTTTGCAAAGGCTTTCAAAAAATGGCGAACTGCAAGTTCTAACCCCCATGCACAAGGGAACTCTGGGAACTCAAAACCTGAACGCCTTTATGCAAAAGATTCTCAACTTCAACGCTTACGGTTTTGATTACAGAAACATTCACTGGCAAATTGGCGACCCTGTGATGCAACTGAAAAACAACTACGAAAAAGATATTTTCAACGGCGACTTGGGGCGCATAATTCGCGTTATGCCAACCGCAAAAAAAATAGAAGCGGATTTTGAAGGCAAAACCATAACCATAGAAGGCGAGGAATTTGAGCACTTAACCCTTGCCTACGCCTGCACCGTGCATAAAAGCCAGGGCAGCGAATATAAATCCGTGGCGGTTGTGCTGGATTACACTCACTCCATTATGTTGCAAAGAAATTTGCTATATACAGCCGTTACAAGGGCAAAGGAAAATATATGGATTTTGGCAAGCCAGGGTTCTTTGGAAACAGCGGTTCGCAACAATAGGGAGAGGCACAGGTGGACTGCGCTCGCGGAGTTTATTGCTGGGATATGAATTTTTCTACCTTACCCCCATGCCAATAAAAGATATAAAGCCAGAAATTCTCGCCGAGTTGCGCGGGAATCACGCTGCGGATGAGTTGCTTTCTAAAAATGCGGCTAGGAATTCGGAGGCGGTTAGATTTTTTCCTGAAAATCACGCAAGCGAAATTAGGCCGCCCTTTTTCCACGATACCGACCGCATAATACACTCCCAGGCTTATACACGTTACATAGACAAAACGCAGGTATTTTATCTGTGCGAAAACGACCACTTAACGCATAGGGTGCTGCACGTTCAGCTTGTGGCAAAAATAGCCCGAACGCTTGGGCGGGTTTTGAAATACAATGAGGATTTAATAGAGGCAATAGCCCTTGGGCACGATGTTGGTCACACCCCCTTTGGGCATACAGGCGAAAGATTTGTTTCCGCTTTTTTGAAAAGGAAAAAAGAGGGCTGTTTTTGCCACAATGCGCAAAGTTTTAGGCATTTGCACGAAATTGAAAAAACAGAGGGAAAACACTATATAAACCTGTGCATTCAAACCTTGGACGGCATACTTTGCCACAACGGAGAATGGATTGCCCAAGAATATAAAAACAATCCCAGCAAAACAAAGGAAAAGCTTTTTGAGGAATATCAAAAATGCCTTGTTGATGAAAACGAAACAAAAAAACTGCGACCAATGACAATGGAAGGCTGCATTGTTCGGGTTTCCGATGTCATTGCATATATAGGCAGGGATATAGAAGATGCCATTGCCGTGAATTTGATAAAAAGAGAGGATATTCCGGCACATGTCACCGAGATTCTTGGGAACACCAATAAACTAATAGTAAATTCCCTTGTTTTGGACATACTAAACAACAGCTATGGCAAAAATTCCATATCTTTTTCAAAAGAAGTTTTCAATGCCTTGAACAGTTTAAAGAAATGGAATTACGAAAATATTTACGATAATCAAAAAAAAATGTCTGAAGATGCCAAAATACAATCTATGTTCAATTTTGTGCTGGAATCTCTTTTGGAAAAAAAATTGCAAGGCAATATTAAATCGCAATACTATAAATGGGAACAAAGCCAAAGCGAGGAATATTTTGAAACAAACGGTCACGCACGCATCGCAGCAGATTATTTGTCAGGAATGACAGACGATTTTTTAATGAGTTCTTATAGGGAACTGGTCGTGCCAAAATCGTTTGGGTTTAGTTTTGAGGATTAACACTTGTTTCCCCTACGTGCCCTGACAAAATGGCGAAATAGATTTGGCGGCAAACATAGGGCGTAATCATACGCCCCTACCTTGCTATCTTGTTTTTCTCGTGGTTGTTGTTGAAAACCAAATTCAACCCCTGCCCTTTGTAATGCCTAAATTGGGTGTCGCTACTGGTTACGGGTATTTTGTTTGTTATTGCTTGGGCTATGATTATGTGGTCGGTTATGGATTTCCAGATGTCGTTTGGGGTTTTCCAATGTTTTACGGCTATTTTCTTTTGCCTTATTAGGTGCATTGTTTCTTTTACTACTTCGGCACTTACGTAAATTATGTTTTCGTAGTCCAAACTATGATTATAGATTAAAATGTTGCTGTCTAATGCAATTCTATTCATAATTATTTGCATCGTCCCTGTTGAATTTGAAATTGCCAAATGAATACTGAATGGCGTGTATTTTGTCAACAATTGTATGCAAAATGCACGAATTTTTCTTTTTTTGCCCATATTTTTTAAATTTATAGCTATATTTATATGGTGAAACCATATATGAGGATTTTAAGATGACAGACCAAGAGTTGAAAGATTTAGTTGCGAGCCTCGCTGTGGAACATAGGAAAACCGAGCTTATGATGCAGGAAACATCGCAGGAAGCAGATCGTAGGTCTAAGGAAGCGGATCGCAGATCTAAGGAAGCGGATCGTAGGCTTGAAAAATTGGAAAAGAAACTGGAAAGAATGGGTATTCAGGTTGGTGGCATAAATGACAATATAGGCTATCACGCGGAGCAGTTTTTTCAGGACGTATTTGA
>Ga0268262_10004753_pt1 | contig 13834 bp, 11 predicted proteins | sample TergutNc150P3_FD_190354 | JGI IMG/M metagenome (GOLD analysis project Ga0268262, IMG submission 190354) | Nasutitermes corniger P3 segment gut microbial community from laboratory colony in Florida, USA - Nc150 P3 (SPAdes) (version 2) | ecosystem: Host-associated > Arthropoda: Insects >... | reverse complement strand
CAATGCCAATACAGACGGCCAAACAGAACCACGCGATGAGTCTTTGATCACAAGAGACTACTTGACCAGAGCCATTGGTGATTTTGGCCTGATGATCAACGGCGAGATTGTGAGCCTGCATACTGACTGTAACTTGCCGATTGCTTTCGGACTGATTTTTCATTTCAGGTCATTCCGAAAGCGTGTGTAAAACTTTTCGGCGCAAAATTATTATTGACTTATACAACAGACATCAGAGCTAATTGCAAAACCCCGCCGCACGTCTGCTCCCGACCTTCCGCCGTCTCCGGCCAGATTTCGCAACTTACTTGCTGACAATATTTTACGCCAGAGAATGCTCTGTTCGGCCGCGGCCTGCCAACTCCGTTGGACTTGCAAAACTAATGTTTTGCAAGTGGCTCTATGTGTTTGCCGTGTCTGTTTCGTTTTGCTTTCTCTGTGTATGAGCCTCATAACACAATCTTGATTTGTTCTCTGTTTTTTTGGCATTCCTTTCGCCCATGTATTGCGCTTGGTGTCAACATGCTGACTTTTTTAGATAGATTATTGCCTTATATTTCCCGCCTGGGTCGGCGAGTGGATTTAGCTGTGCCGGTTTTTGTCCTGCTGGCTATGGTGGTCTTGATACTCCCGCTACCGGCAATAGGTTTAGATTTATTAATTGTTATTAATATCACTGTTTCTTTATTGATACTGATGCTGGGGATGTATGTAAAGAAACCCCAGGAATTCAACACTTATCCATCAATCTTATTGATAATCACTCTTTTCAGATTGGCGGTCAATGTTGCCACTACAAGAAGAATCCTTTTATATGGCGGTGAACAGGGTGTTGAGGCCGCTGGTCATATGGTCAGGGCTTTTGGGCAATTTGTCGTTGGCGGCAGTTATGTAATTGGGCTGGTTGTTTTTCTCATACTATTAGCCATTCAATTCCTGGTAATCAATCATGGTGCTGGCCGCATTGCGGAAGTGACGGCGCGTTTCACTTTGGATGCGATGCCTGGCAAACAGATGGCTATTGATGCCGATCTTAACGCTGGTTACATAGATGAGGCTGAAGCCAGGCGGCGCAGGCTAGAATTACAGGAAGAAGTAAACTTTTACGGGGCAATGGATGGCGCTGTCAAGTTTACTCAACGGGATGCTTTAGCGTCTTTTTTAATACTGGCGGTGAATATAGTAGCCGGTATCATCATTGGAATTTTGAAATACAACATGGAAGTCATGCGGGCACTGGAGACTTTTACTCTGCTGACCGTAGGTGATGGACTCGTGACGGCAATTCCCAGCCTTTTGATCAGTGTCGGCGGCGCTATTCTAACTACTAGGAGTAGCAGCAAGTCCAATAATATGGGTTCTGATGTAATAAATCAGTTCTCTAATGACTCACGTCCGCTCTATATCGCTTCTGCCGCTCTCTTTCTATTTGGCATTATTCCGGGTATGCCGCTATTGCCATTTTGGTTTATGTCCGCTGTCGCGGGCTTAATGGCTTACGCAACCTCAAAATTCGCGGCCAAAAAAGAACAGGAAATCAGTATTGCCGAGGCCAAGGAAAAACTCAAACCGGAGGGGCCTGAAAAGGTGGAATCTTTACTCAAAATTGACCCGTTGGGTCTTGAGGTTGGCTATGGGTTGATTCCATTGCTGGATGTGGCTCAAGGCGGCACCGTGCTGGAACGCATTAAATCCGTGCGCCGCCAAATCGCGCAAGAGATGGGTATCGTAGTTCCTCCTATTCGTATCAGGGACAACCTCCAGCTGCCAGCCAATTCGTACCGCCTTTTGATGCGCGGTGAGGAGGCCGGACGCGGTGAGTTGATGCCTGGTCAGTATCTGGCTATGAATCCCGGGACGGCAACTGAACCTTTACATGGAACCGCCACAACGGAACCGGCGTTCGGCCTGCCTGCTTTCTGGGTTCAGGAAGCACAAAAAGACAGGGCTCAATTGTCTGGTTACACGGTGGTTGACGGGCCTACGGTTATGACTACGCACATTTCTGAACTACTTAAACAGCGTGCGCCGGAGTTGTTGGGACGTCAGGAGACTCAAGCGCTTATTGATAATCTCAGAGAACTGGCTCCCAAGCTTGTTGATGAGCTTGTGCCTAATGTTGTTCCGGTTGGCGTCCTTCAGAAAGTTCTTCAGAATTTACTGAGAGAACGTGTTTCCATACGCGATCTGGCTAAAATTTTGGAAGCAATGGCTGATGCGGTTACTCTAACCCGCGACCCTGTAATACTCACAGAGTTTGTCAGGCAGCATCTTGGGCGCGCCATAACGACACCGCACCTTTCAGAAGTAAATGAGCTTGGTGTGCTTGTGCTGGACCCGTCCATTGAACAAAGCATCCAGCAGGGTATTGAAGCGTCGGATAGGGGCAGTTTCCTGTCACTGGATCCAAATAGAATACAGGAGCTATTAACGCGGATAACGAATAGCATTACTGAATTGTTGCCAGGCGCTCAACCCGTGTTACTTACAAACCCTGTTGTAAGGCCACATCTGCGCCGCCTTTTGGAAAGAGCTATGCCTCATTTGGTGGTTCTAAGCCATTCGGAAGTACCTCTTGACGTGCGTGTCGTGAGTTTGGGAACAGTTGTATGAGGAGTGAACGATGCTTGTAAAGACATTCGAAGCACCCTCTATGCAGGATGCGCTGGCAAAGATCAAACAGGAAATGGGTGAGGATGCTTTTATTCTCTCGACTCGCAAACGTATGCGCACAAATGCGGATGGAAGCGAGGAAGCAGTGATGGAAGTTACGGCAGCCATTGACGAGGCGAACGCGCCTGCAACACCGACAAAAACTGATGTGACGTATGGCCTTCGTTCGCCTCTGGCTTCGCGCGCGAAACCGGATGTGCCGCAGATTTCCCGCGCAAAAACGGAGCCGTTGCCAATTCCGCCGCCAGCCCAATTCCAAGCTGATATCCCACCGCGTCAAAGCGAACCGACGCCGAAATCAGTTGAGAAACAAAGCGCTCCGGAACCGTCAATGGATTTGCAGCCTATTCGCCGTGAGCTATTAGAGATTAGGGGCGCCGTTGAAGCGCTGAAAGAGCAGGAAACACGCAATAGTTCGATTCTCACTGAGCTTGACCAGCTCAAGTCCATGCTCAACCGTATTCAAAGGCACGGGATGCCATCACTTACCCATCAGCTGCCTCCATCATTGTTGAGGCTGTACGGTGATTTGGCAGCTAATGACCTTGATCCCATGATTGCGGTCAGGTTATGCGAATATACTCAGCGCGCCCTGGTTGAACATGGTGGCGAAGATAATGTTGAACATGATAAGGCCCACTTGTTCATGCGCCGTGTCATTGCTGACTTTATTCCTGTGGCCGCGCCTATACAGCTTGACCCGAATAAAGTTCAAGTGGCGGCGTTAGTTGGCCCAACGGGCGTTGGTAAAACCACCACTATTGCCAAACTAGCCGCTTACGCAAAGCTGAACCTGAAACAAAAAGTGGCTCTGCTGACACTGGATACTCACCGTGCCGGCGGAGTTGAACAACTGCAACAGTACGCACAAGTACTTCAAGTCCCGATTCACATAATCATTACAGCCGAGGATTTGAAAAACGCTCTGAAGTTCTACCAAGATCGCTCTCTGATCCTGATTGATACTCCTGGCTATCAGCAGCAAGACAGTGTACGCCTGGAGAAACTTGGCGCTTTTCTGGAGGATCTCCCACTGGTGGAGACACACCTGGTTTTATCCGCCAAAGCAAAACCACGGGATCTTGCGGAAATAGCGCAACGATTTGAAAAACTGCGCCCCGGCCGATTGATTTTTACAAAACTGGATGAGACCTGTACGTATGGACCGATTCTCACAACTTTGGTTCGCGTCAAGCGACCAATCAGCTATCTGGGAACGGGTCAGGAAGTTCCGCAGGATCTGGAACTCGCTACCAGTCGCAGGATCGCCGATTTGATACTTCCCCCTGCTCAGGTGCTTCCATGACAGCTCAGGCGCCCAAATTGAGAACTTTGCCAAACCAGCGACAGAAAGAAAATCAGCTCTTTCATTCAAGGGTTATTGCCATAACTTCCGGCAAGGGAGGTGTAGGAAAAACCAATGTAGTGGCTGGCCTTGCCATGTCGCTGGCCAAGACCGGACAGCGGGTTGTGGTGATGGACGCCGACTTTGGTCTGGCAAACATTGATATCCTATTGGGTTTGTCTCCAAAATACACGTTGGAGCACGTCATGCGTGGCGAGAGAGTCCTTGAGGAAATCATACTGGAAGGTCCGCATGGTGTCCGCCTGATTCCGGCTTCAAGCGGTATTCAGGAATTGACAAAGCTGGACACATCTGCCGAACTCAGATTGATCCAGGGTTTACAGCGCATAGCTGAAAATACTGACTGGCTGCTGATTGATACTGCCGCTGGGATTCACGATTCCGTCATCAAGCTCCTGGTCGCGGCTCAGGAGATAATACTGGTGAGTACGCCAGAACCGACTTCACTGGTGGATGCATATGCCATGGTCAAAGTAGTTCATTTAAGAGATCAGACCAAACCTATCTGGCTCCTGGTCAACAACGCTCAAACCCGGGAAGAAGCGGAGGAAACCATTGACCAGATACAGGCCGCTGCCAAGCGCTTTCTGGACAAAGAAATAAATAGTCTGGGTCTGGTACCAGCGGATAATCATATCCTGCAGGCTGTCAGACAACAGCAAGGCATTGTTGACCTCTTCCCCGAAAGCCCTGCCGCAAAAGCATTCAAAGCTATTTCGGAAATATTGACGGAAAAAATTTCTCTGAAAAAAGACAATTTTACTGCATTCTGGAATGAGTTGAGTCAGGTTTAGGCATGGCATCAAGTCCTGGGGAAAAAAAACCGCCTGTACACGCAAAGGCCAAAAGCCACGAAAAGCAGGAGCAATCTGCCATGAATTATGACGCCGTTGCTACAGCCTCGAATACTCAAACCCCAAATCATTCTGGTTTCCAGACAGTCGGCTCTGCCGTTGCTGCCTATAATTCTTCTAACCCTTGTCACAATCTGGAATCAGATACTCTGGAAATCAATCAGGAAATAACTGAACATGCCGAAATCTCCGCTCAAGGGAAGCGCGATGACATGATTGCGGAAGGCATTCCGCTTGTTAAATACATTGCCTATCGCATCGCAAGCCGTGTTCCCCAGAATGTTGATGTTGACGACCTCATTAATTCTGGGATTATGGGGCTTATTGAAGCGGCGGAGCGCTTTGAACCTGAACGCAATGTTAAATTCAAGACCTATGCGGAACAAAGAATCAGAGGCGCTATCTTAGATGGCCTGCGACGTGAGGACTGGATTCCACGCTCTTTGAGGAGTAAAAAGAAAGATATTGAAGGGGCCTATCGCTCCCTTGAGCAGCGGCATGGAAGGGCGGCTGAGGACGAAGAGGTTGCTGCATTTCTTGGCATATCTTTGGATGAACTCTATAAATCCCTTGATGAGCTTAAAGGAATAACTCTGGGTCTTTTTGCGGACACCGAAACCCAAGACGGCGATGGTATTGTAAATTATATTCCCGATCCAGATGCGGAAGACCCGTCTAAAAAACTGCATGAAAGAGAGATCCGTGAAATTTTAAAAAAATCCATCAAAGAACTTCCTACAAAAGAACGCAAAGTTGTGCAATTCTACTATTATGACGAACTGACCATGAAAGAAATCGGAGAATTTTTAGGTATAACAGAAAGCAGGGTGTCACAATTACACACAAAGGCTATGATTCGTATGGAGGGAAAACTCCGAAGCAATAATTTGGCCGCTGGGAGGTAACCGCGCGCTATGGCAAAAATTCTGAGCCAGGAAGAAGTAGATGCTCTGCTTAAATCGCACGCAAAGGGGGGCAAGGAACCACCATCCGCCGCCGGCCCGGAAAAGCCAGCGGCTAAACCTAAAAAGACACTTCCTCAGAAAAAGGTAAGTCTTTACAACTTCCGCCGACCAGATCGCGTTAGCAGAGAGCAGATGCGTTCCCTGCACTTCATGCACGATCGCTTTGCGCGCAATTTTAGTTCCAGCCTTTCCGCATACTTGAGATTTATTACGGAAGTGAACCTGATAAGCGTTGAGCAGTTAAGCTATCAGGAATTTCTTCTCTCAGTGCCGGACCCCACATGCTTTAACGCAATCTCTCTAAGACCCCTTGATGGTGCTATCGCGATGGAAATCAACCCTCAGTTGGTCTTTCCCATAATAGATAAGATGTTGGGCGGGCCTGGCGAGCAGGTTAAGCATATGCGCACAATGACTGATATTGAACAGTCAATTTTTGACGGTGTGCTTAAACTTGCTTTAGACGATTTGAAGGACGCATGGAAAGGCATCATTGACCTCGACTTCAAGGTACAGGCCAGAGAGACGTCGCCACAGTTAATTCAAATTGTCGCGCCAAACGAAGTTGTTATATTGATTGTATTTGAAGTAAAAATGGCTACCGTCACAGGCATGATCAACCTGGCAATCCCAAGCATAATTCTTGAACCTGTCGCCAACAAATTTGACCAAGAAATGTTTACGGGATACAAAAAGAGCGCTACCTTTGAAGAAGCCAAACTGCTTGTTGAAAGCATTAAGCGGTGTCACATGGCTGTTTCCGCTGAAATACGCGGCACCACGTTGCGTTTGGCCGATGTGCTAAACCTCCAGGCAGGAGATATCATCGCACTGACAAAAAGATATGACGCTTTGCTGGATCTTACAATAGACGGAATCCCAAGAATGAAAGGCTATATAGCATTAAATAACAGTCAAAAGCGAGTGTTCCAAATCACTTCCACAAAAGAGGAGCCATAACATGGAACAAGTGATGAAGGATCTTGCGGGAAAACTAGGCGAATGCTTTTCGGAAAGTACCGTCTCCGTGTTTTCCATGCTCACTGGGCGTGATTTTACTGTGACGCCATTGGACGCCGAGATGATTGACCACCAGCAAATTGTGAGCACTCTGCCACCGGATTCCATTTTTGTCAAATCAGTCTATAGCAAAGGTGTAACAGGAGCAATATTTTTCAGTATGCCGCTCAAGGAAAGCACCATCCTTGTTGATCTCATGCTTGGCGGAGAAGGGAACCCATCAGACAGTCTGGCAGGCGACAGCAAAGACGCCCTTTCTGAAACATTCAATCAAGTAATGGGCAGCGCTAACCAAACTCTTTCTGACCAGGCTGGAGAGACCCTGAGTATTTCCGGCCTTGAGATTCTGCAATTTGAAACATTTGATGCCGCATCATTAGGTACTGCACTTGGCCCCGGACCATTTTTAAATATCCCGCTTGACACTAGTCAAGATTCTATTAAAACAAATATTCACCTGCTTACATCTTCAATTCTGGCTGAACAGCTTAAGCGCAAGTTAGGACTTGAGGCTCCAGAGGAGCCGCCACCATCCTCTGCGGATGCTCCTCAGGCGGCCGGCTCACAACAGACACAGCAAGCGGTTCACATTAATGTTGAGTCCAGTGTTGATACCAGAAATCTGGATCTGCTGCTGGATATCGAACTGCCCGTTGTCGTGAGGATGGGCCACACGGAAATGCCATTGGGTGAATTGCTGAAACTTACTCCGGGTTCTATCTTGGAATTGAACCGTCCGGCTGATGCCCCCGTTGATTTGCTCGTAAACGGCAAGCAAATTGCTAAAGGCGAAGTCGTTGTCGTTGACGGCAATTTCGCTTTCCGTATCACGGAAATCGAAAGTACAGCGCAGCGTCTGCAAAATTTGAGTTAGCGCATACCGTCAATAGTTTTATGCACAGTAGCCAAGTATGACGCAGTGTTTTTGGCATAACGCATCGTGATTCCGCGCCATCGTTTTATAGCAGATCGTCTATAAACAGTTAAACTGCTATAATCCTTATGACTTGCCTATCCCTTTTTTTCGCGGCCCAAAAAGAGGCTACAATACCAAGGGAAGCGGTATTAAATTGAGACACCACACATGAAATGCGAAACCTTGTCTGAAGCGCTGGCCATTATAGCTAATCAATATGGGAGCGATGCACTGCGTGATGTCAAGCGTGTATATCTGGTATTAACCGATTTGCTGCCGGAACGAAAAGACTTGAGGAATACGTTTAAACACGCTGTTTCAATAGAAATCCTCGAGAAACTTGATGGTGCGTGCGGCAAACCACGAGACGAGCAGAAACACATTATGTACCAGTGTGTGCAGCATTGCCTAAATAATTTACCCTTAAAACAAGATGTAGTTGAGGATGTGCTGTGGACTTATGCCGTGGCGTTAGGCTGGGAAGATAAAAGGCCGGAAGAGGCCGAAAGAGTCGCGGACGTGTACGTAGCCGGGTATGAAAATGACCCGCAGGACAAAAGTGTCGCCACTGTCTGGAAAAATGGCAAGGTTCTGTATTGGCTTACGGATGGAAATTTTGGTGCAATGGCATGGTCTATCTTTGTTTCAGGCGGCGATGTGTACGCAACGGGTAGGGAAAAAAACCCGCGGGGCGACAGAGTTGCCACTGTCTGGAAAAATGGCAAGGTTCTGTATTGGCTTACGGATGGAAATTCTGATGCTTGGGCCAATTCCATCTTTATTTCAGATGGTAACGTGTACGTGGCGGGATATGAAAGAAACCCACAGGGCGATAGAGTCGCCACTGTCTGGAAAAATGGCAGGGTTCTTTATCGTCTGGCGGAATTGAATTCTTATCCCGGCGCCAATTCCATATTTGTTTCGGGCGACAATGTGTACGCTTCCGGGTATGAAGAAAACCAACATGGTATGAGAGTCGCTGCTATATGGAAAAATGGCAAGACTTTACATTGGCTGACGGATGGAAATTTTGGTGCAATGGCATGGTCTATATTCGTTTCAGGCGGCGATGTGTACGCAGCGGGGTGGGAAAACAACCCGCAGGGCATGAGAGTCGCCACTGTCTGGAAGAACGGCAAGGCTCTGTATTGGCTGACGGATGGAAATTTTGGCGCAATGGCCTGGTCCATCTTTGTTTCAGACGGCGATGTTTACGCCTCAGGATGGGAAAAAAACGTGCAGGGCAAATATGTCGCCACTATCTGGAAAAATGGCAAGGCTCTGTATTGGCTGACAGATGGAAAATTTGGCGCAATGGCTTGGTCTATCTTTGTTTCAGGCGATGATGTGTACGCTTCGGGGTATGAAGAAAACCCACAGGGCAAGCGCGTCGCCACTATCTGGAAAAATGGCGTGGTTCAGTATCGTCTGACGAATGGGAGTTCTTACGCGAACGCCTTTTCAATCTGTGTCTCGGGCGACTATAGCAGTTCAACTATTTTATAGGTGAATTGCTATGAGCTTCTTGCAAAACTCGGCGGTACCTCTGCTCCCGACTTTCCGCTGTCTCTGGCTTGATTTTGCAACTTATTTATTAACAATTCCGGTGACTTGCAAAACTGACGTTTTGCAAGTGGCTCCTATGTTTGGATTTGCTTTGCAGATCCAAACCGCTTATTGCTCGCAGACGAAAACTGCTCAAAGATGTGATAAGCAAAAGTGAAATTGCTATATTGGATGAGGCTTCCATGCAAGATGTCAACGATTTGCTTTAAACGACTTGCAATTTTTTCAAAAAACCAAAAAATAAGGGACAATCAGAGAATTGTTGGAAAAACTTATTACAGCCTGTGCAAAATATGATGATGGACGAAGTTGACATGATGATGACAAAAACAGATACGCAAGAAAAAGGTTTGGAACTTGGTATTGCTGGCTGGTCGCGGGAAAATCTGCCTTTGACTTGTTTTACACAAATCCATGAAAAACTTTTGGACTCGACAGAGCATGAAGCAATCTGGTGCTGAGGAGAGGATATGGCCAAGGAAAGAGACAAAATCATTCTGGTTGATGACAATAAAGCCGACCTCGATCTGGGCCGGAATTTGCTTAAAACCTTTTATGAAGTATTTCCGGCGGCATCTGCGTCTAAACTTTTTGGATTACTTGAAAGCGTTATACCTGACTTGATTCTCCTGGACATTGACATGCCGGAAACAAACGGTTATGAAGCAATCAAAAAGTTAAAAAGCAACGACCGCTTTGCCGAGATTCCGGTTATATTCCTGACATCTAAAGATGATGCGGGAAGCGAAATGGAAGGGTTAAACCTCGGTGCGGTGGATTATGTGCCAAAGCCTTTTTCCGGCCCGCTTTTATTAAAGCGTATCGAAAAAGAACTTTTGATAGTCAAGCAAAAAAAAGATATACAGCAAAGTCAAGAATCACTGATGAGCTATGCGAACAACCTGGCGAAAACCGTGATGGAAAAGACAAGAGAAGTTTACGATCTTCAAAACGCTGTGCTGAGTACCATAACCAACCTAATTGAATTTCGAGACAAACTGACCGCCGGACATACAACGCGCACCAGACTCTATATTCAGGCTCTTCTTGAGGAAATGAAACGCTCGGGTGTGTACGCCAATGAAATTTCTGAATGGAATGAGACTGCGCTGTTATCCTCTGTGCAACTCCACGATGTTGGGAAAATAGCCATACCGGATCATATTTTGAATAAGGCCGGAAAACTCACGGAAGAAGAATACGAGATAATGAAAACCCATGTGACGGTCGGTGTTGACGCCATTGAGAAAATAATGAGCAAAACACGCGAACACTCGTTTTTGCGCCACGCCCTGAACATAACCGGTACACACCACGAGAGATGGGATGGCAGCGGTTATCCCATTGGGCTTAGCGAAAAAAACATACCTCTTGAGGGCCGTATGATGGCAATAGCCGATGTGTACGACGCGCTGGTAATGTTGCGCCCTTATAGGGAAGCACTTTCTCACGAAGAAGCCTGTAAAATCATCAAAGATGGTTCAGGAAAGCAATTTGAGCCGATATTAGTTGATGTTTTTTTCAAGGTAGAAAAAAAATTCGCCGAAATAGCAAGTAATCAGGAAGAATTGGATGTGTAGAATCTGATTCGGGCCATGCCGGATTTTTCAGCTCTTTAGGTTAAGCTGTTCTCATGCGTACAGAAATGATAGCCGTTGGTTCGGAACTGTTAAATGCCGGACGTGTTGACACAAATTCAATTTGGATAGCCAACCGTTTGGCAGAATTGGGAATGGAGTTACATCTTAAGTCGTGCGTAGGGGATGACCATGCCACGCTTAGAGCCTGTATTGCAGACGCGCTTGGGCGCTCGGATATGATAATTACAACAGGTGGCCTTGGGCCCACTTTTGATGATCAAACGAAAGAGGTTTTTGCTGAAGTTGTTGGCGTTCCAATGCTCGAAGACCGGCAGACTCACTCGGAAATTGACTTGTTCTTCTCCTCCAGGGGACACAGTACGCCGGAGTGCAACTATAAACAAGCATTGATTCCAAAAGGAGCTATAGCTATTCCCAACCCTCTCGGTACAGCGCCTGGCGTGTACTGGGAAAATCCGCCTTCCACCAACTGCCGTCGCATTATCATGCTCCCTGGTGTTCAGCGGGAAATGATGAAAATCTGGACAAACGGCATACAACCGCGTCTGTTAAACCTGACTAAAAAACCAATCATCACGCTGCGGCTCGTGGTAAGCGGCGTTGGAGAGAGCGTCCTGGACGAGAGGATAAAGCACATTAGGGAACGCTACTCGCACTTGGACTGGACCATACTTGCTCCGAGAACTCATGTGGAGTTTTTAGTTCGCTCAACGAGCGATGAACAGTTGGAATCCGTCCGCAGGGATATGAGCGATGAACTTGGAACTGATTTGGTTTGCACTGGTAATGGCCGGCCCGAATCCGTTGTTTTAGATATCCTCAAAGCGCGCCGCGAAACCCTGGCCGTAGCCGAGAGTGTCTCGGGAGGTATTCTGGCTTCACGATTGGTTGATGTGCCTGGCGCAAGCAGTACTTTTCTTGGCGGTATTGTTGCCTATACACCCAAAGCTAAAGCTGAGCTGCTTGGAATATCCATGGATTTCATTAATTCTCACGGTACCGTGGGCGAGGCAATCACGCTCGAAATGGCGGCACGTATCAGAGAGCGGCTTGGTGTTACCTGGGGTTTGGCCATTTCAGGCAACGCCGGGCCAACTGTGGATAAAAACGCTCTGAATCAGGGCGGTTGTGACAAAATCGGAAGATGTTATATTGCAATAGCCGGAGCCGCTGATGCCGAATGTCAGGCGCGTGACATCAACGGCGACAGGGCTGACATCCAATTCAGGGCGACAAATTGGGCCATTGACATGTTGAGGCGATGTATCCTGTAATTTGCTGACCTAAAGACCATGTACAAATTGGGGGTTGTAAATGTCACGTATTGTTTGTTTTTTTATCATGATTCTGTCAATGCTTCCGGTGCTTGCTCAAACCGCGCGCCCAGAGCCGAAAGATCGAAAATTCGTCAGCCAGGCGGTGGAGCAAAAAATAAAGGAAATCAAGTCCGCCAGTAATTACGATATTGGCAGAATGTTTGAACAATGTTTCCCAAACACGCTGGATACCACTGTTACACATAGTGTAAAAGACGGGATACCGGATACATTTGTGATCACAGGCGATATTAACGCAATGTGGCTACGGGATAGCACGGCTCAGGTATGGCCTTATCTGGAGCTGATTCCAGAAGATCCGGCACTGAAGACCCTGATAGCCGGATTGGTACGCCGTCAAACGAGTTGCATTCAAATAGACCCATACGCCAACGCTTTCAATGACGGCCCCGGGACATCCCATTGGATGTCTGACCACACCGTGATGCTGCCGGAACTTCACGAGCGCAAGTGGGAAGTGGATAGTCTCTGCTGGCCTATTCGTCTGGCTTACGTTTACTACAAAATCACAAAGGATGAATCCGTTTTTGACAATAATTGGAAAAAGGCCATGCAATTGGTGATACAGACATTCAAAGAGCAGCAGCGCAAAGGTGATCGCAGGGGACCGCACCCTTACAAATTCAGCAGAACTACGGCGTGGCAGCATGATACCCTGGCTCAGGGGGGCCTTGGAAACCCATGGAAGCCATGCGGCCTGATAGCCAGCGCATTCAGGCCATCGGATGATGCGACAATATTTTTATTCTTAGTGCCATCCAATCACTTTGCCGTGGTCAGCTTGCGCCAGATGGCAGAATTGGCGGACGGTCCGGCAAAAGACCCTGATTTGGCGCGCTATGCCAGAGAACTGGCCAGCGAAGTTGAAACAGCGTTGCGTAAACACGCAATCATCAATCACCCCAAGTACGGAAAAATATGGGCATTCGAAGTAGATGGTTTTGGAAACGCCTTGATGATGGATGACGCCAACCTTCCAAGTCTCATATCTCTGCCTTACATAGGCGCGTGCAAAGTTGACGACCCAATCTATAAGGCAACGCGGCGCTTTGTGCTAAGTCCAGACAATCCATATTTTGCCGAGGGGAAAGCCGCCAGGGGTATCAGTAGCCCCCACGCTGACGCCCATAGGATATGGCATCTGGCTCTCATCGCCCAAGGAATCACCTCCACCGACAAAACGGAAGTGAGGCAAGTATTGCGTACTCTAGCCACTACACACGCCGGAACTTACTTTATGCACGAAGCCTTTGACAAGGATGACCCTAACGACTTCACGCGCAAGTGGTTTGCTTGGGCCAATACTTTTTTTGGCGAATTTATTTTGCACGTGCACAAAAAATGGCCGGACTTAGAACTTATCCGTAAATAGCAGCATATTATTCTCAGAGCATGGAGTTCAGGAGGATAGATATGACATTGCAATCATGGGAAGTATCGGATGAGTTTTGGGAGAGAGTGGAGCCATTAATACCAATAAAGAAGCGAGATGAGAACAAGGAATACAAAAGAGGCCCAGGCGCAGGAAGAAAGAAG
>Ga0268262_10004752_pt1 | contig 13834 bp, 9 predicted proteins | sample TergutNc150P3_FD_190354 | JGI IMG/M metagenome (GOLD analysis project Ga0268262, IMG submission 190354) | Nasutitermes corniger P3 segment gut microbial community from laboratory colony in Florida, USA - Nc150 P3 (SPAdes) (version 2) | ecosystem: Host-associated > Arthropoda: Insects > Digestive... | reverse complement strand
TTTGCAGCCGAACTGCATAAAGAATTCCCGCAAATAGAACTGCACCTCCAAGATGAATCCTACAGCACCCAAGAAGCTACATCTAAGTTAAAAACGGGTGCTGTAAGGGCAACCCCACGTGGTTGCTCTAAAGGCCACTCTAAAAACAGGGTGGACAAAGCCGCCGCTACCATAATTTTGCAGAGATTTTTAGAGGGGAGTTTTTAAAATGACTTTCTACTCAGACGAAATCATTAGGCAATTGAAAGAAGCTACGGATATCAGCCTGATAATCGAGCAATTTGTTCCATTGAAGAGAGCGGGCAGCGGAAAATTTTTGGGGCTATGCCCCTTTCACAACGATAGTAATCCGAGTATGAATGTAAACCCCAATATGGGAATTTACAAGTGTTTTGCTTGCGGAGCTGGCGGCGATGTGTTCAAGTTCGTTATGGAACACGAAAAAATGGACTTCCGTTCCTCGGTGGAATTTGTGGCAAATACGGTTGGCTTTGCTCTGCCAACGCTCTCGCAAACACAAGATGAGAATTACGAGGAAAAAGATTTGATGAGGAAATTAAACGAGCTTGCAAACAACTGGTTCAAGGAACAGCTTTTAAAAACCGACTTTGCAAAAACTTATTTGGAAAAAAGAGGCATAACGGAAAAAACAAAAGATTTATTTGGGCTTGGCTATGCACCGCAAAGCGGATTTTTGGAAGTTGCGGGCAAAAGCGGATTTAAACCGGAGTTTATTGTAAAAGCTGGGCTTGCTTCCGAAAAAGACGGCAGGGCAGTCGATAAATTTAGGGACAGGCTGATGATTCCTATATGTAGCTTGTCCGGTGCGATAGTCGGTTTTGGCGGGCGCGATTTGGGCGGGAACAGCCCCGCGAAGTATATGAATTCCCCGGAGACTTTGATTTACAGAAAAGGCGAAATTCTCTTTGGGTTAAACCAAAGCCGCAGGGCTATATCAAAAGAGAATTCCGTAATTTTGGTTGAAGGTTATTTTGACGTTATATCCATGTTCCAGAGCGGGGTGGAAAATGTGGTTGCAATTTCCGGCACTGCGCTTTCTGAAATTCAGGCAAAGTTGCTTTCTAGGTACACAAAATCCGCATACATAAGCCTAGATGGGGATGCCGCTGGGCAGGCAGCAACGGAGCGGTGCATAGAGGTTTTGCTTACGCAAAGTTTTTCCATAAACATTGTGAATTTGATGAACGAAAACGGAGAGAAAACAGACCCCGATTCCCTTGTTAGGCAAGGTGGCGCGGAGGCTTTTAAAAAATTGCAAGCGAACGCAAAAAACTGGCTCAATTATCTGGCGGATAAAAAACAACCCACAAGCCCCGAAGAAAAAGCCGCTTTTGCTTCAAAGGTAAAAGGGTTGATAGCCTCTATGAACAATGCCGAACTTAAAAAACAGTACTTGAATTTGTTAAACGAAAGGTTTGGAACTTCAAAAAACATTCCTATTTTGCGGATTAAAAAAACTCCTGTGCAAACAAAAACGCAAGAAGCGCAAGAGGTTGAAATCCCTTGGAAATCTTTGCCGAGCGATGAAATTTGGCTTGTGAGCGTGATTTTTAAAAATCCGTCTATTCAAGCTGTTGCCCTTCGTGTTTGCGACCCAAGCCTTTTAAATTCTCGCTGGCTTGCCGAACTTTTGGATTATGGTTATGCACTTCTAGAAGAAACAGGAAAAATAGATTTGAAAATATTATATGAAAAATTGCCCCCTACCCACAGAGAATTATTTATCCGCTTGCCGGAAAAACCTTGGACAAATGAATCTGCGATGTTGGATTTTTCAAGCGTTGTTCTAAAACTGCGAATTTCAAGGCTTAAAGCCGAGTTGAAGAATGCGAGGAATAATTTTGAATTGTATAAAGAAATTTTAGATAAAATAAAGCATTGCGAAGATTTGGCAAGGCGTGCAAAAGAAGGGGAGAATTTTCTACTTTATCCTGAATGTCTCAAAAATATTTTAATATAGCTGGTCCTTGCAATTCAAAGGAACATTATATTCTAGACCCTTTGCGGGGTATTGGCAACGAGCTTAGGATTTTAATAGAGCGCGGGCATTATTTTATTATCCACGCCGCAAGGCAAAGTGGCAAAACAACCCTGCTGAAAGAACTTACCAACAATATAAACACAGAAGGCAAATACCATGCTCTATACTGTTCGCTTGAAGGAGTGCAAGAATTTATAGAACCGGAAAAAGGCATTCCCGCGGTTGTGAAATGCATAAAATCTGCGCTTTGTGGCTATGGTATGCCCAATGACTTTGCCGTAGATGCCGATTACGACGATATTGCTAATGTATTAAAAACAACACTTACCGCATATTGCAAAACTTTAGATAAGCCTTTGGTTATATTTTTTGACGAGGCGGATTGCCTTGCAAATGGAACCTTGATCACTTTTTTAAGGCAGCTTAGAAACGGCTATATAAATAAAGTTGATGTTCCCTTTGTCAATTCCATAGCCCTTGTAGGAATGCGCAACCTCAGAGACTACAAAGTTCACATTCGCCCAGAAAGCCAAACACTAGGCAGTTCAAGCCCTTTCAACATCGTTTCCGAGACGATGACTCTCAAAAATTTCACCTGCGAAGATGTGGCAGAGTTTTATTCGCAGCACACCTTGGCAACGGGTCAGGTTTTTGAAAAAGACGCGGTTGAATTTGTTTTTGAGCAAACTCAGGGGCAACCCTGGCTTGTGAACGCGATAGCAAGGGAAGCAGTTGAGAAAATTTGCAAATCTGATTATTCAACCTCCATAACCCAAGACATGGCAAAGCAAGCCATCCAAAATATAATTCTGGAAAGGGGAACGCATTTTGATTCGCTTATGGAGCGATTGAAAGAGAGGCGAGTTCGAAATGTTATACAGCCGCTTATTTTGGGTGATAGCATGGCAGTGGACAGAGCTTCGGACGATTATCTATATACAAGGGATTTGGGGTTGATAAGAGAAGCAGGTGGGAGCATAGTTGAGCCAGCAAATAAAATTTACGCAGAAATAATAGTGAGACAATTAAATTATACAATGCAAGAGACCTTAAAGTTAGAAAGACCAAGCGATGAATTGCCTAAATACATTGTAAAAGGCAAGATAAATATAAATGCTTTGCTAAAAGAATTTCAGGCTTTTTGGCGTGAGAACAGCGAGATATGGACAACCAAGTATAAGGAGAATTTTTACCAATACGATGAAGCCGCTCCTCATTTGGTGATACAGGCATTTTTGCAACGTGTTCTCAACGGCGGTGGTCATATTAGCCGCGAGATGGCACTGGGCAAAAACCGTGCTGATATTTGCATTGAGTGGGAAGGGCAGAAATACCCGATTGAGCTTAAACTTTATCAGGGTACCAAAACCATCAAAGATTCCACGGTGCAGATTTTGAAATACATGGAGCGAGTTGGCTCAAAAGATGGCTGGGTGGTGATTTTTGACCGTACACCCAAGAAAAGCTGGAGCAAAAAGCTTTATGTGAAAGAGGTTAAGCAAACGGGAAAGAAGATAACGATTTTTGGATGTTGATAGCAACAAACTTACGGGAACGGAATATTTCTATCTTCACCTCATGACAAACAAAGCCTTGATTATAGGAGCGGGGGGCGTTGCTAACGTGGTTGCCCAGAAATGCGCGCAGAATAGCGATGTGTTCGGGGAATTGCTCATAGCGAGCCGCACGGAGAGCAAAGCGAAAACAATAGCGAGCCGCATAAAAAACATTCCCGTCAGCACAGCAAAAGTTGATGCGGATAAGTCCGCTGAAGTTGCAGCCATCATAAAGGATTTCAAACCGAAAATCGTTTTGAACATCGCTCTTCCCTACCAAGATTTGGCTATAATGGATGCTTGCTTAGAAACAGGCGTCGATTATCTGGATACCGCAAACTACGAGCCGAAGGATTTGGCGCACTTTGAATATTCTTGGCAATGGGCTTATCACGAAAGGTTTAAAGATGCGGGCATAATGGCTTTGCTCGGCTCCGGCTTTGACCCCGGTGTTACGAATGTCTATACCGCCTACGCAAAAAAACACCACTTTGACAAAATGGACACTCTGGATATTGTGGATTGCAACAACGGCGACCACGGCAAGGCTTTTGCCACAAATTTCAATCCAGAGATAAACATAAGGGAAATAACGCAGAAGGGTCGCTATTTTGAAAACGGCGAGTGGAAGGAAATCCCGCCGCTATCAATCCACCAAGACATAAGCTACCCGGAAGTCGCTGTGCGCGGTTCCTACGTGCTCTTTCACGAAGAGCTGGAATCCCTTGTGAAACACTTTCCCGAAATAAAACGCGCTCGCTTTTGGATGACATTCGGAGATGAATATATCAAGCATTTGAGCGTTTTAAAAAATGTAGGGATGACACGCATAGACCCCGTGAAATTCAACGGCATGGATATTATACCACTGGAATTTTTGAAGGCACTCCTCCCCGAACCCTCAACGCTTGGCGAAAATTATTCTGGCAAAACCTGCATAGGTTGCCAAATCACAGGGCAAAAGGACGGCAAACCGCAGAACTACTTTGTTTACAATGTATGCGACCACGCAGAATGTTACAAAGAGGTTCAAGGGCAGGCAATAGCCTACACAACAGGTGTCCCCGCGATGCTCGGCGCAAGCCTTATGCTAACCGGAAAATGGAGAGGCAAAGGCGTATTCAATATGGAGCAGCTAGACCCCGACCCCTTTATGGCGGAAATCGGCAAATGGGGGCTGCCTTGGAAGGAATTGTTCGGCAAAGAAGCGGAACTGGTGTAAAAAAATTCACACCAGAACACCTCCAAAATGGGTGTTACAGCCGTGAGTTTACTATTTTCTCCCCCAAATGCGCGCAATTACTGGTTTAATAGGTTCTGGGAAATCTCTTGTTGCTTCTGTTGTTAGAGAATCTGGTATTGATGTTTTGGATGCCGATACCGTTGCTCATGAGCTTTACAAGGAACACGCTGGTTTGCGAAAAAAAATTGCAGAGGCGTTTGGCTATGAAGCTATAACGGAAAAAGGCATAAATCGTTTTTATATTTCAAAAATAGTTTTTAACAATGCGCAAAAGCTCTGCCTTTTGGAAAGCATAGTTCATCCCGCTTTGCAAAAGGAAATTGAAGAGAGAAACCCGTCTTTTGTAGAAGCTGCCGTTTTATATAAATGGACAGATTTCGCAAAAAAAATGCAGGAAATTTGGATTGTGGAAGCAGATGAAAGCGTAAGAAGGGAACGCCTATTGAAAAAGGGAATGAACGAGAAAGATATTGATAATAGGATGCGTATGCAGCCGCAGGATATAAATAAGGAGTGGGGAGTGGAGAAAATAGTCAAAATTGAAAATAGCGGTACGCCGGAGGTTTGCATTGATTTCACGAAATGTCTCGTTAAAGAAATACAACACCTTTAAGATTGGCGGCAAGGCAAAACTTTTTGCCGAACCTAAATCCATTCGTGATATTAAGGATTTATTTCTGTTTTGCAGACAAAATAAGGAAAAATTTTTTATTTTGGGTGGAGGGAGCAATGTCCTTTTTGGTGATGATGGCTTTGACGGTTTGGTGATAAAAATAGGGAAGCATTTTGAAACAGGAAAGCCCTTGCACACCCTTATCCAAGCTGCCGCAGACAAGGGTTTGGGCGGTATAGAAAAATTGGAGGGCATTCCCGGAACCGTTGGCGGGGCTATTTTTATGAATGCCAGCGCGCACGGGCAGCAAATTTCCGATTGCATAGAAAGCGTTGTTTCCATAACGATATATGGCGAAATAATAACAAGGACAAATGAAGAATGTAAATTTGCTTATAGAAACAGCGTATTCAGAATGTTGGATGAAATTATCCTCTCCGCTGAATTCAATTTTGTCCCGATGCCCAAGGAAGTTATAAATAGGAATAGAAAAGAGGTTTTGGCATGGCGGCGCGAGAAGCAGCCTTTGAAATATCCAAACGCTGGCTCCGTGTTTAAAAATCCAACCAATAATATACCCTTAGCAGACAGCCGCGTATCTGCTGGCTATCTCATAGATTCTTGCGGGTTAAAAGGATGCAGGGTAGGCGATGCGCAGGTTTCCGAGCTTCATGCTAATTTTATAGTGAACAGAGGCAATGCCACGGCAAAAGATGTCAGAGCTTTGATTAAAAAAGTGACGCAAACCGTCAAGGAAACTCACGGCGTGGATTTGGAAACGGAGATTATTCTACCTAGGCATTGACAAGTAGTCAATTTTTTTATATGGTTGTTAAGGGATTAATCAGCGTTTTCTACCTTTAGCCCATGATTTTCCCCTGCAAACCGCCAAATGGCGGCGACACGCGTCCGCCAATAAAAGGGCGCACGGTGACCTCTGTGTTCAAAGCTACTAAGCAAGGACCGCATTACCGCCCCGGAAACGTGCGAACCACCATGCTCCTTTTGCACATGCTACGTCAGATTATTATCAACTTATATGGCTTGCTAAAGCTACACAAAACTTATAAACTCAGAAAAAAAAACAAAACGGCAAACGAGGATATTTCCGTAATTTTTTATTCAGATAATTTAGACGAAGTGAATGGCATAGCTAACAGTTTGCGCTCCGTTGTGCCATACCTAAGAGCAAAAGGCAAAAAAGCGCAGCTTTGGGGCAGTGCTTTCCACACACGCACCAACGGAGTTATTGAAGACAGCTTTGTTGTGCTTTTTCCGCGTGCTGCGAGCATGGAGCAGCTCGGTTACGCAGATAGCGAATTGGCATTCCCGCAGCTCGCCCCCGTGCTCAAATTTTTGAAACGTTATCCAGCAGATATAATGGAACTGGAAACCCCAAGCCCCGGAGCATGGCTGGTTTGGCTTGCCGCCAGAGTAGCAGGCTTAAAAGTGATCAGCCATTATCGCACCGATGTCCCGAGTTACACACGCTTCCTCGTTAAGGAAGCGTGGATGCGCCGCTATGTGCTCAACTATATGCGCATATTCTATCAAAACACAACTCCGGTTATCAGCCCTTGCGAAACTTATCGCGAAATTTTAGAGACGGAAATAAAGGTAAAACCGGAATTCATAAAAGTTCTGCCGAGGGGCATCCCTTTGGAAAATTTTTCGCCCGATTATAGAAAATTACCTGAAACTCAGCAAAAGCGCAAAGCCAGTTTTCTCTATGTAGGGCGTATTTCCGTGGAAAAAAACATAGCTTTTCTGGAAGAACTGTGGAAGGAATTTTGCAAGAAAAACCAAGAGCTTGCCGAAAATGCGGAGCTCATATTTGTGGGCGGCGGATGGTATTTGGAAACGCTTAAAGAAAATATGAAAGAGTATTCAAATGTGCATTTTGCCGGTGTAAAAACAGGCAAAGAACTTGCGGAATTTTATGCCAACGCCGATTTCTTTTTATTCCCAAGCGGTTCGGACACCTTTGGCAATGTGGTTGTTGAATCCCTTGCTAGCGGAACCCCTGCATTGGTAACTGACAAAGGTGGTCCCCAAGACATAATCAAAAATGCGGAGGAAAAATGCGGATGGGTTTTGCCTTTTGAAAATCTGAGCGGATGGGAAAATCAACTGAGCAAATGCTGCGAAATGCTCGGAACTCCGGAATACGAAAATATGCGCAAACATTCTGCAAAACACAGCCAAAATTACACCTTGGAAAAAATGACAACCGCCTTGTGGGAATTTTTTAAAAATTTGTAAATTACCGCCGTGCGTTTTGTATTCTATTTAATTCTGATTCTGGCAATGAAAATTTTCGCTCAAACCGATTTGGTCAGGTTGCAAGCGGAAATTAACAGCGCAAAGGCAGATTTGGAAGAAGCGAGACAAGCACGCGATATGGTTGTTGCAAAACGCTGGCAAGAGAAATCCAAGCAAAATGAAGAAAGAGAACGCATAGACCAGCAACTGGAAAACAAAAAGGAAAAAACAGAAGCGATATTCTCCGAACGCTCAAGACTTTTTGAAGAGCTGAGAATCGCAAGAGAGGCACTCAGCTATGCAAATGAAGATGCGGAAAAAGCAAGAGCCGCTTTTGCCTCTGTGTTTCCCGACCAAGGCAGAGTGCCGGAACTGAAATCAGTGAACAAAGGAACAATACCTTTTACAATCCCAGAGGTTTCACTCTCAGAGGATTCTCCACTGCAAGCTGTGGAAATTCTTTTTTCGCTTGCCAAAAAAAACATTGAATATATAGAGGGAATTGAAAAAAATGGTTCAAACATCCGTTTGGGTGGGATTAGCTTTGCAACACCTCAAGACAGCGGGCAAAGAGTTTTGCTCGTTCCAGTGGACCCATTTTTGAATTCACATATATCAACGGAAATCGCAAACCAAAAAGAAAAAACAATATCGGAAAAATTCTGGCAACTTATGCAGGATGGCGGAATTTTGATGTATCCGATTTTGGCAATGCTATTAATTGCGGTTTTCTTAATCGCGGAAAGACTTTTTGTCCTGTTCAGGAATGGGAAATTTTCAGAAAAAGAAATAGAGAAAATTTTAGACTTGCAGGAAAAAGGCAATCGAAAAGAGTTGGATGGATATGTCGGCAAATTCAGAGGCTCTTTTGGGGAAATTGCAAGAACGATTTTTGACCCGAATTTAAAAACAAGGGAAGATGTGGAAAAAGCGGTAGAGGCTCAGTTCGCAAAAATAGTTCCGCACCTGGAGAGCAAGCTCTCCGTAATTTCCATTTTGGGCACCACCGCTCCTCTGCTGGGGCTTTTGGGAACCGTTATGGGAATGATAGAGCTTTTCAATGTCATAACCATGCACGGCACCGCAGACCCAAAACTTTTGGCTGGCGGAATTTCCATAGCCCTCGTAACCACGGAAGCCGGGCTTTCCGTTGCAATTCCCGTGCACTTGCTGCACACTTGGATTGCAGGCATGGTGGAAAAAGTCACCCAAAAAATGGATTATGCAGCGATGAAACTGGTGAATGCCAGATTCAGGTAGAAAGCACCATTGGTAGTAACTATATAAATTATTTACACGAAATGTGACATATAGCATTTACTATATTTATATAAATATGGAAGACATACAGGTTATAGGTGCCTGTGCCAACAACCTAAAAAATGTAAATGCAAATTTTAGAATAGGGGGCATCACCGTTATTTGCGGACCATCCGGTTGCGGAAAATCCAGCCTTGTGCTTGACGTGCTCCACGCGGAAAGCCGCCGCAGATATTTGGAAACGCTGGGCAATTCCGCAATCACTATGTTCGGTGGACCTAAACACGTTCCTGTAAAAGCCATTTATAATTTAAGACCAAGCATCGCGCTTGAATGCGGTGATAAAATAGCGACAAAAAAAGCGACTGTTTCAAGCCTTGCAGAAATCGCACCGATGCTCAGAATTTTATTTGCGGAATATTCAAACCCAACTTGCCCTGAATGCGGCGCCGAAATGAAATCTCTCACTCCGCAACGCATGGTAGAAAAATTATCGACTATAAAAGAGGGAACAAAAATTCAAATTCTCTCCCCCGTTCACGCCAGTAATAGAACATTGAGCGAACTCGCAAAAATTTATTTAACGCAAGGCTTTGTAAAAGCCATTGTTGACGGTAAATCCATATCTCTGGATTTTTTAAGCACAAACATGAAAAATTTAATTCCTCAGGAATTTTACCTGATAATAGATAGACTTGTGACAAAGGAAAATCAACGCACAAGACTTTCGGAAGCTATAGATACGGCTTTGAAAGTCAGCGAAAATTTAATTTTGGCAGATATGGAAACTCAAAAATTATTCCTCTCAGCAATTCCTCGCTGCGAAGTTCACGGCTGCGAAGCGGAACATCTGAGCGTGCGGCATTTTTCACCTTGGAACAATAAAGGGCAATGCCCAAAATGTAAAGGGAACGGCTTAGATTGCCCTGTTTGCAATGGTTTTCAGTTGACCAACCTCGCTCTGCATAGCAAATGGGAAAATTTTTCATGGCTTTCCCTCCATTCAAAAACGCTTCTGGAATTGAATAAAGAATTGCCAATTTATCTTGAACGAGTTCCAGAAAGGCTAAAAACTACCATTTTGGATATTCCGCTCAGGATTTCAATTTTATGCGATTTGGGTTTGGGGCATTTGAGCCTTGGACGGTTGGCGGAAACTTTGAGCAGCGGCGAAGCCCAAAGAGTTCGGCTCGCTGCGCTCTGCACGGGGCATTTGAACGGGATTTTGCTCTGCATAGATGAACCGGCAAGCGGGTTGCACGAAAAAGATGTTGAAAAATTATGGAATGCGTTGCTTAAATTAAAAGAAAAGGAAAACACGTTAATTTTGATAGAACATCACCCAAGCATAATAAACCGCGCAGACCATGTCCTTGAAATGGGACCGGGCGCAGGAGAAGAAGGTGGAGAGATAATAGAAGGGGGAAGCCTCCCCCTCGCCTACAATTTGCAATTTCCGGCTACCCCCTCTGCCCAGAGTTATATTCAAATAAAAAATGCGCAAATCAACAATTTGAAAAACTTGGATGTTGAAATACCAATCGGAGCTATGACCGTTATTTGCGGGGTGAGCGGTTCGGGCAAAAGTTCGCTTTTGTGGGGAGTTATAGAACCTCTTATATCTCATTCTCTTGGGAAGAGCGAAAAAAGACCATCTACAAAATGCGGAAAACTCAAAAAAATCACAGGGATAGATTCAATTTTGGCAGCGAGAACGGGCAGAGCTTTTGCGCAGAAACGAAGCACCATAGCGACAGCCATCGACATACTGCAAATTTTGAAAAACCTCTTCGCCGGATTGCTGGAGAGCAAAGTCCGTGGTTACTCAGCAGCGAAATTCAGCACGGACAAACCTGGTGGTCGCTGTGAAAATTGCAAAGGCGATGGTTTTTTATTTGACCCAAGCGGCTACGAGGAGAGCGAGTGCCCAATTTGCCTCGGTAAAAGGTTTAGGGATGAAGTTTTGGAAATACGTTTCAAGTTGATGTCCATAGCGGATGTTTTGGATTTATCCGTTTCCAAAGCATTGGAAATTTTTGCGAATTTTGAAAATATAACATCCAGATTAAAACCCCTTGCAGAAACCGGTTTGCATTATTTGAGGCTTGGGCAACCCACAACGCATTTGAGCGGTGGCGAGTTGCAACGATTAAGGCTTGCGCAGGATTTGGCAAAAGTCAAATTGCCCCGCACCCTTTATTTATTTGACGAACCTGGGAGAGGGCTTTCCATGAAAGACATTGCCCTTCTGCTGGATTTGCTGAAAGGCTTAACTCAAAAAGGGCACACCGTCATTGCCATTGAGCATAACGAGTTGTTCAGAAAATATGCCGACCATATTTTGGAACTAGGTCCCGGCGCGGGAGAGGAAGGCGGTAATATTATTATACCTTAAATTCAGCGATGGTCTGTCTCAATTCTTCGGCTATTTTCGCCAAATCACCGGAACTTTGATTAACTTGACCTGCACCCGTTGAGCTTTCCTTAGCTGCTTGGCTCATGCTAACCGTGTTGTTGCTGACATCAGTTGCGCCTTTTGCCACTTCGTTCGCATTGCCACTAACATTAGTTACATTTCTAGCCACTTCACCTATAGCATTTGCTACACGTTTTGCTCCGGTATTTACTTGAGAAATATTGCTTGCAATCTCATTGCTCGCTTTTGTTTGTTGCTCCACATGCCCTGCGATTGACTCTACCGAATGATTAATTTTCGCTATTATGTCTGAAACATTGTTAATTGTTTGAACAGCGTTATCTGTTTCATTTTGAATGCTCTCTATGCGACTTGCTATATCATCAGCGCTCTCTGAGCTTTGGTTGGCAAGCTCCTTGATTTCGCCAGCAACAACCGCAAAGCCTTTGCCGGCTTCGCCGGCTGATGCCGCCTCTATTGTAGCATTCAACGCAAGCAAATTCGTTTTGTCTGCGATTTTCTTGATTACATTTGTCACTTGCCCTATTTCCTTTGCTGCCATGCCGAGTTTGCTCATAACATTCGTGGCATCTATCGCTTTGCCTGTTGCGTCTGTTGCAATTTTGCGAACTTCAACTGTGTTGGTTGCAATCTGGTTTATGCTTGAGCTCATTTCCTCTACGGAACTTGCAATGGTGTTCATATTTGTGCTCATCTGTTCCGCCACGCCAGCAACTTCGTTTGCATTTATGCTGGCTTGCGCCGCTCCGCTCGCCACTTGATTTATGTTGATAACCATTTGTTCCGTTATGCTCGCAACTTCGGTTGATTTTTCCACCGTGCCATTTGCCGAGTTTGCAAGTCGCCCAGCCACAGAAGATAAATCCTTTGAATTTCCATACAAAATTTGCACTTTATCACCTATAGCCATAATAATGCGTTTTATGCTTTTTTGAGTTTTATCTATCATGCGCATCATCAATGCGAGTTCGTCTCTTCCGTTGATGTTTATATTCTGTGTCAAGTCACCTTTGGCAAATGTTTCCAGCATGGAAAAAGTCTGGCGCACGGGTTTTACAATCCAATTGGAAATAGCGAGCAACACCACAATAATGATTACAACCATTGCTAGGATAATTGCGATAACCGTAGTAAAATTGTTGGCTTGCAAGGCATCCACTTTTGCATATCTTTCCAAATCGGGAATCAGCACCGCAAGCCCAATGCCGGATTCGTGGGCATAAGCTGTGAGGGTATAATTGTTTCCATTAAGTGTAATGCTTTGATTAACGGTTTGTCCAGGTTTAATGTCTTCCAATCCTTTAAGCCAGCTTCCTTCGGGGTAAGGTATAATATCAAATTTTTCGCTACCGCTGATGGCGAATGTGGCATGGTTAATTGCGGAGAAACCTACAATTTGCGTTGAAGGAGTGGGAAGCGGGAATGATGAAACCATTTTCTGCAAAGTGGAAAGTGATACGTCCACGGTTGCCACACCAACTATGAGTTTTTCTAGGCTGTAAATTGGGATACACACAGAAACCATCAAGGCATCCACCGATGTATCCACATAAAGCTCGCTCCAATGGTAACGTTTTTCACGGGGAACTGTACGGTTCCAGCCCTTTGGCAGAGCTGCTAGATACCAACCCTCTTGATATGTGTCCACATCCCAAGCCCATTCGCCGCCAACCCAGCGCACGCCGTTCTCCGAAGGAATGCCTGCGGCGGTGAGTTCTTTGCTCACAAAGTAATGAAAATCGTGGACATCGGGGTAAAAGGCGTATGGTTCGTAAAAGGCTCCGCCACCGAGGAGATTTGTTTCACGGGCAAAGGCTTTGTGATATTCGTTTTCCATAGTTTTTGCCAGTTCTTCTCGGCTCAATGTGTTCTTGAGCATATAAAAGGTTTCACCGAGGTTTTGGGAAATTCCAGAGCTTGCCTGTATGGCATTTAAAAAATCATCGAACTTGGAAAAATAGCTGCTGGTCAAGGCATCCCCGTATTGTCCAGCAATATCATGAGAAATTTGCTGCATACGGGAACCGTTAAAAACCAACATACCTATGCCAGCAAGGGAAACCAATGATAGTATCAATACAAGGAAGGTCACCTTGAATTTGATGCTGATAACTTTGTGGCTAGTGAAGTTTTCTGTTGTTTGCATAGATTTCTCCTAGTTTATGTTCTTTTACCGCCCTTCAACTTGCGGTCATATTTAGGAGTAAATATAGTAAAAATTGATTAACCCGCAAATATTTTTACCCACATTATGGCATTTAGCCCCAGAAAACCTCGATACAGAGGCTTTTTTTTCACAAAATGAAGTTTTTTTCACATTTTTTAACAAAAAGTGTAAAAAATTTATATATTAAGAGTATATATCCTCTGCCCTCAGGAGATTTTATGATTAAACGTGCCCTTGCTCGCTTCTCTTTCGCTGCAAAGATTTCACCCATTTTCATTGCCATAATTATCCTTG
>Ga0268262_10004751_pt1 | contig 13835 bp, 16 predicted proteins | sample TergutNc150P3_FD_190354 | JGI IMG/M metagenome (GOLD analysis project Ga0268262, IMG submission 190354) | Nasutitermes corniger P3 segment gut microbial community from laboratory colony in Florida, USA - Nc150 P3 (SPAdes) (version 2) | ecosystem: Host-associated > Arthropoda: Insects >... | reverse complement strand
ACCTACGACCCCGGAGCGGGGGCCCGCGTAGCCCACGCGAGGCCGTCCCCCGATTCCCAGCGCTACGTCGCCCAGCCCAGAAGCGAGCGGAACCACCAGGCGGAGTCGAGAAGATCGACGAGGGCGTAATTGCTGAATTACGCCCCCCGCAGAACTATTTTTTGACTTTTTTCACATAACTATTGACACCCTGTCTCCCCAAATACTATTTTAATTCGTATAAATGCGGGCCGCCGAAACTCAGGCTTTCCGGCGGCCTCCGCTAAAACCACTGTTTTGGGGAAGGGTCGGTTACGGTGTTGACGGTTTTGATTTTGTCTATAACGATGCTGATAATTTTGTCTATGACGACAACGCGCCTCCGGGACGCGGGCCGTAACGTCGCGTCCATCCCCTGCGCCGCAACGCAGCTTTACACAATGAGAAAATACCCCCCCCCCCCCCCCACGCTTTAAATGCCTATTTTTGCGCCCAAATATCCACGAGATTGTCATTAAGTCGTCAGGGAGACATTTTTGCCGCCCAGGCGAAACATCGCTCAGAACGCGCTATAATCGCAATATACAAGCCGTTGAGTTTTTGCGTTTTTACCTACGCTTCGGCTTTCCACGCTCGGTTCGCCATCCAAACACTTATCGAGAGGCATTAACATGAAAAAGCTTGCGCTTCTTCTCATTATCGCGCTTTTTGTAGGAACGGCCGCCGCGCAGGTGAAAAACGTGGCGGTCGTAGAGACGGAGATAGACGTGCAGTCCGGCACGGCCGTCAAGCTGAACCGGACGGAAGTCAGACAGATAACGGCGGAGCTCCGCCGGGAGGCCGTTAAAAACCTGCCCCGGGAGCGATACAACATCATGACCACGGAAACCGTCCAGGCCCAGGGCGGCGCGGTTCTGGAAGAATGCGCCGAAGAAAACTGCGTCATAGCCCTCGGAAGCAAAATCGGCGCGGATTACATCGTGCGCGGGACGATAAGAAGAACCCGAACCCGGTTCAGACTGTCGGTCGATATATACGAAACCGAAAACGGATTCTTGGTCACCTCGTCGGAAGCGGTCAGTTCAGAAAACATCGAAGAACTCATAGACAAAGCGGCGGCGGCTTGCGCGGAGATGTACAAGACATTCGCGAACGCGCATAGCTCGGCATCTCGGCCCGAACCGAAACCGCCCGTGTTATATACCATAACCGCCGCCGCCAACCCGCCCAACGGGGGCTCCGTGTCGCGCAACCCCAATCAGACATACTACGCGGCGGGGACGAAAGCGAACCTAACGGCCGTACCTGCGAACGGATACGCCTTTACCGGATGGTCGGGCGATACGACGAGCACCAAAGATATCTTGACGGTTGCAATGAACGGCGACAAGACGCTGACGGCCAATTTTCAATATATCCAAAAAACGTACACGCTAAAGACAAACATATCGCCGCTATACGGCGGTTCCGTCACCCGCCACCCGGATAAAGAAACCTATGCGGCCGGCGAGGAAGTTACGGTGACGGCTGCGCCCGCAGACGGCTATTCGTTTATCGGCTGGTCGGGCGCGGTGTCGGGGTCGGGCAGGGCGAACCGCGTGAAGATTACGATGGACGGGGATAAGGCGTTGACGGCGGGGTTCTATAAGAAGTTGGAATTGGAATCGAAACCTAAAGCTGCCGCGCAAATGTCTGCTGTGGATAGCGGCAAGACACTGAAGATCGGTACCCGAAAGACATACACGCTTACAACAAACGGATCCCCGTTGCTGGGCGGTTCCGTCACCCGTTACCCTGATAAGGAAACCTATATAGCCGGCGAGGAGGTTACCGTAACGGCTGCGCCCGCAGACGGTTACTCGTTTACCGGCTGGTCGGGCGCGGTGTCGGGGTCGGGCAGGGCGAACCGCTTGATAATTACAATGGATGGAGATAAGACGCTGACGGCGGGGTTCTACAAAACGACGGAATTGGAATCGAAACCTGAGCATGAACCCGCTGCACGGATGTCTGCTATGGATAGCGGTAAAATATTGACGGATAGTACACAACAGACATACACGCTAACGACAAAAGTATCACCATTGAATAGCGGTTTTGTTTATCACCGTAGTTTATCGGACAAAGGATTCCGATTCCGCACGGCAACTACAGAAACATATACCACTAACGATACGGCGGTTACCATAGGGGCCTCACCTGCATACGGTTATACATTTGCGGGTTGGTCTGGAGATGTGTCTGGTACGGTAAATCCAGGAACGATTACAATGAATAAAGATATGGACGTGACAGCGAATTTTTCCAAAAAACAAGACAATATGAACACTTACAACAATTACAATAATTACAATAGCTACCACAGTTGGACGATATCTCCAAAAAAGAACGCTCTGCTTATTGACGCGATGCCGCTTTATTGGTCTCTTAACGGTATGATTGCAAAGTGGTGCTGGGTTTTGGGTTTCGGGTTGCAATACGAACGGAGTTTGCACGACAAATTTAGTTTAGTGGGAAGATACGATTATTTAGGCGTTTGGGATTCAGACGGATATACCAAAGAATTCGATTCTGTAAAAGACTGGTCTTTTAATATGCACTCTTTTGAGGCTCATGCCCGCTACTATCCGTCAGAGGGCATCTTTTTTGACTGGACATTCGGCTACAACGTCAATACCATAAATGGTGCTTATGATGATTACGAGTCCACCCACTACAGTTCTGGTGCATATGATTATTTCAAGTTTGGCATATCTCTTGGAGTTGGAGGGGTGTTCGTGGGACGTTATGGTTATAAAACTACTGGAGAGTTTTCATTTGGATGGAATATTCAGTTTCCTAGCCATTCAAGCCTATGGTTATATGACCCATATAGTAGTTGGTTTGGCGGTGCCGGCCCGCGTTTAGTATTTGCGTACGACATAGTATTTTGATTTTTATTGTAACAGATCATTGTTTAACGAGAACCATAATTAGTAGGAGGCAAGTATGCGTAATTTCGGTAATGTAATCACTGCGGCGTTGACGCTGTTGGTTTTGTCCGGGTGTAATATGTGGGATTGGGGTGAAGATCCGCTTGAATACGGTATCGGAACGAAGTATTATACTATAACCTTTGACGGTAACGGCAACACCAATGGAAAACCCCCCGCCTCTATAAAAGCGGCAGACAGTTCTTACATAACGCTTCCGGGTCAGGGAAATATGGCAAAAACCGATTATACTTTTGGCGGGTGGGGAACAAACAGCTATAGTAATTATCCTATAGGTACTTCTTATATGGTCACTAACCGCGTTACCCTATACGCAATATGGACTACAAAAAAGCGTACGGTAACCTATAATGGCAACGGTACAACCGTTGGTGTTCCTCAATCTATTACCGTGGATTCATGAACCGTCATAACGCTTCCCGATATGGCAAGAACTGATTATACTTTTGGCGGGTGGAATACAAATAGTTCCGGTACGGGTACCAATTATGCCGCTAAATCATCTTATACGGTCACGGGTTATGTTACCCTATACGCAATATGGACTACAAAAAAACGTACGGTAACCTATAATGGTAACGGTACAACCGTTGGAGTACCTCAATCTATTACCGTGGATTCGGGAACCGTCATAACGCTTCCTGATATGGCAAGAACTGATTATACTTTTGGCGGGTGGTATGCAAATAGTTCCGGTACGGGTACCAATTATGCCGCTAAATCATCTTATACGGTTACTAACAATGTAACTCTATATGCAAAGTGGACGCTTGTTCACACACTCAGTGATTCATTGAGTTACGGCGGTCAAGTATATAGGACGGTAAAAATCGGCAATCAAACGTGGATGGCTGAAAATCTGAATTATGATACTGCGGACGGCACTCTATCGTGGTGTTATGAAGACCGTCCGGATAACTGTGCGAAATACGGTAGGTTGTATACTTGGGAGGCGGCAAAGACGGTATGTCCAAGTGGATGGCATTTGCCGACTCAAAGCGAGTTGATAGTATTGTTTAAAGCCGTTGGCGGGAGCGGTATGTATGGAGACGGCATAGCTGGTAAGAAGCTGAAATCAAAAAATGGCTGGAATGATTTTCTAGGCTACGGTAATTGTGAGCCGTGGGGCGGCGGTTGTGATGAACGGTGGGAAAACGGTAACGGGACGGATGATTATGGATTTTCCGCCCTGCCCGGCGGCGGTCGCACGGAAGGTACGTTTCGGGATCTTGGCGACATCGGTATCTGGTGGCCAAATATGGCTCTTGAAGCAGATGGAGACGGTGTATACAAGATCATAAGCGAAACTGATGACCTTGACAATATGGGCGATATTATCGATTTTGCGACATCTGTCCATTGCATTGCGAACCGATAGTACCGTCTCGTTTTCGTGTCAGGCGGATGTATGGTCAATAGCGATAGTCTTAACGATTATCTATTCATTTTTTACATTTCATTGAAAAGGGGAGTGCCGTATGACATTATTTATCTTTACGAAGTTTGGTCGGACGCTGTTGTTGACGGCAGTGGTGGTTATATTGTGTGGTTCGTGTGCTGCAATGTACTCAGATATGGTCTCTCAAGGTTTCGTGGAGGGTGGCCCTGCACAGGTATGTCAAACAACAAGTCTCCGTCCTATTAGTCCAGGAACTAGTGGGTGGTCGGAAAGACAATGTGCCAACTATTGTGTAGAAACATATGGAAGGGGAACAATACATAGGCCTCCGCCACCAAACGTTATTGCTAACCACGGAGGTGTGAATTTCTGCGGGCATTGTATCGTAGAAATAGATCTCTCGAACTTAGACAATGTGGGTAGCGCCAATTCGGCGGATGAGTGTAGCTATATGGCCGGAAAAGCTAAGTATCTAAAGTATAATTATGATTCAAAGACGGGGAGATGTTCCGCCGATGGGAAATACGAATACATCGGCTTCAAGGATACAAGAAGTGATTGTATTGCTTCTGCCAAACAAACCGGATATAATAATGCTATTTATATAACGAATGAAAACAAATGTTTTGGCACACAATTTCTACCTCTACCATAACGATGGTACTTCTACGGGGCGTTGCATACATACATCGCCCCTTTCCCACACCGTTTCCCGTTAAATGGAGGCGATAATGACAACCGCACACGCGACAACCGAGCCGGTAATCACCGAATCGGCGACTAATGAATCTTTGAAAGAATTAGACGCGCTTTTTGATGAAATCGACAAATTAGAGAAGAGCGGAAATTGGACGGAAGACCGGAAAGAAATATTAAAAAACCTTACACATGATGAAATTGCGGCGGAAATTAGGCGCTTGCAGGCGGCGCACCCGGAGAGGCTGACCGTCAAAGCGTATATGTAGGCATTGTCTACCCGCACCCAGCCATGAAAAACGGCGTGGGCTACGTGCTCTCTGTCTCTAAGAGCAGTCGATTGTATTTTTCTATCAAAAACAATATATTTGACAGCGACAGCGGAGACAGTATCCTTATATTCTTTCCGCTCTCTTTTTCGCGATCATAGTGGATTCCCAGCGCCCAATTATATTCATACGGTTCTATATCGCAATCGCACCTCGGAAAAGCAAGCCCGTTTTGCCGATCGAGAAAATCAATAAACCCTAAATCGGCGCAGTTTTTACATTGGCCATTTTTTCACCAAGGGGTGTCCAAGACGGCCTTGATCAGCAAGTCGCCGTTCGGCATCTTGAATTCCCGACCGCTATTGATGATGCTCTCAACGGCCTCATCCAAAGAAACGTCCCCGTTTCGGAACTTCATGGCCGTCCGTACGTCCTCGTCCGTCGGATTCCGTCCCGCCGCCGCGTTTAACGCCGCTTTTTCGTCCATAATATCGCCTTTCACGTAAATCTTATGGATTTGTTCAGCTTTATATGTTTTATAGCGTAACTATATATTTATAAAACTAAATTAAGCGCCGCCAGAAAATCAAATTTTTTTTGAGCGGCGATTCCGCGGTTTTGGGGCGGTTGCGGGCGGCATTTCCAAAAGTCACGCGCCGCGTGACCGATTCAACCGCCGCCGACCCGTATCATCTCGATCCCCGCTTTCCCCGCGACTTCCAGCACCCGCTCGTCCCTGTAGAATTCTAAGTAGAACACGCGTTTTATTCCGCTGTTCGCGATGAGTTTGAAGCAGTTCCAGCACGGCGAGGCGGTCACGTAGATGTCCGCGCCGTCTATGCTTGTGCCGTTTTTGGCCGCTTGTATGATGGCGTTCGCCTCGGCGTGGACGGTGGCTATGCAGTGGGAGTCTTCCATTATATGGCCTACGTCGTCGCAGTGGGGCATGCCGCGCACGCTGCCGTTGTAGCCGGTGGAGAGGATGGTCTTGTCGCGGACGACGACCGCGCCCACGTGTTTTCTGTCGCAGGTGGAGCGGGTGGCGACCTGGACGGCTATCTGCATGAAGTACTCGTCCCACGGCAGTCGTTTGGCGCAGGCGCCGGTCTCGTCGCTCATTTTCAGCCGTCCTCCTCGTCGAGCATGTCTATGCGTTTTTGGTGCCTTCCTCCCTCGAACTTGCCGTTCAGCCACGCTTCGAGGATTTCGAGGGACGTGTCGGCGGGGGTTGTGCGCGCGCCGAGGACGAGGACGTTCGAGTCGTTGTGGGCGCGGCTCAGGGCCGCCATCTCCGGGGTGAAGCAGAGGGCGGCGCGCACTCCTTTGCGGCGGTTCGCGGCGATGGAGGCCCCCACGCCGGTGCCGCAGAAGAGCACCCCGCGCGGGCGTCCGCCGCCCGCTATTTCGGCGGACAGGGCCTTGGCGAACGTCGGGTAGTCGTCGTCCTTGTCGTAGGCGGCGGCCCCGCAGTCGAGAACGTCGAAGCCCTTTTCGGTAAGGCGGCGTTTGACGGTTTCTTTGAGCTCGAATCCGGCGTGGTCGCCGGCCACGCATATTTTTTGCCGATTTTCCATAAACCTCCCTGCGCGATATATTATTTTATTTTGGCGGTTGTTGCGGCCGCAGATACTAATATAACATTTGCAGGGGCCCATAGGCGGCGAAATCTTAAAAATACCTCGGGACGAATCGCATCATATCGTCTTTTTTTGTAACGAATGGCGGGTTGCCGGAGTCTAAGTATAATGGATGAGATAGACGACATTACGCTGGAACAGGCGAAGCGAGGAAGCGACGCGGCTTTCCGGCGGCTCTATGAGCACTACTCCGCCTTTGTTTGGAGGATGTGCTACAGGTCGTCGAACGGGGACGCCGCCTCCGCCGAGGAGATCATGCAGAACACCTTCGTCAAGGTGCACAGGTATTTGGGCGGGTTTTTGAGGGGTTCCACGTTTTCCACGTGGCTCTACAGCGTCACCTACCACGCCATAAACGAGTATTTCGCGAAGGCGGCGAGGTACAGGGCGCGGAACACGGCGTTCGACGACGAGGTGGGGCTGTCGGCGGCGGACGCGGTCGCGGGGCCGGTGCCGTACGAGGACAGGCAGTTTGTGGACAGGGTGCTGGAGCCTTTGAGCGAGGACGACCGGTTCATGCTCGTGGCGCGGGAGGTCGAGGGGGTTCCCTACGAGGAGCTGGCGGGGATCATGGGCGTGAAGGAGGGGGCGCTGCGGACGCGGATGGCGCGTCTGAAGGCGGATATTCGGGAGCGGCTTGAGAAGCAGTATTCGGGCGAGGAGTAGGGGATTGCGGTATAGTATTGACATCGGGGCCCGTTTTTATGTATAATTATATGCCGGGGCGCCGTAACCCGAACGGCGGCGGGAGTTCACACAATAAATGCGGGGCGGCCGCCGTAAGCGTTAGGGCGGAGCCGTCTATTGCGGAAGGAGGCCGGTTATGGACATCGATACGCGGGAGAAGTCGTTTTACGAGGCGTTGGGCGTCGTGCCGGAGGTTCCGGCGGGGATCCTCGAGAGGGTCGAGCGGAACGTGCGTCGGTCGGGCGTCAAGAGGCGCGCCGTGCTGGCGGCGTGTCTGCTCTTAGCGTTCATCATCCCGGCCTCGCTTGTCGTCATAACCGCGAACGACAAGGCGGCGGCGGCCTACGCCGACGACCTCGGGTCTATGGACGAGCTGCTTTACGCTTTCGAGTTCCTTAACGGCGACGCGGACGACGCCTATACGCTGCTCGACGACGAGATTCAGCTCGAGGACAGCGCCGCCGGCGCCGCCCGGCAGCAGCAGCCGTCAGGGTCGGGCGGGGAGCAGCTGACTAAAAAGTTATCTGAAAAGGGGCAGTCCAATGGTAAGTAAGATATTCTTATGCACGGCGCTCGCGTTCGCCCTGCTCGTCTCCGCGCCGGTCTCGGCGGACGACAAGCGGGACGACCATCCCGCGCGGAAGATGTGGGCGGAGCTGAACCTCACCGCCGAGCAGGAGGCCAAGTTCAAGGAGATCAACGCCCAGTACGCCCCCGCCCGCAGGGAGAACGCGCAGCGCATAGAGGAGCTGCGGGAGAAGATCAACCAGGAGATACTGCGCGACAAACCCTCTAAGAGCATGCTCATCCAGTACGCCGGCACCATCGGCGAGCTCCAGAAGAAGATGAGCTTGGCCTCGGTGGGCCACCTGCTCGACATTAAGGCCGTGCTCACCCCCGAACAGTTCAAGATGTTCGTGAGCATGAGCTCCGCCGCGGGCGGCAAACGCGGCGGCGGCGGTCGGCGGTCGGAGAGGGAAGGCGCGGCGGGCGGAGAGTGACGTTTTGTTGATTTCCGCCCCGCGTTCTATTATATTACCCTATGTTATGAGATCGATCCCCGCGCTTATACCTATTCTTCTGACGCTGTTCGTCTCGGCCGAGGCGCAGCCCGCCGGCGGCCCCTGCCAGCTCTCCGTGGCGCGACTCAGGTACGGCGGCGGCGGCGACTGGTACACCGGGCCCTCCATGCTGCCCAACCTCGTCAAAGCCGCCAAAGAACGCACCGCGCTGCCCCTCTGCGACACCGCCGCCGTCGTGGACATATCGGATCAGCGCCTCTTCCACTACCCGTTCCTATTCATGACCGGCCACGGCGATGTGCGCTTCGCCCCGCAGGAGAAGCTGCGCCTGCGCAAGTTCCTCGTGGGCGGCGGGTTCCTGTGGGCCGACGACAACTACGGCATGGACAAATCCTTCAGGCGCGAGATGGCGGCCCTCTTCCCCGAAAACCCCCTCGTCCCCGTGCCGCTTGCGCACCCGATATTCCACAGCCGCTACAAACTGCCCGGCCTGCCCAAGATACACGAGCACGACGGCGAGCCCGCCGCCGCCTTCGGGATATTCTTCGAGGGGCGGCTGATAGTCCTATACACCTACAGCGCCGACATCGGCAACGGTTTGGAAGACGCGCACATCCACAACGTAGGCCCCGAGAGGCGCGAACTCGCGGCTCAGATGGGCGTGAACGTTTTGTCTTGGTTCTTCAGCCCGTAACTCCGCAAACATCGCGCGGTCCGAACGATTCCGCGCGTAGGGCTGATCGTTTGGGTTGATTGAGATTAGGTTAGCAGAACCCGATCAATATGAATATATATCATTCCACAATAAATAGGAACGGGTATGTCATGTGACGTGAGTGGACTGTCCGTATTACGCATATACATCATAACTCCTTCAACGGTAAAATTTTAGAGACATCAAATCTATATTCCTTGATACGATATTCATCAGGGAGGGCGGCGTTCAAGATAGCGTCGCGATATTTGCCTACGCTGTTTTCCGGAACATACAAGTAGGCCTTCTTTGGAAGGCCGCCGAACGTTCTGTCCTTGATATCGGGCGGGTCGGGATTCAGGCTGATGATTGATGTCAGTTCCCTGCAGAACGTAAATACGCCGTCCCCGAGTTCTGTCACGCCGCTTGGGATGGTCACAGATGTCAGGCCGTCGCACTCGTAAAAAGCGTAAGAGCGGATAGATGTCACGCTATTGGGAATTGTGACGGATGTTAACCTGGTGCTGCGAAACGCCTCTGTTTCGATAACGGTCACACCGCTTGGAATAGCGAACGCGCCTTGTTTGCCGCGCGGGCATATTATCAAAGTATCTTTAGCTTTATTGAACAACACGCCGTCAACGGAACTGTATTTCGGATTGTCGTCGTTTACATTTATAGACGTCAGGCCGTCGCAGCCCGAAAACAGGTCGCTGTATATATGCGCCACGGTGTTTGGGATAGTGAACGCGCCTTGTTTGCCGCGCGGATATAATATTATGGTATCTTTGGCTTTATTTAACAATACGCCGTCAACGGAAGAGTATACCGGATTGTCGCCGCTTACGTCTATGGATGTCAGGCCGTCGCAGTACATAAACGCCCCATATCCGATAGATGTCACGCTGCTTGGAATTGTGACTGACTTTAGCCCGTTTAATAGGGCGAACGTACCGTCTCCGATATGCTTTACACCCTCCATAACGACTAAACTTGAAACTTCACGTCCGTTGCGATTATACCATGGCGGAACCTCATCCCACGATAACCATCTTTCGCGAACCAAAAAATCGTCAATATCGAATAACTTCGGATTATCTTCATGCCGTCTTTCCGGACAATAGTAATCATCCATCTTTCCGCTCCCGACAGTAATATCGAGATCTCTGGTCCACCAAGTCGCGAACATCAACACCTGCGCGTTGATGCTTCTCCTGACGGAAAACCATCCTCTCGCTTTAACCCTAAACGTCCCGTCTTCCGAGAGCGTAACCGTCGTAGTGCCTGATTTCCACGAATATTTGGGATGTGGAATGTTGTTAGTTACTACCAGTGCCGCAACCAATAGTACAAATAGCAAAACAACCGCCATCATGAATTTTTTACGCGCCGTTGTTTTTGTCGGCATATTACATCTCCTTTTGCGATATGTCGCCCCGTCGAGATTAGATCCTTATAAAAAATATAAATCATGGGTTGTCGGCGACGCAACGGACGGAAAAGCCGTTGGTCTTGTTGTAGATGAAGAGTTCGTAGTCCTCTATCATGTCGTCGGTATAGCACCACATGCCACGTGGGTAGGCGAAGTCTATACTGCCTTCATCCGTGGCTGTCCACCAGTAGGCATCGTCTCCGATATCGAAAAATTTGCCAACGTAATGGTTGCGGTAGCCACTGGGCAAGGCTGAAAATCCAAAATCATCCATTCCGTTGCCATGTACACTATATATGCCACTATTCCAACCGTTTCTCGACTTCAATTTCTTAGCGGCATTCTCATACAGAAACATACTATCATTTGTTTTACTAGCCTTACGTTTACCTCCTACAGATTTTCCCAAATTATCCCATTCCACGCGAGACGGCAGATGATATCCGGCAGGGCAGACCGTTATTGCTGTATACCAATTATACAGTCTGCCGTATTCATCACAAAAGAAATCGTCTTTGTAATAATGCCAAAAGTTATTGGGATTGCTTTCGCCATAACACCAAGAACTATCCGCTGTATAATTGAGATTCTGCGCCATCCAGGTCTGCTTGCCAATCTTCACCGTCTTGTACGTCTGTCCGTCTCTTGTGTCGGTGAAAGTTCCGAAAGCCGTCTCACTTGCGACCGTCCCCGCCATCGCCGCCGCGACCGCCGCCGTAGTCAGTAAGAGTTTGCGCATTGGGTTGATCCTTTGGGTTAATGTTGATTATTATCGGACGGCATTGACGTCGTACTGTCAGTTATATTGTTATGGCCCGCGCCGCCGTTACTGTCCGGCAAGATAGCGTCATCACCCGAAAGAATATTATCAAGGCCAGGTGGATCTTTCCTGCGGATGTTGTCGCCGGAGGTTTTATTCCAGTGTCCGATCTCTCCTGAAATCTTACCTAGCGGTCCCGGTTCGAGATTTTCTTTTATTCCGTGATTACCAATACAAAGCGATCCAACTAGCAGTACAAGTAAAAATGCTGCCACTATCACATATAGGATTACCATCGCAGTAACAATTATACGTATAATTAACGCTTTCATAAAATGAGTGTATCTCCTATTTTATTGGAGAATATCTCCCCGAAAGACGGCTCACCCGCGACTGCCAATCCAATCGCCGCCGCGACCGCCGCCGTAGTCAGTAAGAGTTTGCGCATTGGGTTGATCCTTTGGGTTAATCGTGGATTTCACACTATAATATACACTACGAGCGGGTACGGGCGGCAGGTTGGGCCGCCGCCTACCTTATTTTGGTGGTGCTTAATCTGTCGCGTCATGCATTCGGGCTTTGCTCTTTGACCGTTACCACGTCCGGCAGGTGTCGGGTTTGTCTATGTCGAGTTTATCCTCTTCCTCGCGGATCTCTATGACGTATAGGCCTTTTTTCAGGGCGTAGGTTCTGATAGGATCGTGTACGATTGCGCCTACCACCGCGCCGAAAAGCGTCTTGCCTTTTATCTCGGCGTCCGCTTCGTGGTCGCGCAGTTTTTGCAGACGCTCCAAATGCTTATCGACATCGCTTGTTTGTAAACAGGTCTTTACCTCAACGGCCATAGCCTCGGTGTCGCCGTACAGCAGCACGTCTACCTCGGTGAGTTTTCTCTTTCTCTCGTTGATAACGGTCTCGACGATTTTCCTCGCCGTGATCTCTTTAAACGAGTGATTACCCAACGCGTTTATGGCGGGGCGTATCTTGGGTATGACGATAAACTCTATCACTTCGCCGAGGTGTCCGCCCATCCCGCCGAGAGTGTCGTTCAGTTGCCGAACAGAAATTGAGGTTTCCATGACTTCGGCATGCAGTTCCCGGACGGCCTCTGAGGTTTCACTGACTTTGGCAGAGGTTTCCATGACTTCGGCATGCAGTTCCCGAACAGATTCTGATGTTTTCCGGTTTTCGGCGGCTAACAACCGGTTTTCGGCGGATAGCCTATCAATCGAGGCCTCTGTTTTGGCGTGGGCGGCCTCTGTTTTGGCTTGGGCGGCGGCCAGCCTATCAATCGAGGCTTCTGTTTTGGCTTGAAGGGCTACCAAGTCGTCAAGCGTGATCTTCGTCTTCGGGAAGCCTTTCTTGGCCGCCGAATAGGTCTTTTTTGCGGCTTTCTTCTTTACCTGCATACGGTCTCCTCGGTTTGGATGCTTGTAATATATATTATGGGCGGGGCGGGCAGCAAAAAGTTTTTGGGCGGGCGATCCTTTGGGTTAAGTTGATTTCCGACGCGCTTTATACTATATTATGGTACATCATGGAATCGATCAGCCTCTCCATAATACGCCGATTCACCGCCAGGCGGCGGCGCGGGCTGCTGCTGAACAGGGCGTTCCGCGCGCTCTTGACGACCGCCGTCGTCTACTTGGCCGTAACGGCCGCCCTCGGCGCGGCGTTTTCCCTGTACCCGTGGACCGCGCTGCCTGTCGTTTGGATGGCGGCGACGCTCGCAGCGTCTATAGCTTTTCTGTCGATACCGCTGATCGCGGCGGTCAAACGCCCTACGCTTGTACAGACGGCGGCGGTTATTGAGGGGAAGAGCGGGATCGCGCACCCGTCTTTGTCCATCGCGTTGGAGCTGTCGGCGCAGGACGGCGGAACGGCCGGGTCGCGGACGCTTAGGGAGATGGCGTACGGGCGGGCGGCGGATCAGCTTGAATCTTTGGGGAACGCGCCTCTCCCGTCCGTCAATAAATACGCCGCCGTATCTGCGGCCGTACTCTTATTGATCAACGTATCGATAACGTCGCTCTCGCAGAATAAGCTGACAAGCTATTGGAGGCTGCCGTTCGCGCTCTTGTCCGCTGAACAGATGCGTGTTGAGCCTGGAAGCGTCACCGTTCCTTTGAACAGTTCGGTGACGCTTACGCTCGGCGGGGCGGCGCGGCGTTTTCCAACGGCGCGGCTGGAGGCTTGGCCGCTCGACGGCGGGAACCGCGGCAGGTATTTTCTTCGGGCGGATTCGGCGGGAAATTTTTCGCAAACGT
>Ga0268262_10004750_pt1 | contig 13838 bp, 15 predicted proteins | sample TergutNc150P3_FD_190354 | JGI IMG/M metagenome (GOLD analysis project Ga0268262, IMG submission 190354) | Nasutitermes corniger P3 segment gut microbial community from laboratory colony in Florida, USA - Nc150 P3 (SPAdes) (version 2) | ecosystem: Host-associated > Arthropoda: Insects >... | reverse complement strand
TGGCGTGGATTTCTCCTTTGCCAATGGACAGGTTTAAACCCTTCAGAATCTCTGTGCCATCTGCTAAAGAGGCGTGCAAATTTTTTATTTGGAACATTGGGTGGAAGATAGAAAAATTTTCTACCTTATCCACAAGTATGAGTTCTGCAAATATGAAGTATAGCGAAGCTGTTAAAAGGTTGGAAGAAATATTGGAAAATGTTGACCGCTCCAATGTGGGCATAGACGAGCTTGCAGATTTGGTGAAAGAGGCTTCCGATTTAATAAAAAACTGTCGTAGCATACTCACAAGCACGGAGCAGAATGTGCAGGAAGCTCTGGAAGATTTGGAAGGTTAGTTTATGCGCATATTTACGCTGTTGGTGCTTTTATTCTTTGTTTCTTCTTATGCTTATTTTGGAAAGAAGAACGAAGCACAAGATGTTTTTGGATGGGCCATGCTTTTGCAAAGCCCTCGCACCGTAGCGTTTGAAGGTTCTGGCTCTGCACTTCAAACGCAGGATTTTGGAGCCGCCATAATGAACCCAGCCTTATTGCAAGGGAGTGGTTTTGGAGCAGGCATTTCTGGGCAAATGGGAGATTTGGCAGATTGGCAGGGAATAGCGGTGTTTTCGCATCCGCTTTCAATAGGCGAAGCAAATGGAAGAATACAACATACTTATGGCGTTGTTGATAATGGCGAAGTTGAAAATTTAGATGAAGATTCTGAGCCAACAGGTTTAATTAGCTATCCTATTGCTCAGTATTATGCCATAACAGCAGCGTTTCCATTAAAGCATTTCAAGTTTGGCATAACAGGAAGGTATTTATGGCAAAGGCTATCGGAAACAGACAATGCGCAGGCAGGAATGGGGCTTGCCATGGACTGGGGCTTTTTATGGAATTCAGGTTCTGCGCGTTATGGCCTTGCCCTTATTGGGCGGCATTTGGGGCGACAAATTCGCCCATTTGTGAAAGGTGGAGTTAATGGCTATGCCCTTGCTTCCGAACTTGTGGTTAGCACGTTTTGGCGTTTAGACCAAAATTTTATATGGCTTTTGGAATGCACAGCTCCGCGTTATTCGCCTGTCGCAGGAAAACTTGGATTGGAGTACCGTTTTTCAGAATCCTTATTCGCAAGAGCTGGTATGCAAAGGGACCTTATAGATGTCGCTCGCTTTACGCGTTCTATTTTTGATAAAAGCGAAAAGTCGCCTATGGCAGGTTACTATCGTTTGTTTTCGGCAGGTGCTGGCTACAGATTTTGGAATTTTGCCTTGGATTATTCTTACAGTATGTTAATTGAAGGTCAGGGAAACGAGCACAGGGTTGGATTAAGCGGAGCATTTTAGCAAATGTATTCAAATTTTTACAGCGAGAAAAACGAGTACTTTTCAATAATAGCGGTTTCGCTTTTATTCCATTTCGCTGTTGTGGCTGCCTTGCTAATAGTAGTATGGTTGCGTCCGGCAAAAGAAAAACCGCCTCCAATACCTTTTTTTGAAATGGTAAATGTAGCACCGCCGCCACCGACTCCATCAAAGCCTGTTCACAAGCCTCCAGAATCAGTTCCAGAACCCATTGCGGAGCCTGAACCTGTAATCAAACCGGAATTAAAGCCAGAGCCAAAGCCAACACCCATTGCTAAACAAGAATCCAAACCTAAGCAGGAACATAAACCAGAACCAAAACGCACTTCGGCAGAACCTGCGCAATCGCATTCAATGGATATGCCTATGGATTTGCCTTCAGACATAAAAAGCAAAGATATGAATATGCCAGCTTTGAGAGTTGGTACCGACATAATTATGGATACACAACTGAAGGCTTATTTAGCTACGCTGCAACAGCTTTTATATCAAAATTTCAATCCACCAGCAGGGACAGAAATTTCCAAAGGCACAAAATCTACCGTGCAATTTCAAATAGCTAGAAACGGTCAAATTAGCGAAGTTGTTCTACGTTCATCTTCTGGAAACTCAATATGGGACAGGCTTGCGGTAAGGGCAGTTCAAATAACAAAACCGCCGCCACTGCCTCCCAATTTCACAGCCGAGAATTTGCCTTTAATTCTTGATTTTAGCGAGAAGTAATTTACTAAATTTATAGACGCGTTATGCAGCAAATCAACATTAAATCCGTGAAAGACGGCATGGTTTTAGCAGAGCCTTTGACAAATGCTCACGGAGGAATTGTTTTAGGAAAAGGAACGGTTTTAACGGAAGCTTTCGCGAGCAGACTTGCTCGCATGGGTTTTTCTTCAATTTGCGTGGAAGGGGAAGAACTGGCAGAGGCAAAAGAGAATACTCCTGCGCAAGTAAATGAAACTCAAAAAATACCCTTGGAAAAATTATTTGAAGGAAAAATTAAAAATGATTTTATGCAGGAAATTTACAACGCCTTGCTGAGGTACAGAGAATCAAGTGGCAGATAGTAAACGATTAGAGGTTTTGGTAAAGAATATGGGTGAGTTACCAACTATTCCCAGCGTGTTTTTAACAATAAACAAAATGTTGTCTGACCCGCACACTTCGGCTTTTGATGTTGGGAATGTTGTATCCAGCGATCAGGTTATAGCTTCTAAAATTTTGAAATTGGCAAACAGCGCATTTTATGGATTTACCGGCAGGGTAAACACGGTTTCGCATGCCATTGCAGTTTTGGGTTTTAGTGCAACAAAAAACGTAGTGATGACAACTGGTGTTTTATCTACCTTGAATTTGAAAACCCCCATAGAAGGATTTAGCCTCACTACTTTTTGGAAGCATTCGGCTGCGGTAGGAGCAATAGCAAGACTGGTAGCGGAGGAATTTTATGCGCAAATAAAAGAAGAAGCCTTTGTCGCCGGACTTTTGCACGATATTGGCAAACTTGTTCTGGCTATTTGCTCTCCTGAAGATTTTGCCCGTTGCATAAACCTAACCATAAGCAAAGGTTGCCTATTCTTAGAGGCGGAAAAAGAAGTACTGGGTGTTTGCCACACGGATATATCAGCCTGGATAAATAAGAAATGGAACTTGCCCAAAGAAATAGCTGCTGTAATGGTAAATCATCATAAGAACATTAGCATATTGAGCGAGCATACTAAAATTATTGCTATTGTTAAATTGGCAGATGCTTTGGCAAGAGGTTTGCAATTTGGGCATCCCTGCGATTATTCTATGCCTATTCTGGAAACTGACATTTCTTCTCTACTGAAAGTAACTCCGAAAAAATTAGATACTATTTTATCGGCAAGCTATGATGCTTTGCAAAGTTCAATGGATTTTATGAACGCAAGCTAAGGAGATTTTTTGAAGCAAATCGTTATGATGGGCATTGACCCAGGCAGCTATGCAACTGGCTTTGCTTTCCTAAGTTTAATAGGCAACAAGATTGCTGTTTTGGACTATGGAGTTATTCGCCCCAGAAAAGATGCGGAACTTATTTTTAGAATAGGTCATATAATCAAGGAACTTGAAAACCTGATTGCAAAATACAAACCCATTGCTTTTTGCATGGAAAAATCTTTTTTTGCAAAAAATGCAAACAGTGCGCTCATTTTGGGGCATATACGCGGAGCGATTATGGCTCTTGGCTTTAAATATGATTTGGTATTTTCGGAAAAAAGCCCGCGTGAAATTAAAAGGGCGGTTACAGGCAACGGGGCAGCGAGCAAGGAACAAGTTGCAAATATGATGAGCAGACTTTTGGGCGTTCAAACTCAAAACTCTGCTCTTGATGCAAGCGATGCTCTAGCTATAGCTTGGACTGGTTTAGGAAGTCCGTGAGCGGGCTGCTGGCAACTGCATTTTCTGCCTGCAAAGGCAAACCGCTTTCGTAAGCCATTCTGCCGCTTTCCACCGCTAGTTTAAAGCATTTCGCCATAACCGCAGAGTTTGGGGCAACTGCAATGGCGGTGTTCACCAAAACGGCATCTGCACCCATTTCCATAGCGAGGCAAGCGTGAGATGGCGCACCTATGCCAGCGTCTATCACAACGGGAACCTTGCTCTGAGCGATTATTATTTTAAGCATTGCCTCTGTTTGCAAACCTCTGTTTGTGCCTATTGGCGAACCGAGCGGCATAACAGCCGAGCAGCCGCAGTCTTCCAGCCTTTTGCACAAAACAGGGTCTGCCTGAATATAAGGCAAAACAACAAAGCCGTCTTTTGCAAGTTCTGCGGCAGCGTTCAATGTTTCAATTGGGTCTGGGAGCAAATATTTTTGGTCAGGATGAATTTCCAATTTCACCCAATTTGTTCCAAGTGCTTCTCTTGCCATTTGCGCGGCAAATACGGCTTCTTTTGCTGTTCTAGCGCCAGATGTATTTGGCAAAATTTGCCCTTTGAAATCTTTCAACGCAATCAAAATAGAATCTTCTTTTTGATTTTTGCCAATTCGTTTTAAAGCAACTGTGAGCATTTCGCTCTGCGATTCTTGCAAAGCGACAACCATTTCTTGCGGCGAGGCAAACTTGCCGCTTCCCAAAAAAAGCCGCGAGTTGAATGTTTTATTTGAGATTTTGAGCATTTGGATTATTGTTAAGTAAAAAAACCTATTCTTTACTTCTCCAAAACCGTATAAAACTGCCCGCCTGCTCGCCTTATGAGCAATAACATTGTTTTTGTATTTTCGCCAAAAACGGTGTTGAAGTCTTTCAAGCTAACCATAGGTTTATTGTTTGCTACCAAAATTATATCACCTTTCCTTATGCCGGCTTTGTCTGCAAGAGATTTTTCTGCCACAGAAGCCACCAGTACCCCAACAGAAGATTCCGGCAATCCGGCTTCTTTCTTTTGAGCTTTTGTAAGCTCCACAGCTTGAATGCCCCAATCGTTTTTGGAAGAATCCGTCTCTTTCTTGCCTTCTTTGGATTTTGGGTCTGTTCCGGCTAAGTTATTTTCATCGCGCAGCGCAATATTTATTTTCAGCTTCAAGGTTTTCCCTTCTCGCAGAACCTCAAAATTTGCATTTTCGCCTGGGCGAAGTGCGGCAACGGTGTTTCTCAAATCGTTTGCATCCGCTATGGATTTTCCGTTTATGGAAAGAACCACATCGCCAACTTTTATGCCGCCTTTTTCCGCAGGAGAATGTTCAAAAATCTCGCTGATCAATGCGCCTTTTGCGGGATTCAAATTCAAGGCTTTTGCAAGGCTTGGGTTTATATCTTGAATGCTAACCCCAAGCCAGCCGCGATTTACCTTGCCGTCTGCTAGCAAATCGCTCATTATGCTTTTTGCCCAGTTCACAGGTATGGCAAAGCCTATTCCCTGAAAACCTCCGCTTCTGCTCAAAATTGCCGTATTAATGCCAATAAGCTCACCAGACAAATTGAACAAACCTCCGCCCGAATTGCCCGGATTTATTGCGGCATCTGTTTGGATAAAATTCTCATAGCTGGTTATGCCACGGCCGTGAACGCCTTTTGCAGACACAATCCCCTTTGTAACCGTTTGAGAAAGCCCAAAAGGATTTCCTATGGCAATAACCCATTCCCCAACGCGCAAGGCATCGGAATTTCCAAGGCTTGCAGCGGGCAGGTCTTTCACATCGCCTTCAATTTGAATAACGGCAATGTCAGTTAAGGAATCTGTCCCAACAACTTTTGCTTTGAACTCTCTTTTGTCTGGCAAAGTCACGGTTATTTGGTCTGCGCCGGCAACCACGTGGTTATTGGTTAAAATTTGCCCCGAAGAACTCACAATAACGCCGGAACCCTGCCCCTGTTGTTTGCGCTCGCGTTGCGGTCTTTGCTGCTTGGGAACGCCAAAATTGAAAAATTGGTCAAAAAAATCGTCTCCAAAAAAACCGCCAAAGTCATTCATTTTAATTGTGGCTTCTGTTTGAATGCTAACAACCGTGGGAATTAGCGCATCTGCCAAATCTGCAAGTTCATAACGAAACGCTTCCAAATTTGGCGATGCGGCACGCGGTGCCTGCGGAACTTGCGGAGCAGAGGATTCTTTGGTTTGTGCAGTACTGGAAGAACTTGGAGTTGCGCTGCCAAGAGAACACGCAAAAAAAATAACCCCAGCGATTGCAAAATAAACTGGCGATAAATTAGGGCTTTTAACTTTCATCATCTCCTCCATTTTTTTTGACATTAAATTAGTAAATTTATAAAGTGCTGTACGATAAAACGAGAGAGAAATTGGTGGAGCAAACACCAGAAGAGCTGGTTAGGCAAACCCTTGTCAATTGGCTGATTGAAAAACTAAAAGTGCCATACTATATGATAAAAACCGAATTTGCTCTTTCGCATCTTTCCCCGAATGAAAATGGACGATTGGATATTGTGGTTGCAAATCCAAAAAGCACAGACTTAAAAGAGCCTTGGCTGGTGGCAGAGTGCAAGGCAGGCAAAACAAATTTGCAGAGCTTGGAAGCGCAGGTTAATAAATATCTTAGAATAGTCAAGCCGCTTTATATAATTTTAGCTATTGGCAATGAGTGGCATTTTTTGGCAAAAGCTGGGAACGCCTATGCCGCAACAGCAAGAATCCCAGATTTTACCGCAAATTCAGGGAAATAATGCACACATTTTTCTAAATTTTCCCAATGATCATTTATAGTTGGAACGTAAACGGAATTCGTTCTGCGGTTCAAAAAGGCTTTGCAGATTGGTTTTTAAAAGTTGAACCTGATATTCTCTGTTTGCAAGAAGTTAGAGCCGAGGGTGAGCAAATACCAGATGAGATAAAAGATTTTGCCGATTATCAATCTTTTTGGACATCATGCCTCAAAAAAAAGGGTTATAGCGGAACTGGCATTTACACAAAGATTCCCCCAGAAGAAGTTAACCATGGTTTTGGCATAAAAGAATTTGACGAAGAGGGCCGCGTGGTGCAGCTCGTTTTTCCAGACTGGGTTTTAAACAGCATATATTTCCCAAACGGTGCCCAAAGCGATGAGAGGCTGGACTACAAGCTCTGTTTTTATGATGCTTTTTTGGAGAACTCCCTTATGTGGCTCTCTCACGGCAAACACGTGGTAACCCTTGGGGACTACAATACCTGCCATAAGGAAATTGATATTGCAAGACCCAAAGACAACGAAAAAAACAGCGGATTTTTGCCCATAGAGCGCGCTTGGCTGGATAAATATGTTGAAAATGGCTTTGTGGACTCATTCAGGGTTTTGCACCCCACCCAAAAAGATGCCTACACTTGGTGGAGCAACCGCAGCGGAGCTAGGGAAAACAATGTTGGCTGGCGAATAGACTATGCTTTTGTGGACGAAGGGCTTAAAGACTGCATTGTAAATGCCTCCATTCACCCAGAAGTTATGATTAGCGACCATTGCCCCATCAGCATAGAACTGGAAGTACCCTTCCCTCCTATAGTAAGCGCTGATTGACCCTAAACCCTAACGGCTTAATCAATATTTACTATATTAATTATATGCGTATTTTTCTTAAAATTTTGCCAACAATGATGTTGCTTGCTTTTTCGGCGCAAACTGTGCTTGCAAGCGAAGGTATTTACGACCGCGACTTAGTGCGTGGTTTTCTATCCCTCAAAGGTGATTTCCGAAGTATGAAATCCAATGGCGTTAAACTTATAAACGATGTTACGGGGGAACGCTATGTGAAGGAATTTGTGGACGGTCACGTAGAAATAGGTGCCGAATACAATCAATTGCGTACTTGGTTTGATGTCGATTTTATGCCTCTAACCCCAACAAGAGGCACCACCGAATGGTATAGCTACGGAATCACTTGGATGTGGGGCTATAAGTTGTTAGCCCAAAACTCTCGCTTTAATATAATTCCCTCGTTTGGACCCGGCTTTGAATTGTTAAATATTCGTTTAAGCCCAACAGAAGAGGTTATGAGTTCCCTTGGGCCAACCCTTAATCTGGAATTAGAGTTTCGCTTGCAATTTCCACAATTTTCGGCAGGCATCTATGGAGGCTACAAGGTTGAACGGCACTATAACTGGGACGAGAAAACTGTGGCAAGAGTCAATCAATCCGGTCAATCCATTCAATCAACTAGCCTTAACGATGTAAACACTGATAAGGCATTTGTTGGCTTTAAACTTTCGTGGACTATGCTAAATAATTTCCAGAAAAGGGCAAAAGAAATAGAATAAGAATTATGCCGCCTTTTTTAGGGCTAAAAATTTTTGGCGATGTGGACTTGAATTCCATAGTTCCTTTGATTGATTGGAAAATGTATTTTTGCGCTTGGGATTTAAGACCCTCTCAATACACCGAAACGCATAAAAACCTGGAACAGGATTCTCGCCTCTTGTTGAAAGATATTATAAGCAAAAAATTGCTGAGAGCTGCTGCCGTCGTGGGTTTTTTTGAAGTTCAAAGAATTGGAGATTCTCTTTTGGTTTTGGACGAAGATGCCAAAGAGATAGCTAAACTTCATTTTTTGCGGCAGCAAAAAGCAAGCGAAAATGGAATATACCTGAGCATGGCAGATTTTTTCAACCCAAGAGAAAAGGATTTTATAGGGCTTTTTGCCACCACCGCAGGCTTAGGCGCAAAAGAAGCAGAACAAAAATTCATAAGAGATAATGACGATTATTCCGCCATAATGCTAGAACTTTTGGCAGACCGCCTTGCAGAGGCATTAACTGAAAAACTTCACAAAGATATTTTAGGCGGCGTTGGAATTAGAGCCGCACCTGGGTACCCTGCAAGCCCAGACCACACAGAAAAAGCAACGATTTGGAAATTGCTTTCTCCAGAAAAAATAGGCATTTCTCTAACAGAAAACTATGTTATGAACCCCACAGCTTCCGAATGCGGTTACTTTTCCGCAAATCCGGGGAGCCGCTACTTCAAGCTCGGCAAAATAGGCGATGACCAGCTTGCAGATTATGCGCTAAGAAAAGGAATGGATGTAAAAGAAATTTCTAGCTTTTTGTGCTAAACTTTATATATGCGCTCAATATATCTCTAAACACTTCGTCTTGGGTTTGAGCCCCGTTAATTTTTGTTATTAGAGAAGTATCGTAGGCACTTAAAACAGCGGCTGTTTTAGTTTCGTATTCGTTTATGCGAGCACGAATAACAGATTCGTCAATATCATCTTTGCGGCCTTCAATTGTCGCTCTTTTTAGCAAACGCTCTATTATAATGGAGTAATCCGCAATTTCAAGCACAAAAATATGCTTTACGTCAACTACGCTCTTTATAAGCTCTGCTTGCGCCACGGTACGCGGAATGCCGTCTAAAAGGAATGATTCTTTTGCTGGGTCAAATTTGTTTGTGTCTATTAAACCGCCAACATAGCGGGAAAAAATTTGAATGGTGACCTCGTCTGGAACAAGTTTGCCTGCAAGGGCATAGCTTGCGAATAGTTTGCCGTTTTCGCTGGCAGGCGAAAGCCCCCTGAATACATCGCCTGTTGAGAGGTGCTTTATGCCCGTTGCAACAGCCGCCAATTTTGCTCCCACCGTTCCTTTGCCAGAACCGGGTGCACCAAAAATCAAGAACGCAGAAATATTGCTCATTGTGGTAATTTAGAAAAGCTAATCCTTAACAAACAAAACCGAACCCGCAAAAACCAAAACCATCACGATTATTTTTTGAAATGGAAAAGGTTCTCCAAAAACTGCAAGCCCGCCAAGAACAGGCACAATCAAGCCAATGGCGGCAGAAAGCGGAATAACAAATAAAGCCCTGCCTCTGCGAAGCCCTATTTGCGAACAGAAAAACGCCGCCATATATAGAACGGCAAAAACAAAAATACGTAAATCAATAGGCGGCGGAAATAAACCATCTAAAGAAATGCTTTTGTAAAAAACCGCAGAAAGCCCAAAACCCGTACCCGAGCATAGAGAATCCACTATTTCTGATTTGCGAAAAACAAGGCAGGCAACAGCGAGCAAAGCGAGCGTGGCGCCGGTATAAATCCAAAGCGTTTTCTCAGAATGCAACCCTCCAGAATCCTCGCCAGCCAAAGTTCCGTCTATCAAAATACCGCAAAAAATCAAAGCTATTGCAAAAGCAATTTTACGGCTCATTTTTTCGCCTAAAATTCTCCATCCCAAAATTGCCGTGAGAGCTGGGTTCAAAGCCATGAATGGCTGAACCAAACTTATATTGTATTCTGCCATTGCTCCGTAATAAAGCAAAGTAGCTATAATGCTCAAAAGCAATCCGCCAAGCCAAAATTTATTCTTAGCCAAAGACTTAACAGAATTTGCAGCCCGCAAACCTATGCTTTCAAGAATATTTCCAAAAGCCAAACCTATTGCGGAACTGAGTGTCAGGAAAAAAAACATAGCCTAGTTATATATTTCTTTATAAGTCCAATAATTTCCCATAACGCGCTTTACATAATCCCTTGTTTCCCAATAGCTCACTTCTTCTACCCTTATATCCCAAGGCAAAGAACCGTAGTTTGCGAGCCAGCGAATGGCTGGTTCCGGACCTGCATTATAGTTTCCCAAAACGCCTATGTAATCTCCTTTATACTCAACATACAAATCATTTAAATACCTAACCCCCAAACGAATATTCATATATGCGTTATAAAGCAAATCCCTATCATATTTCTCAATCTTTTCTATCTTAGATAAAGAATCTCCCGTTTTAGGCATAATTTGCATAAGCCCTCTGGCACCGGCAGGGGATGTGATTTGAGCATCAAACATGCTCTCTTGCCGCATAACTGAGTAAACAAGAAACGGGTCTATCTTCGCATGTTTTCTAACCTTTATTTCGTGCGGCAGAGGGTAAAGAAATTTGAGAACCTGAATGGGGACTCCAACCATTTTTTCTCTTGGAACCATATCCAAAAGATTGCGCGCCATTCTGTGAGCCAAGGCATATTCGCCATTCTGCATGAACATAAGACCATATCTGTAATAAAATTCAGGCCGGTTCTTATGAAGTTTGAAAGACTCGTCATAAAGCGCGTAAGCTTCCTTTTCAAAGCCGCTCCTGAGCAAAACACTAATTTGTTCCAAACGCTCCGCGCTGACAATGGAATCTTTTTCGCCAGTTCCCCTTTTTTGCAAAGCTCTCAACCATGCTATGGCAGCAGAGTCTGACATTTCGCGCCCAATTTGGGGAATGTTTTCTGAAAGCCCAAATTCCTTCAAACTCTGCTTTGCTCGCCAAGCGTAATATCCAAGCGGAAAATCTGCTATAACGGCAAAATATGCAGCTGTCGCTTTTTCCTTGTTTCCCAGCATTCTTTGGCATTGCGCATAAAAATAAAGAGAGGCGCTTCTAGCCATTAGGTTTAGATTTTCATGCGCTGCCTTTGCAAATATTTTTGCCGCCTCCGCATATTTTTCCTCTTTAAAATTTATGAACCCAACCCTGAATTTAGCCCACTGCCTGCGCGGGTGCTTCTCAAATCTTGAATCGTATAACTGTTCGTAAGTTTCTATTGCATTTTCGTAATCCTTTGCCTGTTCGTACTCTAGTGCTTTTGCCCCCAGATTGTTTCCATTTTGCACGCTGAATGGAAATTTTTTCTGAAAAATTGAATCAAGTCTTTTAGACTCCGCTTTATTGCCGACATTTCTCAATATTTTCTGCAAGCTTTGCATCCATGAGGAATTATAATTTATGCTGTCTAAAAGTTTTTTGTACTGTGCGATTGCCAAATCTGTTTTGCCCAAAGATTTCCATGCTTCTGCCTGCAATACCATAAGGTTGATTTTTTTTGCAGAATCTAGTCTTGAGTTTTTATTGGATAAAATGGAGCTTGCTTTTTCAGCGCATTTTTCGTTATATCCCTTTTTACAGAAAATTATTGTAAAATCGTAATCTTCGGAGTTCGGGGCAAGTCTTCGCAAGGCTGCAAAAGCAGAATCTTGATATAGCCCACCACTTCTCAAAAGTATAGAATAAGAATCTATTGCTCCTTTTGTATCTTTTTCATTTTCCTGTATTTTTGCCAATTTCTGTCTTAAAATGTGCTCATAACTTGTACCAGGCTTGGATTTGAGCCTTTTCAGCAGGGAATCTTTTTTTGCGCTTTGTGTAATTGCCGTATCCAGCAAAATGCCTTCCATCAAAACCTGGTCCACCCGTTCCCATGAATTCTTGTTGTTTTTTATGCTCTTTATATCCATCAAAATTTTTCTGCTCTCTTGAATATGTCCTCTTTCCAGCTCGCATTTGGCAATTCTAATTACAAGCGGTCCATATAAAAGGTCGGTTGCCTTTTCCAAAATAGACATATAAGCAGTGTATGCGTTGTCCCATTTTTTGTCGTAGTAAAGCACTGCCGCACTCAAAAGTTCTTTTGAAAAGGTATCTTTTGCATTTTCACTTCCCTGCAAGGCAAGTTCCTTGCGCAAAACTTTATTTTTAAACACGTCAGGAGGCAACAATTCAAGCTCTCCATCGGAATTATCAATCGTTTCCTGAGCAGTTGCTATGGAAAAACAGAAAGCAAAAAACATAAAAAACATAAATTTCATGGGAGTAATATAGTAAGTTGCGTTGGTTTGTTTTCTATATTACCTCCGTGAACTTGCAAGGCAAAAAAATACTGCTCGGAATAACGGGAGGCATAGCGGCTTACAAAGCTTGCGAGTTGCTTCGCATTTTGCAAAAAAGAGGGGCGGAAGTTCGTGTGGCAATGACCGCTGAGGCCACCAAATTTGTTGGCCAAACAACTTTTGCAGCACTCTCAAATTTCCCAGTTTACACAGAAACCGCAACCGCAGATTCAAAACCATTCCAGCATATAGACTACCCTCGCTGGGCAGATATTTATATAATTGCCCCCTGCTCCGCAACAAGTTTAGCCCGCTTTGCCTCCGGCACCGGCGAAGAACCTGTATCCCTTTGCTTTTTGGCAATGCAGGGCGAAAAGTGGGTTGTTCCAGCGATGAATTCCGTTATGTTCAGTTCAAAAGCTGTGCAGAGAAATTTGCAAACCCTTCGCTCTTGGGGAGTTAAAATTGTGGAACCAGCAGTTGGGCATTTGGCTTGCGGAGAAGAAGGAGCAGGCAAATTCCCAGAGCCGGAAGACATTGCAGACGAACTTGAATTTTACGGGGCAAAGAAAAACAAAACCTTGCTGATAACCATAGGACGTACCCAAGAACCAATAGACCCTGTTCGTTATATATCAAACAAATCAAGCGGGAAAACGGGCGTGGCAATAGCAAAAGAATTTTTGCGTGGTGGCTGGCGTGTTATAGCGGTTTGCGGACCAATGGAAGCAAAACTGCCCAAGCAATGCGAAAAAATAGAAGTTAAAAGCGCGGAGGAAATGAACCGCGCTGTACTTAAAATGCAAAAACAAGCAAACGCCATTGTACATTGCGCTGCTGTTGCAGACTACCGCCCCAAACAAACAGCATCTCAAAAAGTGAAAAACAGCAGAACGATGCAAAAACTGGAATTGGAAGAAACTCCAAACATTTTGAAAAATACAATTAAAAACAAAACGTCAAAACAAAAAATAATATCTTTTGCGTTGGAAACAGAAAACGCTTTGCAAAATGCCAAGAAAAAATTTGAAGGCGGCGGCATAGATATTTTGGTTGTGAACACAGCGGATAATTTTGGAGAAGATAAGGTTGAATATGGGATTTTGAGTAAAAACAGTCAAATCGAAGAACTCGCTTGTGGTAGTAAGGAGGAGTTGGCTTTGGAGGTGTTCAATTGCCTGAACCTTTGAGGTTTTTGTCAACAGTTGTATGCCGGTTCGGGTTATCTCTCTTCGCAATCTTTGTCTTACTCGTGGGTGCGAGCTTCGGGGCATATCGCAGCACATAGCCTGGGGATATCATTGGGCACTTTGTGTTCAAATTGTTGATTTTTACAAAGTCTTTTATTGGCACACCCAACTCAATCGATATTCCATAGATCGTCTCACCCGGCTTCACCACGCGCTTGCCGGAGTACTTCGCATCGTATCTGGTACTATCTGCGGCTTGGGATGC
>Ga0268262_10004749_pt1 | contig 13839 bp, 10 predicted proteins | sample TergutNc150P3_FD_190354 | JGI IMG/M metagenome (GOLD analysis project Ga0268262, IMG submission 190354) | Nasutitermes corniger P3 segment gut microbial community from laboratory colony in Florida, USA - Nc150 P3 (SPAdes) (version 2) | ecosystem: Host-associated > Arthropoda: Insects >... | reverse complement strand
AGGTTCAAGGGGGGAACCTTCGCCCTGCGGGCTCGGTTGAGGTTCAAGGGGGGAACCTTCGCCCTGCGGGCTCGGTTGAGGTTCAAGGGGGGAACCTTCGCCCTGCGGGCTCGGTTGAGGTTCATTACGCCATGGCGTGACGACACCCGGCGCGGCGGCGCCTGGCACAAGAGCGCCTTATGGTTACCGGCCCCCTGTTTGGCGTTATTTTCCAACACGGCCAGTTTTACTCGTATTTTCTCCATAAAGGCGCTCCTTTTTTATAGACCTTCCCTCTATTGTACATAAAAATGCATATAAAAACAAGGATCATGGGGTAGAGACTTTTCCGGCAAGCTGTTCAACAACGCCGGCAAGTAGTATAATTACTAAAAGGAGAAAATATGAAAACCGCAGTGGTATATTACTCTCTTGACGGGAATTGCGCTTTTGTCGCGGAGCAGATAAAAGCCGGGTTAAATGCGGATTTGGTTCAACTGTATATGCAGGATGCCAAAAAGCGCCGCGGCTTTATGAAAATTTTGTGGGGCGGCGGAATGGTTCTTTCGCGCAAAAAACCTCCGCTCAAGCCGTATACGTTTGATCCGGCGGCGTATGATCTAATCATCATCGGCGCGCCGGTGTGGGCAGGTTCCCCCGCGCCACCTATCCAAACTTTTCTTTCTGAAACTGACATCAGCGGCAAAAAGATTGCCCTTTTTGTCTGCCACGGCGGGGGTAAAGGAAAAGCCCTTAATATATTTAAAGCCCTGCTGTCCGGCAACGAAATAATCGCCGAAACGGATTTTGTCAATGCGCGTAAAAACAATGCGGAAGTTAAGCGGCAAATCTCGGATTGGGTGAAGGGGATAGGGGGGAATATTGAAGGCAGGAGGTCCCTATGACCTACTTCGGAAAAGGTATTTATACACTTTCAACCGCCGCTAAAATCCTCAGAATGAATCCGCAGAAAATGCGCCGCTGGATTAAGGGTTATACCTATTATAAAAATATGGAGTGCCGTTCCAGTAAACCTCTTTTCAAAACCGAATTTGAGTACGATCCCAATGACGTGATTATCAGTTTTCTTGATCTGACAGAACTGCTTTTTATCAATACCTTTATCGAATATGGTATCAGCATTCAAAAAATAAGAAAAGCTGCCATTACCGCGTCCAACTTGCTTAACACTTCTCATCCTTTCGCCATACGAAAAATGTTTACCGATGGCAAATCTATATTTGCAGAAATAGCGCAAAAACAGAAGGATACGTCTCTTTTGGATTTAATAAAAAAACAATACCAGTTTCAGAAGATAATTGAGCCGTTGCTATACAAACGTATAGATTTTGGTAAATATGATTATGCCGAAAAATGGTGGCCTTTGGGAAAAAACGAAAATATTGTGTTGGATCCATCAAGGAATATGGGTCAGCCTATTCTCAATAAATACAACGTCAGAACCGAGTTGATTTATGAACTTTATAAAACCAAACACAGTATTAATGAAATCAGTGATTGGTATGAATTAGATAAATCTGCGATTGAAGCCGCAATTAACTTTGAAAAAGACCTGGCAGCATGAAATGCCTTTTTGATAATAATATGCCGCCTAAACTGGCAAAAACTCTCAGGTTTCTGGAAGGAGATGATGGTATTATTGTAGAACATCTTAATGAAAAATTCCCTCCTGATACTCCTGATATTGAATGGATAAGAAAATTGGCAAAAGAAGGCGGCTGGTTTGTAATAACCAAGGATAATCAAATAAGAAAAAGATCAAATGAAAGAAAAGCATGGCAAGAATCCCATATTCCCGTTGTTTTTCTTTCAAAGTCATGGATGAATCATGACTTTTGGGAGATAGCATGGAAATTTATAAAGCATTGGCCAAAACTGAAAGAAAATATTAGCCGTAATAAAAAAATTGAATCTTTCGAATTAACTATCAATGGAAAAATAACGGTAATTGCCTAATAATTCTACACTATCGTTCCGCCGCCCACAACAATGTCGCCATCATACAGTACCGCCGCCTGTCCGGGGGTAATGGCCCGCTGTGGGAAATCAAATTCTATATGTAACTCATCTTCGCCGGTTTGTTCCGCGGTGGCGGCCTGTTCCGTCTGAAGGTAGCGGGTTTTTACCGTTACGCGTAATTGTTTTTCAACGCGGGCGCAGGCGATAAGGTTGATGTCTTTGGCTCTCAGGCTCTTTTGGTAAAGGCTGGAATCCGGCCCCAGGGTAACGGTGTTATGCGCGACTGATTTTTGGGCGACATAGACCGGGGTATTGGCGGCGACTCCTAAACCGCGCCTTTGGCCTATCGTATAACGGATAATGCCCCGGTGTTTGCCGATGATTTTTCCTTCAAGGTCAATAATGTCCCCCGGCGGCCAGGTTTTGCCGGTATACGCTTCAATAAAATTGCCGTAATCGCCGTCGGGAACAAAACAGATGTCCTGGCTTTCACCTTTCGCGCTGGTGGTCAATTTTTTTTCTTCGGCGATTTTCCGCACCTGCTGTTTTGACAATTCCCCCAAAGGAAAGCGGGCGCGTTCAAGCTGCTGCTGAGTAAGGCAGTACAACACATAACTTTGATCTTTTTTGGGGTCAACGGCTTTTCGCAAAAGAAACCGGTCGGAAACGGAATCTTGTTCAACGCGGGCATAATGGCCGGTCGCGAGGTAATCGCAATCAATCTGCCGCGTCCGCAGCAGCAACAGGTTGAACTTGATAGAGCGGTTACAGTCGATACAGGGATTGGGCGTCGCACCCTGTTCGTAGGTTTCTATAAAGCGGCGTACCACCTGCTTGTCAAATTCTTCGGTAAAATTAAGCACATAATGGGGTATACCCAACTGAAAAGCAACTGCTTTTGCGTCGTTGACATCCTGCAAACTACAACAGCGGCTTTCGCTTTTGGTAAGTTTGAGCGTTATACCGATACACTCATAACCCTGTTCAAGCATGAGCGCGGCGGCAACGGAACTGTCTACCCCGCCTGACATGGCAATGACAGCTTTCTGCATGGGCGGTGTATCTACTTCAGGGCTGCTGTCGCCGCGTTCACTTCGGCTTCACAGGAGCGCATGGCAAGTATTGTTTTCTCGATGAGGATATCCAACTCCCAGCCGAGCATTGCCGCGCCGTTTTCTATAACCTGGCGGGAACAGCCCGCGGCAAAGGCCGGGGCTTTGTATTTCTTTTTTACGGATCTTACTTCCATGTCCATAACGCTTTTTGAAGGCCGGATAATCGCAACAGCCCAAATCAGGCCGGTAAGCTCGTCTGCAGCATAGAGAATTTTTTCCATTTGATGTTCAGGTTTGGCATCCACCGTGGTGAGTCCGTAACCGTGGGAGCATACGGCGTGAATCAATTCTTCACTGCAGCCGCCCGCCCTCAGCAGTTCGGGCGCTTTAAGACAGTGCTGATCGGGGTATTGTTCAAAATCAATGTCGTGTAACAGGCCGACAATACCCCAGAATTCTTCCTCATCGGCAAAACCCTGATCCTGGGCAAACCAGCGCATGACCCCTTCCACCGTCAGCGCGTGCTGTAAATGAAAGGGGTCTTTGTTGTACTGTTTCAGTAAGTCCCATGCCTGCCGGCGGTTAATATTCGCTTCCATGTCGCCAAACGGATATTAATAATTTTCCGCGCGAATTTGGAAATACGCTTTGGGATGTTTGCAGACCGGACACACTTCCGGGGCTTTTTTGCCGACAACAATGTGGCCGCAGTTGGAACACTGCCAAACCTGATCGCCGTCGCGGGAAAATACCAGACCTCCCTGGATATTGGCAAGGAGTTTGCGGTAGCGTTCTTCGTGTTCTTTCTCGATTTTTCCGACTAATTCAAACAGGGTGGCGATAGTGCCAAAGCCTTCTTCTTGCGCGGTTTTGGCGAAACCGGCGTACATATCAGTCCACTCAAAATTCTCGCCATCGGCGGCGTCTTTAAGGTTTGCGGTAGTCGCGGGCACTTCATCGCCGTGCAGCAGTTTGAACCAAATTTTTGCGTGTTCTTTTTCATTGAGCGCAGTCTCCCGAAACAATGCCCCAATCTGCGTATAGCCTTCCTTTTCCGCCTTGGAAGCGTAATATTGATATTTGGTATGCGCCTGAGATTCTCCGGCGAAAGCCGCCTTTAAATTCTGCTCGGTCTTTGATCCTTTCAGTTCAGCCATGATTTCCTCCGTATCTTATTTAAGATAAATTTTATTATGCCATGTTTTTTTTATTTTGTCCAGCGGAATTAACCTTAAATCTGCAAGCGCTGTATGCGGAGTATTATCATTTTTTTGTTGACTTTTTGCAGTGGTTAAGGAATAATGATGCAGAAGACTTGTATGCCGGATCAATTACCTTCCGATATGGAACGCCAAAAACAAACAAAAATTCATAGTGTTACTTCAAGCGGCGGATTTAAAATCGCAATACTTGTTATTCTTATTTTACTTTTGCTGATACCCATAGTGATGATTCGCTCGTTGATTAATGAGCGCAGTCATCGCGCGGATGCGGCGGAAGAATCAATTATGGAAGCCTGGGGCAGTCAGTTTACACTGTACGGCCCTGTTATTCGCATTCCGGTTGTTGAACGCGAAGAAATCAGAACAAAGACCGAGAAAGAAGGCGAAAAAATTGAAATAATTATACACAATAACGCGCTTTGGCTCACGCCCAAAGACGTAAATATACGGGCTGATTTTTCAGCGCAAAAAAAACGCCGGGGGATTTTTTCAGTCGCTCTTTTTTCCGGTAATGTCTCCCTTTCCGGCAGCTTCACCCTTGAAAGGGTAAAAAACGAACTTAAACAAAACCAGACAATATACCCGCAGCAGGCGGAAATCATCGTAGGGCTGGCGAGTCAAAAAGGAATACGCAGGATAATTAAAGCGGACTGGAACAGCAGCGAACTCTTTTTTAAGCCCGGAAACCGGAATTTTTCCTTTTACGACCCGCCGCCGCCCGGCCGGTTTCAGGATAAAATGATTTCCTCCGGTTATTCAGATAACAACGGCATCAACGCATCAAGCCCGTTTGATACAACCGGAGTAAATACATTCGATATTCAATTTGCCGTGCAGGGCGGAAAATCAATACGGGCGCTTCCTGTCGGAGAAGTAACGCAGGCGCGTATTCAGGCCGATTGGCCGTCGCCGTCGTTTCAGGGAGGATTTTTGCCCACAGCCTATACGCTTTCCGATAACGGCTTTGACGCTGAATGGGAAATCAGTTATTTAAGCAGGTCAATTCCGCTTTTTTGGTTTACCGATGAACGCGGCGGCGATTATGACGGTAAAATAAATTTACGGGGCGAACTCTTTGGCGTTGATTTTTTCAAACCCCTTGATCATTATGCACTTAATGAACGCGCGGTAAAATACGCTGTTTTGTTTTTGGTTATACCGTTTTTAACATTGTTTTTTCTGGAAGTGTTCTCGCAAAAATCAATTCATCCCGCGCAATATTTGCTTTCAGGTTTGGCAAACATAATCTTTTATCTTTTGCTTTTGTCAATCTCGGAACATCTCTCTTTTTCCGCCGCTTATCTCATCGCCGCCGCCGCGCTTACCGGTATGATGACGCTGTACGCGCGTTCATTGGTCGAAACATGGGTGCGCAGCGCATATATGGGACTTGTCATGACGGTTTTGTATCTCATTCTGTATATTACACTTAACGTTGAGGACTGGGCGCTGCTTATCGGTTCTATCGTAACCTTCATGATTACCGGTGTGGTGATGTTCCTGACCCGCAAACTGGACTGGTCCAGCCTGAATGTAAAGGAAGAAAAACGGAGATAAGGAACAATCATGAAAAGCCGCTACGGCATTACACCCTGGGGCAGTTGGTTTATTGACGTTCTGGACAGTTACCAAATGGGGGCGCGGCTGGAGCGGGGCAGAACTTACGCCAATACCGGCAGAGTGCTTTCGCTGGAACTTAACGCCGGTCATGCGATTGCTAAAGTTCAAGGCAATTACCGTCCCTCTTACCGCGTTGAAATAATTTTCCCTCCGCTTAAAGAGGCAGAGCAGGCATACCGGCTGATCGAAAACGATCCCCCTCTGCTTGCCCGCATTGCCGCCGGAGAATTGCCGGAATCTTTTTTACAAAAACTCAAAAACAAGGGCATTGACCTTATCCCCCGGCGCTGGCGGGAAATGAAGCGGTCCTGCAACTGTCCCGATAACGGCGACCCCTGCAAGCACATGGCGGCGCTGTATTACATTATTGCCCGGGAAATTGACGCCGACCCCCATGTGCTTTTCCGGCTGCGAGGTATGGATTTAGCGGCGCGTTTTGGGAACGCGGCGGTTCATCAGATTATGCCGCCCTTTGTCGTAACATTCGCCGCGCAGGATAAATCTGCGCACAGCCGGACGGTAAGCAAAGCGCCTGAACTGGAAGCAATTCCCCATTGCGGGGAGCTTATCAATTCTTTACTGCCGCCCGCTCCGCCTTTTTGCGAAAAAGATTTCGCAATGGTCATGGCGGAGTTTTACCACCATTGCGCCCGGTATCAGGCATGGGAATCGGCGGATGAGCAAAATCAGGCAGCCGCGGAACATAATTTTTCCCGTTCAGTGTGGACTGTTCTTTGCGCCAGCCCCGGCCCGGGCGCGGAACCGGTTTTACAAGCTGAAGACATTAACGGTAAAATAAGCCGTTACTCCGTTTACGACGCTTTTGAACATTTTGTACGTTTTTCATCAGAAGACGGAACCGCCTCTTATGTTTTCCTGTTTTACCTTTTTAAGTTTTTGAATCTGGTTTGTACCGCCGGCGCTTTTATCCCCTATGTGTTAGTTGAAAATAAAACGCTTAAAATAATTTGGCGGCCTTTTGAAACCCTTCCGCCGGTTTTCGGTATGCTCAAGGCCGTGGCAGAATTTTGTCCTGCTTCCCGTGAATACGGCATACTGACGACTCCGGTGAAATTCCAAATTAACCTGGCAAGCAAGCACGTCAACTCAATGGGCCGCCAAACGGTCAGCGGGCACAGCGTTGTTGATCTGCTTGCTTCCGCATTTTTAAATGAATTTGTCAGGCGAAGATTTTTACTTTTTCGCGGGAGCAGCAGTTTCGGCAGACGCGGACAGCCCTGCGGGCTGTCTCAGGGAACCGGAGAAGAATACCGGGAATTGTTGAATTTGTTTTTTCAGGGAATAAAAATTGATGTTTCATCCCCGGCCCGGCGCAGTCTGCCGACAGCCATAAACCAGTGGCTTTCGGTACTGCACATAGATTTTTCCGCCTATCGTTACAGCCTTACCGTGAAAACAGTAAATGCAAAGCAAAATTCTACAGATGATTTACAATTTGCGCTTTTCATGGATGTACTCACCGAACAGGAAGAGGAAACACACAAAACACCTCTGTATAAATGTAAAAATCTGGAAATCCTTCGTGCGCCCACCGCCTTGTCCAATTATCTGCCGGAGATTCGGGAGCTTGCCAATCATCCGAAAGTACGGCTTGGTGAAGCGCGGCTTGTTTCATTTCTCGACTCCGCCGCTTTGCTCCTTACCCGTCTCGGCATTGTCGTGAACCTTCCCAAAGCCCTGGCACGGGAATTAAAACCCCGGCTGGTGATTAAGGGGAGTCCCGCCGGCGGGTCGCTGGTACGTTACCTGGATTTGAATACCTTACAGGAATTTAAGTGGCAGGTAGCCATTGGCGATAAGGTACTGACCATTGAAGAATTTGAAAAACTGGTTAAAGAAAAACGATCAATGGTTCGTTTCAGGGACGGCTTTGTCAAAATGAACCCGGAAGAATTTTCCCGCCTTTTGAAAAAAGCAAAGGACGCCGCTCCGAATTATAACGATTTTTTGAAGGCTCATTTTTCCGGCGATACCGTTCTTGCCTTTGATGTCCGCGAAACCATTAACAATCTTTTTCGGGAACAGAATTTTCCCATTCCCAAAACGCTTAACGCGGTACTGCGGCCCTATCAGAAGCGGGGCTATAACTGGGTTTGTTCTCTTTTGTTTTCCGGTTTCGGCTGCATACTGGCGGATGATATGGGACTGGGAAAAACCGTTCAATCCATTGCGGCGCTGCTGCGGCTGAAAGAGGAAAAACTTTTAGGCCAGGTATCCTTCGGATGCCTGGTCGTGGCTCCTGCGGCCCTTTTAAGCAACTGGGAAAAAGAATTGAGCCGATTTGCCCCTTCATTAAATGTATCCCGGTATCACGGAAGCCGCCGCGTTCTCGACCGGAAACAGGACGTACTGCTGACCACTTACCAAACCGCGGTTCGTGATGCGGAAAAATTGAAGAAGGAAGCCTTTTCCCTGCTGCTGGTGGACGAAGCCCATTTGATGAAAAACGCCGATACCCTCCTTTCCCGGACGGTGAAACAGCTTCGTGCCAAATATCGTCTTGCCCTTTCAGGCACGCCGGTGGAGAACCGCCTTGAAGACCTTCGTTCCCTGTTTGATTTTATTCTGCCCGGCTATCTGGGAGATGCGGCGCAATTCAGGGAACAGTACCGCTACCCCATTGAAGTTATGCGTAACCACGAGCAGGCGGAATATCTGCGTAAAATTACATCCCCGTTTCTGCTGCGGCGGCTTAAAACCGACAAGAAAATTATCAAAGATTTACCTGAAAAAATTGTTGCCAATGAATATGCCGTACTTGAAAAAGAACAGGCGGCGTTATACGAAAGTGTAGTTGCCGAATCAATCAGGAAATCAGAAAAAATCGATCCTAAAGAACGCTCATCCCTGATTTTTTCTTTGGTTACCTCCCTTAAGCAAATATGCGACCATCCGCGGGTATTTGACAAGGAAAGCCCCGCCGTTTCATCTCTTTCCGGCAAGTCCCAACTGCTTCTGACCCTGCTGGAAGAAATTCTCGCTAACCGCGAAAAGACCCTGGTGTTCAGCCAGTATGTTGAAACCCTGGACTGCCTGGAACGCATCATTAAAAAAGAACTGGGCGAGGCGCCGCTTGTCTACCACGGCAGCCTGAGCCAAAGTACCCGTACAGGCATCATCGACCGTTTTCAGAATGATCCCGCGGCGCGTATACTGCTGGTCAGTCTTAAAGCCGGCGGTCTGGGACTGAACCTGACCGCGGCGAGCCGGGTGATTCACTACGATTTATGGTACAATCCCGCCGTAGAAAATCAGGCGACCGACCGCGCCTTTCGCATAGGCCAGAAACGCGCAGTTTTCGTTCACCGCTTTATCACCAAAAACAGTTTTGAGGAAAAAATTGACGCAATAATCGCCAATAAACAGGAATTGGCGGATATGACCATCGCGTCCGGTGAATCATGGATTGCCCGTATGAGTCATGAGGAATTAAAAACGCTGTTTGAGCGGAATCAGTAACCACACAGCTACGCTGTGCGTTTAGCTGGCCGCAACTGCCGCGCCGAAAAGGCTGGCTTGTTCTACCGGCGCAATAACATAGGGCCGGGGTTTTTCCTTGACCAGCATGGTGTGCAGCCAGGATTCAAGGGAACGGCGCATCCCTTTGAAAATCATGTACGTGGTTCCTTCCACGGCAATGCGCACCGGCGCGTAAGGTTCACAAAAAGACTGCATTCGTTCCACGGTGGCGGCTACCACAGCGGCGGAAAATAACGCCCCCCGCTCGGTAATGATTGAGACCAGGTACTGTACGGCGGCCAACGCGTCGCTTTCATCAAGACCGAAAAAAGAAGCAAGCGGCCCTTCCCCGGCAAGGGGGGCGCGGGAAAATTCATTGAGTATCCGTGTCTCAAGCTGGGACAGGGCGAGGAATTCTGCGGATTTTTTGAAACGGATTACTTTATCCTTGACCGCCTGCTGCAGAATATGCAGGGTCAGGGGGCCCAGGTATGCGCCCGCCGTTGACTTTTCCAGCGCATAAGTTCCGGGGTTTTTGGTGGTATTGTCAAACTCCCGATCCAAAGGCCCCCGGTAGCGAAGATTGAAGGTGCCGGTTTCGCAGACCACAATCTGCGGGGCGGTTTTCGATTCAAAGTTGATTTTGGGAATACGTGTTTCAGGATAGGCGGTGTTAAAGCCCGTCCCCAGTATAAAACCGATTACCGGCCCGCCGGTAACGCCATAGGCATTTTTAGTGGGCGCTTCTCCGCCGTCCACCGGTATTGAGACAATACCGGACAACAGGGTCGCCACCGTGTCGTTTAACAGCACAATGGGGCCGTCGTACACGTAGCCTTTTCGGGCCAGAGCCTCGCGCAGCCCCGCGCCAATAGCCTTGCCAATAACATCGGGAGCGTCAACCTCTTTGCTGAACGCCAGCAAAATGCCGTCGGCATTGGTCTGCATTTCCATAGGGTACGAAAAAGTAAAACCTATTCCTTCAATATTGGAGGTTCCCGCCACCACGGGGAGCGCGGCATCGGCAATCATGTCAAAAAACTGTTTCTCGTTTACCCTGCCTTTAGTGCCGGGCATGGGCTGTTTCACCGTTCCTTCCGCCACGGCTTTGCCTTCCCCGTCAAAATGTACCCGGCTGGCCCGCAAATTGGTTCCCCCCGCATCCAGCGCCAAGACCGTTTTTCCCGGCAAAACTTTGGACACCGGCGTTATATACGATGGAATCATGGGAAGGCTGGAACTGAGGCCCGCAAGTCCCCGCTCCATGTCGATAAGTATTTCTTTAACCAGCGCCATTGGTTCCAGACTGTCATAGTGAAAACCGTAATACCGCGCAAAGTCGGACAGTTCATCCGTATTAAAACATGAACCCATTGCAAGCCTCCTTATTTTCTGTAATATACAATACTGCAAAACACGAGCTTATTATAACATTATGGCGATGTTTTGGAAAAGAAAACGAAAAAAATTAAATTATTGACCAAGTTGTGAAAGGGGAATAGGACTGGGATTGTCGTTTTGACCCTCGGTACGGGCCAGTTCTTCCAGCAGTTCTTTGCCCCGGCGGGAAAGTTTTTCCGGTATATGTACTATGAATTTAATGTAGAGGTTGCCCCGGTGGCCCCCTGACGGAACGCCTTCATCGCGGATACGAAGCATTTTGCCGTTTTGGGTTCCGGCGGGCACTTTTACCTTAATTATTTTGCCGTCCAGAGTACTTACCTGAATTTCCGCGCCCAAACTTGCCTGGCTGATGGAAATGGGAACAGCGCAGTACAGGTCAAGGTTTTGCCGTTCAAAATACTCGTGGGGTTTTATGCGGATTATCACATAGAGGTCACCCGCCGGGCCGCCGTTGGGACCTGCATCGCCCTGCCGGGGAATGACCAGCCGTTTACCGTTTTCAACACCCTGCGGAATGGTCACCGAAAGTTTTTGCCGCTTCTTTTGGGTGCCGGAGCCGCCGCAGTCCATACAGGGTTTTTCGATTATCGAGCCTTCGCCGCCGCAGTTATGGCAGGTGGATGCCAGCGAGAAAAAGCCCTGACTATGCCGTACCTGGCCGGAACCCTGGCAAACAGGACAGGTTTTTCTGCCTGAACCATTGGCGGCTCCGGAACCTTTACAGGTAGGGCAGGACTCGTTATGTGAAAACTGAATTTCTACTTTAGTGCCATAAACCGCATCCTTAAAAGGGATTTCAATATCATAACGGAGGTTTGCCCCCTGCCGTACCCCGCCATGAGCGCCGCCGCCCCGGCGGAAACCTCCGCCCAAACCGCCAAAGATAGTATCAAAAATACTGCCAAAGTCACCGCCGCCAAAAATATCCTCAAAGCCCCGGAAATTGCTCCAGTCATGGCTCTGACCCATACCGTCAACGCCGGCAAAACCAAACTGGTCATAAGCGGTTTTTTTCTGGTCATCGGCAAGTATTTCGTAGGCTTCAGTCGCTTCCTTAAATTTCTCTTCCGCTTCCTTGTTGCCGGGATTTTTGTCCGGGTGATATTGAATGGCCAGTTTGCGATACGCCTTTTTTATATCATCTTTTGAGGCGTTTTTTTGTACTCCAAGAACTTCGTAATAATCGCGTTTTGCCATTACATACCCTTATTCACTATACGGGAAAACACCCAACAAATTTATTGGGGGTCCTGTCCGAGAAACACGCGTCCTTCTTGCAAAGGCCGCGTTTTCTCGTCCACCCCTCGTTACCTTTATTGGGGTGTTTTCCCGCTTATGCCCCCAAGTAATGGTAAATCTTACACAAGGGGGGTCTCCCCGTATGGGTAGTTTGCGCCGTTTTATGGCGCAAACTCGCTACTTGTCGTCTACCACTTCATAGTCGGCGTCTTCGGCGCTTTTGGTGTTGTTTCCCATGGAGCCGCTGTCGCCGCCGGAACCGCCCATGTTGGGGTTAAAGCCGCCCGCGCCGGGCCCGCCATCGGGTTGTTGGCCCGCGCCGGAAGCGGCTTGCTGTGACGACTGCTGCTTGTAAATTTCCTCGGCAATTTTGTACGACGCCTGTTTCAGGGCCTCAGTCTTGTCCTTGATCGCCTGAATATCGCCGCTTTCCAGGGCTTTGCGAAGTTCAGCAATGGCTTGTTCGGTTTTACCCTTGTCCTCGGCGCTTACCTTATCGCCTAAATCCTTAATATTTTTTTCGGTGCTGTAAATCATGCCATCCGCTTCATTACGAACCTCGGCTTTTTCCCGTTCTTTTTTATCTTCCTCGGCATGAATCTCCGCTTCTTTTACCATGCGCTCAATATCCTGATCATTGAGGCCTGAGGAACTTTCAATCCGTATCTTCTGCTCTTTGCCCGTTCCCAGGTCTTTTGCGCTGACGTGCACAATGCCGTTTGCGTCAATGTCGAAGGCAACTTCAATTTGAGGAACGCCGCGGGGGGCGGGGGGAATACCCACCAAATCAAAACGTCCCAATACGCGGTTTTGGTTTGCCATTTCCCGCTCGCCCTGCAAAACCTGAATGGAAACCGCAGTCTGCCCATCGGCGGCGGTGGAGAAAATCTGGCTTTTCTTGGTCGGGATGGTGGTGTTACGTGTAATCAGTTTTGTCATTACGCCGCCCAGAGTTTCAATGCCCAGTGAGAGGGGAGTTACGTCTAACAACAGCACGTCTTTGACATCGCCGCCCAGAATACCGCCCTGAATTGCCGCGCCAACCGCAACCGCTTCGTCGGGATTTACGCCCTTGTTGGGTTCTTTCTTAAACAGGTCTTTGACAATCTGCTGCACTGCCGGAATACGGGTGGAACCGCCGACAAGAATAACTTCGTCAATTTTATCGGCAGTAAGCCCCGCGTCTTTCAGCGCTTTAAGGCAGGGTTCTTTGGAACGCTCCAGAAGATCGGCGACCATTTGTTCGAATTTTGCCCTGGTCAGGGATTTCTGCAGATGTTTGGGGCCGCTCTGATCGGCGGTAATAAAGGGCAGGTTAATCTCGGTGGTCTGCATGGCCGAAAGTTCGATTTTTGCTTTTTCCGAGGCTTCCCGTAAACGCTGCAACGCCATTCTGTCCTGACCCAAATCAATGCCGGTATCGCTTTTAAATTCACCGATAAGCCACTCAAGTATTTTAAGGTCAAAATCATCGCCGCCCAGGTGAGTATCGCCGTTGGTGGATTTTACCTCAAAAACGCCGTCTCCCAGTTCCAGAATGGAAATATCAAACGTACCGCCGCCTAAATCGTACACGGCAATGGTTTTATCTTTTTTCTGATCCTTGTTAAAACCGAAGGCGAGGGACGCCGCAGTCGGCTCGTTGATGATTCGTTTTACCTCAAGACCGGCAATTTTACCCGCGTCCTTGGTTGCCTGACGCTGGGCATCGTTAAAGTAAGCCGGCACGGTAATGACCGCTTCGGTAACCGTTTCGCCCAGATAGTCCTCGGCAGTCTGTTTCATTTTCTGCAAAATAAAAGCGGAGATTTCCTGCGGGGAATATTTTTTTCCGCCAATGTCAACGCGCACATCGTCGC
>Ga0268262_10004748_pt1 | contig 13842 bp, 12 predicted proteins | sample TergutNc150P3_FD_190354 | JGI IMG/M metagenome (GOLD analysis project Ga0268262, IMG submission 190354) | Nasutitermes corniger P3 segment gut microbial community from laboratory colony in Florida, USA - Nc150 P3 (SPAdes) (version 2) | ecosystem: Host-associated > Arthropoda: Insects >... | reverse complement strand
ATATAAAATTAAAAATCACATAAATGCGATAGAAACGAGATTTTAGAGTAAAAGGACTCTTCATAGAGGGCGGTATTTCACCTGTTCCTGTTGTTATTTGCGGCCGGGCCTTCTATATATGGCTCCAGCACCAGCTGAATTTCAATATGCGCCTCATCCGGATCCTTTATTGAACCCAGCGGGAAAAAATAAACCTGTTCGCGGAATTCCAGGGGTATGGTTTGCATGGTCGTGGAGTAACTAATTCCTTCGTTCGGAATGTTTTTCCATATTTGGCCCTGGGCTACCAAGGTCAAATGGCCGTTAGCTCTAAGAAAAGGAGTAAACTGAACCGCTACAATAAGGTCTTCGCCCAGGAGCTTTAAGCCTACCGGGCGGCCGGGAATTGTAACCTTCATGTTTTCCGAATTCCATACCACATTCTGGTTTTCTTCCACGATGCGGGAAACGATGTGCATAATCAGCGCCCGCTCCTTTAGGCCCGGGAGCTCCAAAAAGGGGCTTTCCTGGGCGTAAATAACTGACGCCAAACAGAACAACAATCCGCACAATGAAATTTTTTTAACAGAATTATTATCGCGTAATAAAGCGTCGGCCGTCATCTGGATAGGCCTCTCCTTGAATAATCCGCTGCGTTAATTAAAGCAGGTTCCCCAATGCGGGTAAATGTCCTGCTTTCGGGAAGGCGTATGACCATAAAGTCCCCGTTATCCTGGCTTGAAAGGTACTGTAACACCCCGGCCATGTCCTGGATGTTAACCATTCCGGTATCGTTCAGCCCGATGCCCCCGGTTGCTACCTGTTCTGACAGTACTGCCGTGGTTGGCGCGGGCCGGTATAGGGCCCTTACCCCAACGAACGCAAAAAAGGCAATGAAAACCATGGCCGCCGCCGCAGCCGGAAGGGGCAGGGTAATGTTACGGCTCCATATTGCCTTGCGGGGTTCTTTGGAAACTACCAGGGACGGCGCGGCTATTTTTTGCCACACCCTTTCCTGGGCTTCAACCAGGGTTTTTTCCGAATCATCTGAAAGGTAATTCCTGATGCTCCTGTACCTGGCAAGGGCGGTGCGGCACTTTTCGCAGGATTTCAAATGGGCTTCCATTTTTTCATCCCAGGGGGATGGAAGCTCTCCGTCTAAATACAGGGAGATAATTTGACGATCAGGACACATGCACACCTTCCTTACCAATACCGTCATCGCCGCCGGAATCTTCCGCTTCGCATAAAGCAAGGCGGGTTTCGGCATTTAATAATCCCGCCAGGCGTTCCCGTGCGCGGAACACCCGGACTTTGACGTTCCCTTCGCTAATTCCCAGGGTACGCCCTATTTCTTTGTAGTTCAGGTCGCCGTACTCTTTTAATATCATAACAATACGAAGGTTTTCCGGCAACTTTTCCAGGGCTTCTCTGACTTCCTGCCGGGTTTCCTTCCTGACAAGGAGGTTTTCCCCTGTTTCAATGGTTCTTACGTTCTCCCTGAAAGCCTTCTGATACGCGTTTCGCTCCCTTACCCTTCGCCTTGCGTAATTCAGGGAGGCGTTTTTAACCACCCGAATCAGCCAGTATTTTGCCTCATCAGGGTTGGGAAAGGTCATTCCCTTCTCGTGCAGGCGGAAAAACGCCTCCTGGCACAGGTCTTCAGCGGCTTCTTCGCTGGATGTAATACGGTAAGACACCCTGTACAGAATAGGAAATACCGTTTCATAGAGTTTGCGAAACTCCCCTATAGAAGTCTCCTTGGGAATCGAAGATTCCCTAGAAATGCTGCTATCCCGGGTTACCCCGTTGTTATTATTAAACAAACCGCTTCCTCAATCGTTACAAGGATCAGGCCGGCCTTAAGGCCGCCGCCAGGCAGTCCCCGAAGGAGAATCTTCAAGGAGTATCCCCCAATCTTTAAGCATATTGCGTATTTCGTCCGCCCGTTTGTAATTTTTGGATTTTTTTGCTTCCTTTCGTTCTTCAATAAGGGTTTCGATTTCCCAGGACATTGGGTGGTTGCTACTCTGTACCGCTTTCTCCGCCAGGCCAAGCCCAAGAACCTCATCCATGTCAAAGGCGGCAGCCAGGGCGTCCTTTGGGTTTATGGAGGAATCCCTTAAAAGCCCCCAAAGTTCCGCCAGCGCCCGGGGTGTGGAAAGATCGTCTTCCAGCGCTTTGTTAAAGCTTGCCATGTAAGATGCGGCTTCCGCGCTTGCGGTTTCTGTTTCTCCTGCGCCTGCCTGGGCGGCCAATGCCCTTATTTTATCACTCAGGGATTTGCGGGCGCTTTTCGCCCCGTCCATCGCCGGGAAAGAGAACTGGAGCTGGCTGCGGTAATGGGCACCCAAAAGCAGGTAGCGGTAATCCAGGGGATCGTAGCCGGAATCAATCAGTGTCTGGAGCGTGATGAACCCTCCCGCCGACTTGGACATTTTGCCTTTATCCAAAACCAGGAACTCATTGTGAATCCAGTATGAGACCCAGGGATGCTTCCCCGTGGCAGCCTCGCTTTGCGCGATTTCGTTGGTATGGTGGATCGGTATGTGGTCGATTCCGCCCGCGTGGATGTCGAAAACCTCGCCAAGGTACTTAATGCTCATGGCGGAACACTCGATGTGCCAGCCGGGGTAGCCGCGGCCCCAGGGGCTGTCCCAGAGCAGGGCCTGGTTTTCAAACTTGCTTTGTGTAAACCATAGAACGAAATCCCCGGCGTTTCTTTTGTTCTCGTCCAGGTCGGTGCGCGCCCCGGCTTTAAGCTCGTCCAGACGGAGCAGGGCAAGTTCCCCGTAATGCGGGAATTTTGAAATATCGAAGTAAAGGTTGCCCCCGGAAGAGTAGGTGAAGCCGTTCGCTTCGATGCGCCTGATTAGGTCTATCATTTCACCGACATGGTCAGTTGCCTTGCAGACGATATTCGGCCTTATAATGTTTAGCCGTCTGGTATCTGTAAAAAAGGCCTGGGTATAAAAATCGGCGATTTCCAGCACGCTTTTGCCCCGCTCCGACGCCGAGGCGACCATCTTGTCCTCCCCCTCGTCGTTGTCCCCTGTCAGGTGGCCAACATCGGTTATGTTCATAACGTGGTTTACCTCGTAGCCGAGGCGGCGGAGGGTGCGTACCAGAATGTCATGGGTAACGTAGGCCCTCAGGTTCCCGATGTGGGCGTAGTTGTACACTGTGGGGCCGCAGCCGTAAAAGCCGGCTTTGAGCGGGACTATGCTCTCGAAGGGCTGCAGTTGCCGCCCAAGGGTGTTAAAAAGGGTCAACATCGTAGAATCTCCGCTCCGAAAATGTTACAATCGTTCTGAATATGCTAAATCTACGCAGATTCATTGAAAAAATCAACAACCAGGGAGAATTATTTTCAGGTTCGTTGCGCTTTGATGAACCTATGTCCGCACACTGCACCTTTAAAGCAGGCGGGAAAGCCGATGCCTGGGTAAAGCCTGCAAAAGGCATTTTTCCATCTTACGCGGCAAGGCTCCTGAAAGCCGCCAAAGAAGAAGGAATTCCCTTTTTTGTTTTAGGGGCTGGGGCCAATGTGCTGGTAAGCGACCTGGGCTTCAGAGGCATTGTGCTGGACACTGGTTCATGGGAGGGCGTGGAAGAGCCTATTGAAGAATCCATGAAAAAAGGCGAGGGGGCGTTTTCCGTAAGGGCTTTATCCGGAACGCGAGTTGACGATCTTGTGGACGATCTGGCGGCGCGGGGCCTTTCGGGCCTGGAGTTCCTCGCAGGTATGCCCGGCTCGGTTGGTGGCGCGGTGTGGATGAACGCCAGATGCTACGAAAAATCCGTATCGGGCGCGCTTCTTGATACGGAAATTTTTAACGAGGAATTTGTAAGGGAAAAAATCCCCTTCCGCGCCGACGATTTTTCCTACAAAAAAAGCCCCTTCCAGCAAAGGGAAGTACTGATCCTTTCCGCCCGCTTTGCCGTTCAATGCCGCGAATCAACCGGCATACGCAAGGAAATTGAAGGCTACCGCCAGGATCGCAGGGAAAAAGGGCATTACCGCTTTCCCTCGGCTGGTTCCGCCTTCAAGAACAACCGCGACTTTTTGGAGCCCACAGGCCGCATTGTTGATAAACTGGGGCTGCGGGGCTTGAGCGTAGGCGGCGCTCAGGTAGCCCCATGGCACGGAAACTTCATCATCAATACCGGAAACGCCACGGCAAGCGACATCAGAACCCTCATGGGCGAGGTTGCCAGGCGGGTAAAGGAAGAGCGCGGATTAAACCTGGAAAGCGAGATACTTTTTATCGGGGAGTGGAATTAAAATTCAATTTGAACCGGGTACTATAATCATATCATGGCGCCGCAAAGAACGTAAAACTTCATTTGTGCTGAAATAGCGGTTGCGCCCCATCATGCTGATTTCGTCCGCATACCGGAAACTGTTGGAACTCCAGTCGCTTGGTATGGGATCATGGATCACCAGATATTCGCCGTTCATGGAGTAACCCTTTACAACCACATAATGCCCGACAGAATCGTTATAGTACTTTCCAAAAAGGTCAGATTCCGGATCGCGGCGGGCAGTTTTGACCCCGTCTGTAAGAAAAAGAATAATCGCGATAGAGCCTGAATTTATTACATTTTTGATATCCTGCATTGTTTTTAGCGACTGCAAGCTGGCGGAAACGTTTTGGTTCTTGATGACCGCCAAAAGTTCTTCAAAACTTGTGCTGCCGTTTCCCTGCCAGCCTATAGCCTGGCGTACTGAGGAGACAGGGAAATACTTCCCGGTTGCCCAGCTTATTCCCATAGACGCCGAAGCCGGACCGCAGTTGGAAGGAGTACCGGAGTTAAACTGTGTCCTGTACCAGTTAAAATTGCTGGTCTCAAGATCGACATGTACAGTTGGTATGGGGCTTACAAAAACGGAATAATACTGTTCCTTTCCGCTGCTTTCACGGACTGTAACGCCAAAATAACCGCTTTTTTTGAATCGCGCTTTGGTTAAAAACTGATCTGACTCGCTTAAATCCAGCACGTTTTCAATATTGGCGTAACGGGCGACCCTTACAATGGCTCCGTTTACCACAAAATACTCGTCAGGAGAAGAAAGGGTAACAAATTTGGTGGTACTGTGTTCCACCATGGAAGCGGGATACGGAATGTCAATATAAAGAGAGTTTGACCTGTAAATATTCCCCGAATGATCCTGGGCTGTCAGGGTGACAGGATATGTTTTCGGCTGCGAATAATCATTACTGGGACTCTCCCGGAAACTGCGTTTTCCGTCTCCCAAATCCCATTCATAAGACTTTAGATCAGAAGGGGGGTTCACTATGGAAAAATGGACCGTTACCCCCGCGCCTGTTCCGTTATTCTGGCTTTCATATGCAATTTCGATGTTTTTTACTGTTTTTACTGTTTTTACGGAAGCCGCGGGCTGCCGTTGGCTTATTTTATATCGCTGGTATTCCTGCCTGTTATTTTCGATATTTTCCAGTGAAGGAATAATAATTACCGTTCCCGCCCTTATACGGTTCGCGTTTATTATGTTGTTGTACCACGCGAGAAAGTCATAAGGGATGTTATAGGTATAGGCAATTTCAGATAAGGTCTCTCCCGGCCTTACCTGGTATTCAAAGTCTCTGGAACGATCCTGGGCTTGAGAGCCCGCGCCTGTTTCAAGTTCGGTACCGTCAAATAAAGTTAAAGACGCCCAATTATCATCGGATAAAGAGAGTACAACATTGGACAATGAATTATCAGGCTTGCGGATTTCCGAAACATCATTTATAACGGAAAATAAATTTTCGGGAGGCAATTCGGGAGAAGTAACGGCAAATAAAACCAGAAAAACAGCCCCTGTTAAAACTGCCGTAATACAGGAAGTAAACGCGACCTTTTTGAACAGCTTATTATACCGTAATATGCCCAATAGCCGGGAAAAAAGAGATATAAAAAAATTCAGGATTCCGCTTCCAAGGGCGGCAATCCCATTAGCCAAAAAATTATTCCGCCTCATACCTTTATAAGGCAAATACCGGCGTCTTGTAATTTTTTGACGATAATAAACTCCCACCCTACTCATATAATATGACTTTCGGCATCTTTTGTCTACTAATTTATTTGGTTATTCTGTTTCTTCAATAACTGGCGTACTATAAGAAGCCCCGCCTTCATCCCTAAAGGGGATAAACCTGACGCTTTGACCGTTGTAGACATCCCTGCGGCTCAGGGTAATGGAGCCATCTTCATCCTCATTTTTCACTATTTCCATGATATATTGGCGGTTTGGCGGGCCAAGGGGCAGAACCATGATCCCGCCTGAGTTTAGCTGCCGAAGGAGAGGTGGAGGTATATGGTCTATTGAGCAGGTGACAATGATCTTGTCAAAAGGGGCGTATTCCTCCCAACCGTAATACCCGTCGCCCAGTTTCCGGTTAATGACGGAGAAAGAGGGGAAATTTCTTTCCAGCCTACGGTAAAGGGCGTCTGTTTCCAGGAAAAGGGGCCTGATTATTTCTATAGAGTAAACATCCCTGGTTAAATAAGAGAGGATGGCGGACTGGTAGCCCGAACCGGTTCCAATTTCCAGAACTTTGTCCAGGGGTTTCACATTAAGGGTTGTGGTCATCATGGACACGACATCCGGATCGGTAATGGTCGCCCCGTACCCGATGGGCAGCCAGGTATCGGCGTATTCAAGCCCCTTGTTTTGAGCCCTGACAAAATACTCCCTTGGCGTCAATAAAAACGCCCTTACATCCTCGGGGCGCTTAAGCTCTGACGTTATTACCAGGTTCTGCGCCCAATTCCAGCGCTGCTCAAGAAAAACAGGATCGTCGCCGCGGTTCCTGCTCATCCATGAAAGCCATGCCTCCTTGGTCTCAATGGGCATGGATTGGGCAAGACGCGGGCCGTCATACTTTTGTACCCCGGGAAGTGTAACATAGCTAAAGCCTTCTTCTTCCAAATTTGACCTGCCGGCCATCCGCAAAGCGTCTTCCACCATTGAGACTGCGGCGACTTCTTCGTAACTGGCTACCCTTTCGGAATTGGACAACAAGATCAGCGGGATGGAGAGCCCAAACGACGTACCGATTACGAGGCCGGAAAAAACGGAAAAAACCAAGGGTGCCGGTATGGATTTCTTAAAAAATTCAATGAAAGCATTAGCCATATTAATATTTGAATGTAAGGGCAATGGTAATTTATGTCAATTATTATTCACATTGAAATTAAATTCAATATTTGATATTTTTTTATAGATGAAAAGAAATCAATTGGCGGCGTTATTCTTTATTTCTACAGCCGGAATAGCCTTTGAACTCTATGTTATGCGGATTTTTTCGGTTGGAAGCTGGTCAAACTTTGGTTCGCTTGTTATTTCTACCGCTCTTTTGGGAATTGGGCTTGCGGGGATCATCCTTACCTTTATAGAAGAGCATATCAGGCGGCGGCCTGAAATGTATATGTCGATTTTGGCGATTTTGCTTCCTTTGTTTATTTCGGGAGCTGTTATTGTCGCGCAGGAAGTTCCTTTTAACCCGATATTTCTTGCTTCGGATTCAAGGCAGCTTTGGTTTATCGGGGCTTATTATGTTATTTACGGACTTCCCTTTTTTATTATTGCGGCGTTTGTCGGCATTTCATTTATTACGTTAAGCGACAGAATCCAGGGCGTGTATTTCTGGAACATGATAGGCTCCGGCGCGGGCGGGTTGTTTATTGTCCTGTTTATGTTTTTTCTTCCCCCACGATACCTTTTATTGCCTGTTCTTGCCCTAACAATTATTGCCGCTCTTTTAAGCTCATGCCGAAAGGAAAAGGACGAAAAATGGCGTTTCCCGATTCCCTATGTTATTTGCCTTTCCATAACGACAATTGGTTCTATTTTTCTTGCTTTCTTCTGGGGAAACATAAGAATTTCAGACTATAAAGATATAAGCTACGCGCGCAAATACGCGGATTCTACCCTTGTTCATCATTCCTACGGGCCCGCCGGAGAGTTTCATGTCTATGCGTCAAGGTATTTCCATTTTGCCCCAGGGCTTTCAGATAACGCGGTTCTCAATATCGAGAACCTGCCAACTCAGCTTTACTGGGGCTTGTTTATTGACGGATCGGGCCCGATTGGGATAATGGGGCATTTTAAGGAAGATGAAAAAGTTTACATGGATTATCTTCCGATGGCGGCTCCCTACTCAATGATTTCCGAACCTGACGTTCTGCTTGTAAACCTGAGCGGGGGGATAAACGCGAACGTCGCCCTGTATAACGGGGCGCGCTCCATTGACATCACAGAATCTTCTCCGGAAATAATCCGCCTCTTGCGGGACGATCCCTCTGTTTCCCGCTTTACGGGAAATCTTCTGGATGAGGAAAAAATAAACGTAATCAGGGGAGAAGGCCGGTCGCGTTGTGTAAATAACGAAGGTTCTTATGACTTAATCGAAATAAGCCTGGTAGATTCTGTCGGTCTGACGGATTCCGGGGGATACGCGGTACACGAAGATTTTAAATACACGGTAGAGGCCTTTAAGGATTATTTCAGCGGCCTTAAAGACGGCGGCATTCTTTCCGTAACGGTCTGGGACAGGCTGAATCCGCCCAGGAACGTACCGCGTCTGTTTAATACAATAATCCGCGCGATGAATGAAGCCGGTTTTGAAAGCCCCGATAGATGCCTGTATTCATTCGGGCTTTTGCGATCCACTTCGACTATCCTTGTCAAAAAAGGGGCGTTTACGCCTCACGATCTTAACGACCTCAATAAATTTATCAAAAAATGCTCTTTTGATCTTTTTTACGCTCCCGAAGCTGATTTGCCGTTGCGCGATTTTGACATACTTATGGCAAGTTACCGCAATCAGTTTGTTGATTCCGGCGCGGGAGAGGAAAAAATAGAAACCGTCACAAATGCGGATATGTACAGAACTATAATTCCGCTTTTATTCGCGGGAGAAGCAAATAAAATAGAAGACGCCTATATTTTTGACATCCGGCCTGTTTCAGATTCCCGTCCTTATTACACAGGGTTTTTGAAAATGGACGAACTGCAGATGTACCTGGATCAGCTTCGTGATATTTCGGAAGAATGGGGATACCTGCTTCTCTTCGCTATGCTGATTCAGGCGTGTATATTTGGCCTTATTGTAATACTAATCCCTGTTATCGGCAAAAGAAAAACCCTGTTCAAAAAAAGAAGGGGAACCATTGGAGTAATTCTTTATTACGCCGGACTTGGGCTGGGGTATATGCTTATAGAAATCTACCTTATCCAGCGTCTTGCGGTGTTTCTTTCCAACCCGACTTATTCTACAAGCATGGTGATTACCGTAATGTTGATTGCTTCCGCTCTTGGAAACATTACAAGCTCTCTGCTAAAACGCTACAGGGTTTTTGTCGTTCCGATAGCGTGTGTTTTTATTGCGGGAGGGTTTTTATTTTACATTTTTGGTTTGAATGACTTCCTTGCGGTTTACCATTCTTCTCCCATGATGACGCGCTTTTTGGTCTCGGCGTTAATTATCGCCGTTCCGTCTTTCTTTATGGGCATTCCGTACCCAAACGGCCTGGCCAGCCTTCAGGAAACAAAACCGCATCTCCTGCCCTGGGCATGGGGAATGAACGGGGGCCTTTCCCTTGTCGGAAGCGCGATGGCCCGCCTTCTTTCCGTAGCCAGCGGTTTCCCCGTGCTCTTAAAACTGGGAATTGTGATATATCTGATGGTAGGCGTTCTTTTCCCGATCAATCAGAAGTTGACTCAGTCTTAATGAAATGAAACAGGATATTGGCTTTAAAAAGGTGCCTGGCGCCTTCCGCCGCTTAATCTTGTTTTGTAAAGCCCAGTTGCAATGCATTGTCATTACATTGGATTTTTTTGAAAGGAACAGCCTGGCAAACCACGCGTCAGCGTGCGCCTACGGTTTCCTCCTTTCCGCCGCCCCCGCGCTGATGCTGGTATCTTTTTTTCTGTTTACCGCCTTTGGTTTGTTGACCGGGAAAGGCGAGTCGTATGATCCGCGCGCTTTGATTGCCCAGATAAGCAGCATCCCCTTTTTGGAAGGCGTGTTGAACGAAGCCTGGCTGGCAAACGCGCTTCCCTCTTTTGCCGAAAGCGGCATGCGGTTTCGGGGAATTGCCGGTCTCGTTTCGGTGGCCTGTATTTTTTGGGCCGGCAGGGTTTTTGCCCTTTCACTGCAGCGCGGTTTAAAGATAATTTTTACAGGGACGAAGAAAAGAAATCCCCTGACAGACAACATAGCTGTTTTATCGGTGGAATTGGCGGTTTTGATCGCCGTCATGCTGATGTTTCTCTTATCCCAATCGGCCCGGCATATCATTGGAATTTTCAGCTATTTCCCCGGAGTGTCAGTCCTTCTATCAATCCTGTCCCGGTATAACGTAAATTTTGTTTTTCTGTTTCTTCTGGCTCTGCCTTTTTTCCTTATCTGCCGCTATTTCATTGCCAATGGCCCCAGCCGCCGTTCCGCCATTTGGGGAAGTATCTGTTTTGTTTTTTCTTCCGCTGTTTTGTCCCGGATATTGACGGTGCTGCTGGATCAAACCCGGTATAATTTTCTTTACGGAACCCTGGGAAGCCTGGTTACGCTGCTTTTAAAAGTTTTTTGCTTCTTTATTTTTTTCTTTGTTTGCGCCCAGCTTGCCAGCGTTCTGGATTCTTTTGACGCCCTTCTTTTTATTAAGCTCCACCAGGCCAGATCGAAGAATAAAAAGCGCTCAGGGCTTTTGGATAAACTGTTTTTTTCAGCGGAAGGAAGGCTGCAAAAATATCTCCGGTTTTATCCGGGAGGGACAACAATTTTTTCCAGAAGAGAATCAGGGGAAGAGATTTTTTATCTCCTTGAGGGGGAAGTGGAAGTATTTATGCTGTCGGAAGATTCCGGAGAAAGGCCCATTGTTTTGAAAGAGGGCGATTTTTTCGGCGAAATGGGGCATCTTCTTTCTGAAAACCGCAACGCCACAATAAAGGCAAGAACCGACTCTTCGGTTCTGGTCCTTCCGCCCGTTCTTTTTGATGAAATGCTGAAATATGATACTGCCATGGGCAGGGCAATCATGGAACACTTGTCGGGAAGGCTTAAGACAATGAACGAGCAGTACAGCGCCATGATTAATACTGAATAAATATGCTATAATAAAGGTGGAGTTAATATGGGAACGGTATACGCGGAATTAATGCTTAGGAATTTTGAAGATATTACCCTGGCAAAACAAGGTTTTGTGAAACCAGAAAATATCAGAACGGTTACGGTAAACGCCATTGTGGACACCGGCTCTTATTCACTAATGGTTGACGAACAAACCGCGCAAAAACTGGGGCTGGGAATAACAGGCGAACAGCGAATCCGAATCGCTAATGGGGAGCGGGTTGTATGTCCTGTTACTACTTCGGTAGAGATTAACTGGAAAGACCGCCAATCGGTAATGCGCGTAATTACAGTCCCTGGCTTGCCGCAAACCCTGCTTGGTCTGCTTCCCCTTGAAGAAATGGACCTTATTGTTCATCCCAATAAACATGAGCTGGTCGGCGCTCATGGCGACGCGATTGAATATATGGCGTATTAGGCAATCATTTAAGAATTAGTTGACAGTAACAGTAAAAACTAAAAAATTTTCTCTCGTAAAGGCGCCAAGGCGCGAAGAACGGTGCTCAATTAGATCGTTGTGCGTCTGCAACAATGCTTTTTTTTATTTTTGTGATGAAAACAAATATGGAAAGGGCGCTTAGCTTACAAATTACCTCAAGTCCTTTGCGTCTTTGCGCCTTTGCGAGATTTATTTTTAAGAAATACCCTAAAGTTGATGATATTGGTTAGAGCGTACTGACCACCTCTTGACAAGAACCCGTTGTTTCTATATAAAGAAACATAACTATTTTAGGATTTACAGGAGCTAATTATGATAAAGGAAGCGATTTTGAAGGCGGTAGCAAGGGATAACCTGAGTTATGAATGTGCCGAAACCGTAATGGACGAAATAATGGAGGGAAAAGCAAGCGAGATTCAGATGGCGGCGTATTTGACGGCTATGTCGGTTAAGGGCGAAACCATTGAGGAAATTACGGCGTCCGCCAAGGGAATGCGAAAGCATTGCGTCAGGATTCTGCATGAAATTGACGCGCTGGAAATTGTTGGCACCGGAGCTGACCGTTCCAATTCGTTTAACATTTCCACCACCTCCGCGCTGGTCGTTTCCGCGGCAGGCATTCCGGTGGCAAAACACGGAAACCGCGCTGCGTCAAGCATGAGCGGAGCTGCGGATGTACTTGAAAAGCTCGGCGTGGATATTACAGTGCCGCCGGAGCGCAGCCTGCATCTTTTAAAGACCATAAATCTTTGTTTTCTCTTTGCCCAGAACTACCACATCTCGATGAAGTATGTAGCTCCGGTACGCCGCGAGCTGGGAATCCGCACGATATTCAACATACTCGGCCCGCTGGTAAATCCGGCAGGCGCGAGCATGGAACTGCTGGGCGTGTATGACGAAGACATGATTGAGCCGATGGCGAAAGTCCTGTGCAACCTTGGGGTTAGAAGCGGTATGGTGGTATACGGCCAGGACGGACTTGACGAAATTTCCCTCAGTTCGCCGACCAGCATTTGCGAGCTGCGATCCGGCTTTATAAAGAGCTATGAGATAGAGCCTGAACAGTACGGCTTTAAGCGCTGCGAAAAATCTGCGCTGGTCGGCGGGACTCCGGAAGAAAACGCCAAAATTACCCAGGATATTCTTTCAGGCGAAAAGGGCCCCAGAAGGGACGCGGTTTTGCTTAACTCCGCGGCTGCGATCCATATTGCCAGGCCGGATCTTTCCATCGAGGAAGGGATAAAACTGTCCGCAGAGACCATCGACTCAGGCAAGGCCAAAACCCAGCTTGAGCAATTCATTAAACTGTCAAAGGAAAAGGCGTGACAATACTCGACGAGATTGCCGGGAAGGCAAGTCTCAGGGTCGCGAAGGCAAAAGAAAAGGCGCCGCCTGACCTTGTGCGGGAAAAAGCCCTGGAAGCTTATCAGGAGCGTATCGGCGATGCGTGTATCTTCGATGCTAAGCCTTTTGAAAAAGCCCTTGCGGCGCCCGGCCTTTCTTTTATATGCGAGGTAAAAAAAGCTTCCCCTTCAAAGGGAATAATCGCCGAGAGCTTTCCGTACATGGAGATCGCGAAGGAATACGAAGCCGCCGGAGCCTCGGCGATTTCTGTGCTTACCGAGCCGGAATACTTTCTGGGAAGCGATCGTTACCTGCAAGAGATCGCGGCAAAGGCAAACATTCCCGTCCTTAGAAAGGATTTTTTTATCGATCCCTACCAGATCTACGAGGCGAAACTTTTGGGGGCTCACGCTGTACTGCTCATCGCGGCTTTGCTTGAAGCGAAGGCGCTTACCGCTTATATCAAGGTCGCTTCCGAATTGGGGCTTTCGGCGTTAGTTGAAATTCACAGCGAGGCGGAAGCGGAACAGGCGCTGGAAGCAGGGGCGAAAATAATTGGGATCAATAACCGCGATTTAAAAACCTTTAATGTGGACACCGGTGTTACTGCCCGATTGAAAAAACGCATACCCGCCGGAATTATCACCGTCGCCGAAAGCGGGATCAAGTCAGCGAACGATGCGCGGGCAATGAAAGAAATTGGCGTTGACGCTGTTCTAATCGGCGAGAGCCTGATGCGTTCGGCTGATAAAAAACAATTCCTTGAGGAACTGAAAACGGCAGCCGGTGGAAGTCTTAATTGAATGAAAATTAAAATCTGCGGCGTCTCCCGCGAGGAAGACATTGAGTACGTCAACGAAGCCCGCCCCGATTACACCGGCTTTGTGTTCGCCGAAAGCAGGAGAAAAGTGACGCCAACCCAGGCGGCTAAACTGCGCCGGC
>Ga0268262_10004746_pt1 | contig 13843 bp, 13 predicted proteins | sample TergutNc150P3_FD_190354 | JGI IMG/M metagenome (GOLD analysis project Ga0268262, IMG submission 190354) | Nasutitermes corniger P3 segment gut microbial community from laboratory colony in Florida, USA - Nc150 P3 (SPAdes) (version 2) | ecosystem: Host-associated > Arthropoda: Insects >... | reverse complement strand
ATTCAAAAACACTGTTTTAAGTACTTTGTGGCGGCGTTGCGTGAAATTTTTTCTCAAAAATCATCTCTAAGCTTTTATATCAAATATATACGAAAGCTGAATGAGTTAATCAGCATTTACTATATTACTTGTATAGAGGACCTTATGTTAGCAGAGAAAGAAAATTTTTCAGAACTAGATACTATATTCTCATCACCTGATTATAAAAAAATGGTGATTCAAATGGAGATTCAGGCAGAGATTACAAACATTGCTAAGCAACCTTTGGACTTATTTGAAAAAGCATCTAGTCAAATGATTAGTAATTTATTTAATAAAAATAAAAAAGCAGAGGCTAGATTATCTAAATTAAACTCACAACTAAGCAAACGACTTTGTAGAAATAAAAAAAGCAAAGATATCCCAACGGAAAAATATGAAGTGCTATTTAGAAAAATGGTTAATTGTAAATCGAAATGTTATTTGTCAAAAGAATATTTAAAAGCTTTGTTTGAAATGAAAGTTGTTTATTTATTCAAGACAGTTGAAATCGCAATGAAGTCTCTTATTCATACGGCTTATCCTAAAATTGATCCAAGAAATTTCTATAAATGGGAAAATATGCTTTCTTACTTCAACAGTATTGGTATTAAAATAGCTAGCTTTGAAGGCTATAAAGAAGTAAATGATCTGCGAAAGGTAAATAACAACATCAAACACGGTGAAATGATCAACGATGAGGTTAAAAAAATAAAGGAATTTGCTAATGAAAATCAATTTACTCACCAAAATATCGAAATTTTTTACAAACATATTAAACCTAAAATTCAAAAATTCGTTAAGTTGCTAGGAGAAGCTATTATTAAAGATCTTTATGTTTTTGATGATAGTAGAATTGATGAAATTAGTAAAGATTTTAAATCAAGAATGGATGATAAGGCATTACAGCAGTTAGCTACGAAATTAACAGAAAGATATGATTATATAAAATGGGAGTGATTTGAGGGAGTTCTTCAAACACTCCTATGAAAGCCGCTTAAAAAGCGTCAATTTTTAACCAAATTTAAGCCTTTTTCAACAAGTTACTCCTTAGAAACATAAGATTTTAGAAATTCATCTAGTTCTTCGATTGTAAGAACGAATGAATTTTGACAAGTTAATTTTTTTAGTCCTTCGATTCTTGTTTTGGAATTTGTTTGAGAATCTTTTTGTAAATAATATTCTCCATCACATATCGCAAGAAATATATATTTATCATAACTATTATATCTTGCGTGTTCAAGAAAATTTTGGATATCAGTATATTGAAGACCTTGTCCGCCACCTGATTCTTTTGTATATTTGTGTGAAGCGTAAAATGAATAATCACCTACTTTCCAAGTAAAATTTACCTTCGTACTTTTTGAAGTATTTTCAAGGTCTTTACCGCTGAATAATTTACCGTTCATCAAATATTTTGCTTCGTTACCTTCTCGTGGAAGAGTTTTAAAATTGTTTACATTTGGTAATTTCTCAATATAATTTGCTGCACATTTTTGATACAAATTTTGCTTTGTAGGATCTTTAGCAAATACACATCCGAATATCGGGTCATTTTTTATTTTTTCAACAATTTCATCAGATGGATAATGAAATTTCTCCGCCCATTTTTGTATTTTTAATTTCATACCAGATGTATTTAACGACGAAATGACTTTTTGTAAATTCTGATTCAATTGATTTTTGTATTCGGTTTCGTAGTCCATTTATGCTACCTCTCCTATAAGTGAACGAGCCATAGAAAAATCAAGTCGCCTTCTATATCTGCCATCTTTTCTTATTCCTTTAAAAGGTGTAAGAAAAATATCTGCAGTTTCGTCTCTAAATTTGTTAAGACTGCTATTTAACTTCTTTATAAGTCCATTTATATTTCTTTCTCTTATTGTAATTCTTGTTATACTTCTTGAAGTAAACACAATTCTATCAGGTGGGATCTCTTCACCTCTAATAAATTTTATAGACGGTTCAATTGTGTTGTCTATTGCGATTAAACCCAGTTTGCCGCTTTTATCATTAAATTTTATTTCCGAACTATCGTTGCCTTTTGGAAGTTTTCTTTCTAATTCGCTTAACAAACCGATATAATTTTCGCCGTCATAAATTTTTATTCGCCTACTACTTTTTTTAAATAAAGCCAAGCATACAGGATGTTCAGTATCATTGAACATTTTTGATGATAGTAGAATATAATGCGATAATCTATTTCTAAAAAGTCCAGAATTTAAAAATGATGCGGGAATTATAGCTCCGACATTTTCACAATTTTCCAAACATTTTGAAAGAGCGTATTTATACAAATCATCGTAATCAGTATGGGGATAATTCAATTTTCTTCGTGTCGCCGAGTTTTTTGCAAGATATGGAGGATTTGTTATGCAGACATTGTATCCTTTTGGGAAATCAAATAAAGTATCTTTATATAAAACATTTTTGTTTTTCGGTTCAATATCATACGAGACAAAACCTTTGCACAATTTCATATTTTTCAGCATTTTAATGAGATTATTTGCTCCTGCAAAGGGTTCTAATATTATTTGATTCCAAGAATCGCACGCCTTGCTCCATTCCATAAAAGCGAGGTTCTCAAACGGATTATTTTGCGTAAAATATTGCCCGTTTGTTCTTTTGTAATTCGTATCAAATTCAACCATCAGTCTTAAATATAGAAAAAATAACATCGCAGAAACAAACTTGGCAAGGTTTCGCGCCACCCTTGGTGCAGATTCTTTTTCATTTTGAACCTACCTCTGTTTTTCTTTTTCAATATAAAGGAAAATTGTAGAGCCATCGGCTACTTTAAATAATCCAAAAACAGCACCATCTTTATCAAGTGATCTTAGAACAGCCGCCTTATTTGGCAAAGGCTCTAATTCTTTTTCTAGTCTTGCCCTTGAAATGCCAGATTCAGCTTCTGCATATTTATCATGTGAAACAGGGTAACGATGGCAATAACTCACCGCATCTTCAGCAGGCATATCTAAACCTTTTACTAAATTATAAGCCGTTTCGCTAATTGCACCCTGTTCCATATAATATGTTTCTTGCTTAGGACTAGGACCAGGACTAGGGTCAGGACCATTTATTGTATTGTCCGAAGAGAATCTCCAGTTGACATTATAAGAAAATTGTTTGTTCTTGGTGCTAAAGTAGAAGAACTTTTTGAAGTTGAATATAATGAAATACATCACCTTATACCGAAATATGCTGATGAAAATTTTGAAAATAAGGTGTTAAGCAAAATTGAAAGTTTGGGAAAAAAACTAAATGAAATTATCCTTTCAAAAAAATAAACAAATCTTTTGATGGTTAATGAGCCTAATCCTAAGGCTTTAAAATACAATAACTATGCTATTGCAAAAAACAGTAATGTTTAATAAACCTTCGCAAAACTTTCATAATGATTTGCCGTATAATAAACAAGCCCATTTAATGTATAAATAAGGCGTTTAGTTCCTCTGCTACTGTCGTGGTAATCGACATCGCATTCTCGGTAGGAATTTCCTGAGGGTAATAAACCTTCATTGTTGTTATAAATATCTCCGCCAATCATTACGCCAAGCGATGTCCAAGGATTAAAATTCCATTTTGAAAATTCATTTCCGGTTTTATTTTCATATAATGTTTGACCTGTAGCTTTGTTTACATAATTTGAAGGTAATTTGTGAAATAAATAGATATATGCAGCAACAGAATCTTTTGCGGTATATTTTCCAGTTTCTGAAATAGCTTCTAAAATGCTCTGCGAAGACGAACTGTTAAAACCGCCTTCAACTTCATCAACGCAAGATAAAATAAATGCTATAACAAGCAAAAGCAAGTATTTGATGATGTTCTGGGTCATAGTGGGTAATTTAGAAATTTCTATCTTCTTCCTTATGAGCAGAAATCAAGTAATTGCTACGTGGACGGCTTTTGTTTTAACCGCAATGCAAAGCAAATATGGGCTTTTTGGCGATGTTTTTGCTGGAATCATTAAAAAATACAGGATAATTCCTTTTCTCATAAATAATTATGAACTCCTGCATTATTACGACAATGATTACGTTACAGACGATTTGGCAAAATATATAGCTGAACAGGGTGGGAGTTTAAATGTTGTATAGCGAATTATCTGGCTTGTTGTATCACGGTTCAAATGCAAGGGTCTCTGATATTGATTTGAGTAAAGGCTCTTTGAAAAAAGATTTTGGAAATGGCTTTTATACAACAAGCTCTAAAGAACAATCAGAGAAATTTGCGCAAATAAAAGCAAAAAGATATTCAGCGAGTATTGGCTATGTGAGTATTTTTGAATTCTGTAATAATACTGATTTGAAAACGATGCGATTTGAAACAGCAAATTTGGATTGGTTGAATTTTGTTTTATTTAATAGAGGTTTTATAAAAGAAAATGTTTTGAATAATGGCTATGATATAATAATCGGTCCTGTTGCCAATGATACTGTTGGGCTTGTGTTGAATCAGCTTATTGTAGGAACTTATGGAGATCCTTTGTCTTTGAGTGCAAAAGAGATGGCTATAAGATTGCTTGAACCAGAAAAATTGTATAATCAGGTTTTATTTAAAACAGAAAAGAGCGTTGAAAGCTTGCGTTTCAAGGAGGTTTATTCAGTTGCAGTTAACGGATGAGTTGATTACCGGCACTATAAACAGCATTAGCGGTTTTATAATTGCTAAATATGCGGAGCAATATAACACTTCGCTTGAATTGGCTATGGAAACTTTTTTTAATTCAAATGCCTATAAACTTTTAAGCAACAAGGAAACGGGTTATTATTTTGACAGCATTCCAGAAATTTTTGATATGTTTGTGGATGAGGTGAAAGGTCGTTGAAGTGATGGCTAATACACAAAACACTCCTACTCTCGCTCTCCATCTCCAACAAACTCTCAATTACCCGCACATTCACCTCATCCAAACCGGCAAAAGGTTCGTCTAAAATCCAAACGGGGCGGTTCAGCAAAATTATTCTCGCAAGCGCAAGACGCCGTTTTTCGCCGCCGCTGAAATTGTTCGCATATTCCAAAACTTGCTCATTTAGTCTGCTGGTAAAATGCCCCAAATTTACACGCTCCAAAGCTGCTTTAACCTCAGAAAAATCCCGTAGCTCCACGGGGCAGAGATTTTCCCAGAGCGTTCCTTTAAACCAAACAGGATTTTGCGGCATCCAGGCAATATCGTTTTTATCGCCCTCGTAAATCAATTTTGTATCGGTATTCTGCGGTTCAATGTGCCCCAGCATTTCCAAAACCATACGAGTTTTTCCACACCCAGGCGGACCTGATACGTAAATTAAAGATTTTTGCAAAGGTAGTTTAATAATCATTTATTTTCTCCCACGCGGTTTTCGCATTTATCGCTGTGTGGAAGGCTGTGCCGAATTGTCTTATTGGGCGGTAAAATTCTGGGGTTAGCAATAAGGCTAAAAATGCCGTGCTGAATACAATGCTGCCGTTCATCAAACGCAGAGCCAAGCCAACCGCAACTAACGCTATGCTTAACGAACCTGCCCACTCCTGCACAAGTGCTGAAAGGAAAGCTGTTTTTAGAACGGCTAAGGTTTTTTTGCTGAATTCGTTTTCTGCAATTTCTAAATCTTTTTCACGTTCTTTTACTTTCTTGAATATTTTTATGGTTTTATAACCTTGTAGGCTTTCCAAAAAAAATGCTCTTAGCCTTGAAAAACTCTGCCATTGCTCCTCGGATTTTTCCTTTGCTATTTTGCCTATCAAAAATAAGAAGAGGGGGAGCAATAAGCCTGTGAAAAATAGAATTATAAATGTTATTTTATCTATAAAAAACATCACAAATAAAATTATACATGGAACAACTGCGGCAATATAGGCGCTGGGCAAAAAGCGGCTGTACCAGGGTTCCATTAAATCTGCGGTTTTCATGTAGTGTAGGGAAAGTTCTTGGAGCGGCATTCCTTTTTGAGCGCGGTCTTGAATGGGCAAGGTGTTTAGGAATTTGTTTTGGAAATATGCTCTCAAGTTTTTTTTTGCGGCTCCGCCCAAATTAAGGGATAGTTTTTGGGCAAAAAAATGGAGCAGGGCAAAGAGGAAAATCGCTATGAAAAATTCATATCCAATGTTTGTTAAATTTGATATTTGAAAAAGAGCGAACAACAGAGCTATGCGTGAGAGAACTTCGCAGATGATTGTGAATGCGAGAAGTTTTTTTGGAATAAAGGAATTCATTTTTCTATGCAATTTTGCTTATCTTAACCTTATCCACTCTTTGACCGTTCATGCTCAAAATCTCAAACTGCAAATTTTTCCATTCAAAAACATCGCCCTGCTGGGGAATTTTGTTTAGAACGCACATAGCCATTCCGCCAAGAGTATTGTAAGAATCGGGGTTTTCTCCGGGCAGTTCCGAGAAAGAGAACATTTCCATTATGGAATGAATATCCGTTAAGCCATCTGCTACCCAGGCGTTATTCTGCATTTTCAAATTTCCAACTGGCAACTGCGTAAGCTCGGTTTCTGCAACTAGCACAGAGGTTATGTCTTCTATGGTGGCTATACCGCTGCAAACCCCGTATTGGTCTATAACAAGCACCATAGGGTCTTCTAGCTTTTGCATTTTGTGCAGAGCGTCCAAAGCATTTATGGATTCGGGAAGAAAGAGCGGTTGCCTTAGCATAGCCTGCATATTCAATTCGCCGCCTGCGGCGAGCTGGCAAAGCAAGTCGCGAGAGTCTATGGTTCCTATTGGATTTTCCAAACTCTCCTTTGCAACCGGAAAACGCGAAAACTGACTGAGCATAACTATTCCGCGCAATTCCGCCTTGTCCATATCCAGCTTTAGCCACTCAACCATTATCCTTGGCACCATAACAGAGGCAAGCGTTCTATCGGATAAACTAAACACTCTTTTCACCATATTGAGTTCGTCTTTTTCTATGCTGCCTTCCTGATGCCCTTGAGTAGCCATTTGCTGAAGCTCTTCTGCCGTGACTGGGCGTTTTATGCGTTTGTGCAGATTGAATGGGCGAAGTATTACATCTCCCGAAAAATCAAAAAACCAAACAAGGGGTTTTAATATTATGGCAAGCGCATTCATCGGTGGTGCAGATATGCAGGATATTTTTTCTGCAAATTGCAGAGCTAGCCTCTTAGGTACAAGCTCGCCAACTATAAGTGAAAAATAAGAAACAGTTATAACGATGAATGGCAAGGATATCATATTTGCGTATTCATTTACCAATGGCAGGGTTGATAAAAAAAGCTCAAGCGGTTTTTCCAGCGTTGCGCCGCCATAAGCACCAGACAAAACCCCCACCAGAGTTATGCCTATTTGTGCAGTTGATAAGAATATATTGGGGTCTTCTATTATAGCCAGAGCCTGAGAGGCTCCCCATTTATTTTCCTGCTCCATTTGCCGCAAAAGCGAGGGTCTTGCAGAAACTACAGCGATTTCTATTAAAACAAATAAGGCATTTGCCAAAATCATTAAAAACAGAGCTAGTATGTGCAAAGCTATCATCTAGCTATAAATTACAAAGTTTATATAATATAAGCATTGATTAAACGTTTGGGAGTAGCTAGTGGGGAATAGCTAGTGGTCGTCTCATAAATACTGGTTTTTGAGGTTGTCCTACTCCCTACTAGCCACTAGCCACTAACCTAGCGAACAAATCAGCATTTTACTAATTTCTATATATGAGAGACTATAGGAGGCATTTATGAAGCCTTTTGCAAAAAGAATGGACGAAATTCAGGTTTCCATGACGGTTGAAATAGATTCGCTCGCCAAACATTTATCCACAGAAGGCAGGTCTATTTGGAACCTCGGTGTTGGCGAGCCAAATTTTGACACGCCCGTTCACGTGAAAGAAGCGGCTATAAGGTCTGTGAACAAAGGCCTGACTCGCTACACTGCGCCAAGCGGAATGCAAACATTCAAAGAAGCGGTGTGCGAAAAACTTAAAAGGGAAAATAAACTTATTTATGCACCGGAGCAGATTATTGCCACCTCAGGTGCAAAGCACGCTGTTTCTAATGCTATAGCGGCTCTAGTAGAAAACGAAGACGAGGTGCTTATACCAGCTCCCTATTGGAATACTTATCCAGCGGTGGTGAAGTATTGCGGAGGCAAGCCCGTGTTTTTGGAATGTACTGAAAAAAATAAATTTAGGCTGCAGGCGGAGCAGATTTCAAAAGCCATAACACCCAAAACCAAAGTAATAATATTGAATAGCCCATGCAATCCAACTGGAGTTATGTATAGCAGGGCAGAGTTGGAATCTTTTGCTAAAGTGATTATAAAAAATGATTTATACTGCATATCGGATGAAATTTACGAGCATTTGATTTACACCAAGGAGCCGTATATTTCAATAGCAGCGCTACCTAAGATGCAGGAGAGAACCATAATAGTGAACGGATTTTCAAAAGCCTATTGCATGACGGGTTGGAGAATAGGCTATCTTGCCGCGCCTAAGGAACTCGCAAGCGGAATAGCTAAAGTGCAGGGGCAAACCACGCATCATCCGTCCAACATTTCGCAATATGGAGCGATAGCGGCTTTGAATGGTCCTTTTGATTCTGTGGTTGCAATGCGGCAGGAATTTTTTGAAAGGATGAATAGGATGAGCGAGATTTTTGAATCCATTCCGGGCATTAGCTTTTTGAAGCCTGATGGGGCTTTTTATTTGTTTGTTGATGTTGGCTCTTACTATGGCAAAAAGACGGAAGCGGGAACGCGAGTTTCTAATTCAATAGATTTTTGCAAGGCTTTGCTGGATGAGCAGAGTTTGGTTATAGTTCCGGGCATTTCATTTGGCAATGATTCCTGCGTTAGATTTTCTTTTACTGCCGCACTCCCAACTATAAGCGTTGCGTTGCCTAAGTTTAAGGAGTTTGTTGAAGGAATGCGGGCGGGTTAGTTTGCGAATTTCGGAAGAGTTGGCGTGAGAGTATATGTTTCAAAAAGACTTCCATCATATTCATAAACATTTATGTTCATCTTGGTGCCGTTGACTTCAACCATTGTATATCCCGGGCTGCCTTTGACATAGTTGGAATGACATGCGTAAGATTCTGGTAAGTAGTTACTCATATTATAATCAGCGGCAGTATTTGAAGGGCATGACTTGTATGTTTCTTCAGTTATTTTAGTTAAATAAGGATAGCCAGTGGCTGTTGAATTTATGCCTGCTACCGTAGTCTGATACGTTCCAGTATAGCCACCTGGTTTGAGAGTTATATATAAAGTACCGGTGTTATTTCCATTATCCGTTGTGCTTTTACGATCATTATACATAATCTGGCTTCTAACATATATATGGTCATGACCAGCAAACACCAAATCTACGCCGTACGTAGTCATCATTTGTTGAAAACCCGCAGCTACTAAATTTTTCACATCTCCATTCAATGGGTGGCCATTGCTAGCATTAGAAATGCTGGTTGTAGATTTATGATGCATCACAACAATAAAATCATACATAATCGGAGTGAATACACTTTTTGCGGAGTCAAGGGTAGCTTTAAACTTTGCTACCCATTCTCTCATGTCGTTTGCACTAGTATTAAGAGTATTACTGGATGTGTTTAAGCCTATAAAGAGAACTCTATTGTAGAGGAAAAAATAATTGGAATTTCCATGATATTTTGAATTTTCTAAGTTTTGAATAACGCCAACACGGTTTGGCAAGTTAAAATGATTGTCAAAATTATAAAAAGATCTGTTGCCATCGCTTAAGTGATGATCGTGGTTGCCCATTACCGGAGCGAAAGGAATTTCTTGTAATTTTGGAGGGCTAAGGAGAACTTCATATTCTATTTCTCTTCCGTTATTGGCAAGGTCGCCTGAGTTTATAATAAGGCTTGCGTTTGCACTAGCTATTCGGCTAACAATATTATTCCAAAATGTTTTTGCGTTTTCACATTCGTCATCCGTTGGCGAAGAGCAGTCAGGTTGTATGTCTGATGTTGCGGCGAATATAAAAGCACCACTTGGGGGAGTTTTGTATTTATATTCTGGGGTCCAATTTGTACCGTCAATAGACACCGAGTATGTATATTCTGTGTTTGGTTCAAGACCTGTTACCGCAACTTTATGGCGTTTATGGGAGGTTCCAATATTGCCACAATAATCACCACTGCAAGTTCCAGAAATAGCAGTAGCTTCTCCTGTAGTGACAAGATAGTTTTGCTTGAAAACACGTACCTTAGATGTTGTTCCCGCTGTAGAATACCAGTTAAACCTAAGCTCGCTTGTGTTGCTTCCTGGTTGCAAGTTAAGCATATAAATTGTGGGTGCGGTTCCTGTTGAGAGAGTATCAGATGAACTTGAGCTTTTTTCTCCAGAATTTGATTGTATAGATGAGCTTGAGCTTTTTTCTCCAAAATTTGATTGTATAGATGAACTTGAGCTTTCTTCTCCAAAATTACCATTTTCAGCGGAAGACGAAGACGAAACATCTGTATTTGTGCCATTTGCATCGTCTCTGCCATTGTCTCCAGAGCAGGAGAAGATGAATGCCAAAACAGACGCAGAGCCTATTGTTATTGCGGTTTTGGCGAGGTTGGTTTTCATGGCGTTCCTAGAATTTTGGAAGAGTTGGCGTTAGATAAATTGATTCAAAAATCTTTCCGTCTTGTTCGTGAACATTTATTAACATTCTTCCGTTGTTAACTTCAATTATTTGATATCCAGGATTGGGATTATTTCTGTCATATCTAGCGTGACATGCGTAAGATTCTGGTAAGTAGTAGCTGCCTTGCTTGTAATATTCAACGTTATCGTCTGCCTTGCATTTACCCGTTATTTCATTTATTGGTTTGAAAAAAGGATAACTGTTGATATAATTAGCTGCAGCCGATTGAGTTGCACCTACATTACTAGCAACATACGTTTGTTCAGTATTGGCACTTGGTTTAAGAGTTAGATATAAAGTACCCTTACCATCTGTGCTTTTACGGTCATTATACATAAGCTGGTTTCTAACATATACGTGGTCATGGCCCGTTATCACCAAGTCCACACCTTTCTTGGTCATCAGGCGTTGAATACCTATTGTATCTGGACTTGCCTGTGCCATTATATAATTTTTCACATCATTGTCAGCTAAGTGACCATTGCCAGCACTGCTGGTGGTTCCTAGAGTAACGCTATTGGTAGATTTGTGATGAGTCACAACAATAAAATCATATTGAAGCACAGAGTGTGCGGCTTTTGCAGCATCAATAATTGCTTCAAAGTCTGTTAAAAATCCTATTGCTGGACCGTGATCGTAACCTTGAGCATAAATACCGTAAGGACCATTAGGATATGGCGATGTGTTTAAGCCTATAAAGAGAACTCTATTGTATAGGAAATAATAATTGGATTTTCCATAGGTATATGTTGCGGTGGTTACAGTTTGAAGGTTTGGCAAGTTAAAATGATTGTTGAAATTAGATGTCCTTCCCACCACTCCATCGTGGTTACCCATTATCGGAGCTGTAGGAATGTTTCGTAGTTTTGAAGGATAAAAGTAAGCATCGTATTCGTCTTCTCTTCCCATTTGAGCATGGTCGCCAGCGTTTACAATAAGAGTTGCGCCAGCATCATAGATTTTATTGACTATGCCATCCCACGTTAATTTGCCTGTACCGCACCCATTAACAGCAACAGTACCAGTATTTGGAGAGCCGCAGAGAAGTTGCACATCTGCCACTGCTGCGAACTTAAAATAGCCTGATGCTGGAGGAGTTTTGTATTCGTATTCCTCACTCCAGTTTGTTCCGTCATTGGATACTGAGTATTTATATGTGGTGTTTGGTTCAAGACCTGTTACCGTAACTTTGTGGTTGTAGCGGGCGGTTCCAAGATCTCCACAATTACCAGGACAGGTTTCATGAGTAGCAGGAGCTTCTCCTGTAGTGACGAGATAGTTGTTTTTGAAAACACGTACCTTAGATATAGTCGCTGTTTTTGAAAACCAGTTAAGATTAAGCTCCGTGATGTCTCTTCCAGGATTCAAGCCAAGTTTATATATGTCAGTTGTTTGTGTTCCTGTAGGGAGGTTTGTTTTTAACGGCTTTATTATTCCTAACGTTTCGCAGAAATGAGTTGCTGGATCGTAAGCCACCTCTCCGCACCAAGCCTTTGCCATCCACCAATCGTTTTGTATCTGGCCTCCGCAATTTATGGAATAATATGCAGAATTTGCAGGATCAGTGACAATGGAACAGCCTCTGCCATCGCTACCATTAGTACCATTGCATAATATACCTTCGGATTTGTTGTTGCAGAGAATCTCAAAACAACGATCATCTCCCATTGGACTAGCATTGCAACTTGCTCCGGCAGGTCCTTCGGGTCCTTGCGGTCCAGCAGGTCCTTGCGAGCCAGATGATCCAGCGGGTCCGGCAGGTCCTTGTGGTCCAGCGGGTCCTTGCGAGCCAGCAGAGCCAGCGGGTCCAACAGGTCCTTGTGGTCCAACGGGTCCTTGCGAGCCAGCCGATCCTGCGGGTCCGGCAGGTCCTTGTGGTCCAGCAGGTCCAGTCTGTCCTGGTTGTCCTTGCGGTCCTTGAATGGGTCCAATGTTGGTCCATTTCCCGTCGATCCAAGCAAAGCCATCGCCAGTGCTTGTAATTAGATACAAATCACCATTTTCTCCAGTAATTGGCAAATTGAACTCATATTGGAAAGAACCTTTCAAATGTACTCCTTCGCCAGGTATTCCTTGCGGTCCGGTGGGTCCTTGTGGTCCTTCGGGTCCCTGTGGTCCAACAGGTCCTTGCGAGCCTGCCGATCCGGCAGGTCCTTGCGGTCCTTGCGAGCCAGCCGATCCAGCGGGTCCGGCAGGTCCTTGCGGTCCAACGGGTCCTTGCGAGCCAGCCGATCCAGCGGGTCCGGCAGGTCCTTGCGGTCCAGCGGGTCCTTGCGAGCCAGCCGATCCTGCGGGTCCGGCAGGTCCTTGCGGTCCCTGTGGTCCAGCCGGTCCTTGCGCTCCATCCAGTCCTATGGCTTTAACGCCTGTATCTGTTGTGCCTATCCACCAATTGCCGTTCTTAATGTAAGGCGTTTCTCCATTAGTGCCGTCCGTTCCGTTAGCGCCATTTGCTCCGTTAATACCGTTTGTTCCATTGGTGCCGTTTGCTCCGTTGGCACCGTCTGTTCCCTGAGCTTTAACGCCTGTGTCTTTTGAACCTATAAACCAATTGCCGTTAGCGCCAATGGTAGGCGAAACGCCGATTGGTCCAATGTTTTGCCAAGTTTGACCGTTCCAAAGAAAGCCGTCCCCTGCTTTATAGGCATTGTTTTGACCATCGTTTGTAATTACATACAAATCACCCTGCGATGGCGGATTGGTACAAGCAGCAGTAGTACTATAACAAGGCAAATTAGATCTCGATGTAACAGTTCCTTTCAAAACTACTCCTGCTCCGTCCTTTCCGGCTGCTCCAGTTTCTCCTTGTGGTCCTTGCGCTCCTTGTGCCCCTGCATCGCCCTTATCTCCTTTTTCCCCTTGCGGTCCAGTTGCGCCTGGTGTACCTGGGTCTCCCTTATCACCTGGGTCGCCCTTGTCGCCTTTATCTCCCTTATCTCCCTTGGGTCCTTGCAGACCTACAGGACCAGGTTCGCCGTTGTTCAGTTTGCCTACATTTTCGCCGCCGCATAGAACGTCGTAGCCGCCTGTTGCTTTTGGCTGAACAGTACAGCTTGTGCCGTTTGCGCCGTTCTTGCCATCGTCTCCAGAGCAGGAGAAGATGAATGCTAGGCAAAATGCAGAGCTTATGGCTAGCGCGATTTTAGAGGGGTTGTTTTTCATTAGGCTCCTTTGAGTGGTTTGGGTTCAGACCGAAAAAATAATATAGGGGGGGG
>Ga0268262_10004745_pt1 | contig 13849 bp, 10 predicted proteins | sample TergutNc150P3_FD_190354 | JGI IMG/M metagenome (GOLD analysis project Ga0268262, IMG submission 190354) | Nasutitermes corniger P3 segment gut microbial community from laboratory colony in Florida, USA - Nc150 P3 (SPAdes) (version 2) | ecosystem: Host-associated > Arthropoda: Insects >... | reverse complement strand
GTCTTTTGCGCGAGCGGCATCAAGACCTACCTGTTCACCGGTCTGCGCCCCACGCCGGAGCTCTCGTTCGCCGTGCGGCACTTTAAGGCCACCACGGGGATAGTGGTCACCGCGAGCCACAACCCGCCGGAGTACAACGGGTACAAAGTATATTGGGACGACGGCGCCCAGGTCATTGAGCCGCACGACAAAGCCATCATAAAAGAGGTGCTCTCCGTCGGCGGCGCGATCAAGGCCATGGACAAGGACGAGGCGGTCAAGGCCGGTTTATTGGTGATGATTGACAAAGAGGTGGACGTTCCGTTTGTGGACATGGTTAAGAGGTGCGCGATCCGTCCCAACCTGCTTAAAGAGGGCGGCAAGAGCGTCAAGGTGGTGTACACCCCCTTGCACGGCACCGGCGCCGTTCCGGTGGACACCGCGCTCAAGGAGATGGGCGTGAACGTCACGTTTGTGGAGGAGCAGCGCAAGCCCGACGGCAATTTCCCCACGGTGAGCTATCCCAATCCCGAGGAGGCCTCCGCGATGAAGCTCGCGCTGGAATTGGGCGAGAAAATCAGCGCCGACTTGGTGCTGGGCACCGACCCCGACGCCGACCGCCTCGGCATAGCCGCGCCCGACGGCGGAGCTCTCAAGCTCGTCACCGGAAATCAGCTCGGCTCGCTCTTGGCCGACTACGTCTTCAGCGCCCGCAAAGAGATGGGGACTATGCCCCCCAGGCCGATCCTCATCAAGACCATAGTCACCACGGAGCTGCAGCGTCTTATAGCCGAGAGCTACGGCGCGCAATGTCTCGACGTGCTGACCGGTTTCAAGTATATATGCCATAAGATGCGCGAGTTCGAGTCGCAAAAAGATGGCCCGAATTACGTGGTCGGCGGCGAGGAGAGCTACGGCTACTTGGTCAACACTGAGGTAAGGGACAAAGACGCCGTCTCCGCCTCCGCGATGACGGTGGAGATGGCCCTATACCACAAGAGCCAAGGCCGCACCCTGTGGGATCAGCTGCGCGAGATATGGAAGCGCCACGGCTACTTCCGCGAAGCCCTTATCTCCAAAGCCTTCAAAGGCGAGAGCGGCCTTGGCGCCATGCGGGCCCTGATGGAACGCCTGCGCAAGTCGCCCCCCCAACTTTTCGCCGGGCAAAAAGTAGTATCCGTAAAAGACTATCTTACCGGAGAGACGATAATTCCGGCGACCGGAAAACATGAGAAAAACATAGACCTCCCGTCGTCAAACGTCTTACAGTTTGTACTGGAGGACGACAGCATAGTGACGGTAAGGCCGTCCGGCACGGAACCCAAAATAAAATTTTACATCTCCTGCCGGGCGGTGAAGGGTATGGGTTTGGGAGAGGCGGAAAAACTTGTGGGCGGGAAGATTGAGGCGATTACTAAGGAGTTGAATGAGATTGTTAGTTAAAAAATTTTTTTAAATCATTTTTAGACGAAGCCTTCGGCTTCATAGATAAATGCGGGGCTATGCCCCGCATTTTCAATCAAAGTCAAAATCTTTTGACGTTGACTTTGACTGAAAATCGGGGGGTTTAGCCCCCCGATTTATCTATGGAAGGCGAAGCCTTCCGTCTAAAAATGATTTTAAAGCATTTGATTTTAATCTTTTTTCTTTTAAATCTTTTCCAACAGCGTCTTCGGGCATTCTTTAATTTTTTCTTTAAGGAACGCCACTTCCCCCTTCACCCCGTCCTGCGTTTTGTGAAGTCGTTCCAGTCTGGCCCTATGCAGCTGTTTTAAATAGTCGATCATCTCTTTGTACGACCCTCTGATCGCGATTTGCAGCTTTTCCCACGCGCCGTTGCACAGCAGCTTCCCGTGTTTCGCCGCTTTGTCTATGTTCGCGGTCACGCATTGTTCGCACATGGGTTCGTAGAACGCCCTTATGATTTCTAGGCGCGCCGATTTTTTTTTGAGAAAGTCGGTCGCGCGCGTTTGCGGCGTCGCCCACGCGCTCGCGTCGAAGATTTTGGTTTGGTTCGGCGGTGCTATCACCGCTTGTTCCACGAACGTTTCCGCCGCTTGCTGCACTATGCCGCCGCCTTTAAGGAGTTCGGCGTGTCGTTTTTGCAATGCCGCGACGGTGAGCGCGTGGTGCAGGGCTATCGCGCGTATGGATTTGTTTGCCGACTCCGCCATGGCGCGCAGCAGGTACGCTCCGGCGTCGGCCGCGTGTTTGGGCAACGAGGCGGCGGCGATGGCGGCGGCTTCGGCGGGGAGGTATTTGCCGCAAAGCGTCGCGTCCAGCGTTTTCTTTATGGACGCGGCGCAGTGCTCCCTGTTCTCCTTTGTCAGCGCGTCTAATTTTGCCTTCAGCGCGTCCATCTCCTCCGCGCAACGTTTGGTCTGCGACTCCATCTCTATGCTCAGCGACTGTATGGCGCCGGTGATATCGTTCAGCTCCTGCTTCGCGGCGGTTACCGGCGCGGTGATGTCGCTTAGTTTATTGTTCAGGCGCGACTTGATGTCGGCGATGATCTCCGAGTACTTGTCGCTCAGCGCCTCGGAGAGGGTGAAGTACTTCTCGCGCACCATGAAGTCGAGCACCTCTCTTTTAATGGCGCCGAGTCCGCTCTGTTCCCAAGTTTTGTCGCCCTCCTTGCCGGCGTCGGCGCGTTCGCCTTTTACGGCGCAGGTGCGGTATAGGAGGGTGTCGGCGGGGAAGCCGAGCTCGCCGCTCAGGATGTTGCGGATGAACTCCTCCACCTCGCGCAGCTCCGGCGCCGAGAGCAGGTCTACTTTGTTCAGGATGAAGTAGAGTTTGGGGATGCGCTCCTTCACTTGCCGCAGGAACTCCATCTCCGTCTGCGTCATGGGCGGGTCGGCGGAGAGCAGGAAGAGGGCGGCGTCGCACTCGGCCAGGAGGTCGAGCGTGGTCTGCGTGTTGTGCAGGTGCGTGGAGCCGAAGCCCGGCGTGTCTATGAGCACGGTCCCGTTGGCGAGCAGGTCGCTCGCGCAGGTGAGCGTGGCGTCCCACACGCCCAGGCGGTTTTTGGGGTTGCTCGCCTCGGCGACGTATTGGCGCAGGGCGGACTCCATCTCGCCGGAGGCGGCGGTCACGACCAGGTCGTCGCGTCCGTCGAGGAACCTCACCCTGCACGCCGCCTCAGCGCCGTGCTCGATGAGCGTGGGGACGGAGGTGAGCGGCAGCACGGATGTGGGCAGGGCCTTGATGCGCAGGAGCGCGTTTATGAAGGTGCTTTTGCCGCGGTTGAACTGGCCCAGCACGGCGAAGTGCAGGCGCCCTTTGGAGAGGCGCGTTTGCAGCTCCGCGAGCGCCCGCCCGCACGGGGCGAACTCTTGGGGCAGCGTTCCGCAGAAGGCCAGCGCCGCCTTTACCGTTTCGTCGAAAGAGAGCGGTTCGGCCGCGTCGGCAAGTTGCGCGGCGCCGCCGCTTGTTTCGTCAATGCTCGTGGTTGCTGTCGCCATGATACGAAATATACAATATGACAGGGTAAAAAAAAATATTTGATTTTTTGCCGCGCCATAAACTATATTTGATTGCGGACGGGTGTTTCTTTTAAACGGTCATTATTGTCATAAATTATAGTCATATTGAAAAAGGAGGGAAAGCGTGTCAACAAAGCCTTTAAGCGAGTTGATTGCGGAAAGAGCCTACGAGGTTTACCAGAAGCGCGTGCGCAGCGGCATACCAGGCGACCAGCAGTCCGATTGGGCCCAAGCCGAGAAAGAGGTGACGGAGGAGCTCAAGAAGAAGGACGCCGCCAAGCCCAAGGCGCCGGAGTCCAAGCCGGTTCCCGTTTCCGCCCCTAAGGCGGAGATCAAGCCGGAGGTCAAGGAGCCGCCCAAACCGGCCCCCAAAGCGGAGGTGAAAGCCCCGCCGCCGGCACCGCCGAAAGTGGAGCCGAAGCCTGCGGCGCCGGTGTCGCAGGTTAAGACGGTTGTGGCGAAAAAGGCGGTAAAGAAGTAAAAGCCTTAAAGCCAAATTATTTTTAAGACGAAGCCTTCGGCTTCATAGATAAATGCGGGGCTAAGCCCCGCATTTTCAATCAAAATCAAAACAATGTTAATTTTTCGGCGCCGTCCTAAAGGCTTTGTCCAAAGCTATTAGTTTTACGCGTCTCTCCGAGAGGGCTTGACGATAGCCGTCTATGCTTGCGTCGGAATCGAATTCTACGTATGCGCTTCCTATGGTGTGGATGTAGTGCGAGTCGGAGGCTGTGACGGCGGGGTAGTCGCCGGCCAAACGTCTCGCTTCCTCGCGCATGGCTCCGGCTCGGGATAGTTCTACGGCTGTGAAATCGCCGGAGAGGAAGCCTAGCTGGGATATTACGCTGAAACACGGCTTGTCTATGTGCGCGGCTATGAAGAGGCCGCCTAGAGACGCGACGCGCTCCCGCAGATCGTCTACGGTGAAGGTCGTGGCCATGCCTAGGTAGCGCTCCTCGAAGCCTTCCACCTCGTCCTCCTCGTTCACCAGCACTTGGTCTCCGGTTTTTTCGGGTTTGTTTTCTATGTGCGGCAGCGCTTCGTAGACCATGCGGCCCAGTTCCAGGGCGGCGTCGACCGTTCCGAAGAGGCAGACTATGTGCGCCTCTTCGGCGGTGGCGACCTCCATGCCGGGGAAGAAGAGGAGGCCCTCCTTGGCGCAAAGTCTGCCCATGGCGGCGCAGTTGCCGGCGGAGTTGTGGTCGGTGAGCGTCAGGCAGTTCAGGCCGACCTCTTTGGCGCGCGTCACTATGGCTAGCGGGGACATATCGAGCGAGGCGCACGGCGAGAGGCAGGAGTGGATGTGCAGGTCGGCTTTGTATATCATTTTTTAAGCGGTCGTCCCGAATAGGCGGCTGTACACCAAGTGGGAGGCGGTGAATTGGTTGTGTTCGGTCTGCAATACGGCCACGCCCTCCCGCCGCGCCGCCTCCTCCATGTCGCTCGGTATGGGGTGGCTGTTGCAGATGATGATCGCCGCCGCCCCGGAGAGCGACGAGACCGCGACGGTGTTCACGTGCGCCTGTATGGTGATCAGGGCGCAGCCGTCGTCGGCGTTGGCCATGACGTCGCTGAGCAGGTCGGAGGTGTACCCGCAGGTAACCTCGGTGTCGTCGCTTTTGGCGGGGCAGACGACCTTCATGTTCAGCGCGGCGGCTAAATCGTTAACTTTCATGTTTCACCTTTCCGGGTTTAATTGTCTTTATTTCTTTATAAACATAGACGACCTCTCCATCTCTCCCGGAAGCTCCGCTATTACGTCCGACAGGTCTCTCGCGTATAGGCCCAGCTGCTTCGCTTTGGGCTCCAGTTCGCGTACGGCCTCTTCCGCCGCGGCTTCGTTTTCGGTGTCTATTTTGCTCATTATGTTCGCTATGTGGCATATTAATACGGCGTCGGCGCAGATTACGGCCTCTTCGGGTTCGTGGTGGCATATCATCGGCTGTTCGATTTCGTCGGGCAGCGACCACGTGCCGGTCAGCCAGGAGGCTACGTCGCAGTGGGTGTAGCCCAGCACCTCTTTTTCGGCCTCGAAGATCGGTATGCCGTTCGCCCGCGCGTGGTAGAGGGCTTTGTGGAAGTCTGTGTTGAGGTACTGTTCCATGACCACCTTGCCTATGTCGTGCAGCAGGCCGGCGCAGAAGGCTTCCTCCGGGTCGAGCGCGTAGTTTCTCTTGCGTTTGTGGGCGAGGAGGCGCGCGATCACCGCGCACCGCAGCGAGTGCTCCCAGAAGGCGTCGCGGTCGAAGGGCGCGGGCTTTTTGTCGTCTTTTTCGGCGAACATATCGAAGACGGTGAGGCTGAGCACCATGGTTTGTATTATTTTGAAGCCGAGTATGATCACGGCGTTGTTGAGCGTGTTGACGCTGCGCGGGATGCCGTAGAAGGCGCTGTTGGCCAAGCGCAGCACCTTGGCGCTCAAGGAGATGTCTTGGGAGACGAGCGCCGCGACCGTGTCCGCGGAGGCGGACGGGGAGTTGACGATCCGCATCAGCCGCGAGGCGATGTGCGGGAGCGTGGGCAGATTCGCGATCGTCTTGATCTTGTCACGGAGTTCTTCGATATCGTAGTTCATTTTTTTGCTTTTTGCTCCGGGTACCGTACGCGGGAGGGCGGGGCGCCGCCCCCTACCATTTAAATTGTACAATATAAGAGCCGCGAAAGTCAAAAAAAATTTCCCCAATCTTTGCCACCATTAATTATATTAATAAATTGAGAAGCGCTAGTAGCTCAGTTGGATCAGAGCGTCGGCCTCCGAAGCCGAAGGCCACAGGTTCGAACCCTGTCTAGCGCAGTTTGTGAATGACAATAGAGCGACATTCTTCAGGGAGGTTGCTATTAACTTCAGTACTAAGACAATCGGGGTTTTTGACGTCGTCACGCCGGTGCTGGAAGACGACGAGATGTTCAATTCCGGCCTGTTGAAGGATCACATAGGCCAGATGTTTTCGTCCGGTAAGCGTCATGTCGCGATAGACATCTCGCCGCTCGACTACATATACTCCGACGGCATCAACGCGCTTGTTACGCTCAACAAACGGGCGCAGGAGGCGGGCGGGACGCTTGCGCTCCTTTCGCCGCAGACCAAGGTTGTGGGGATTCTCCAGACCGCCGGGATACAGAGCGCCATGAGCGTTGTGTCCGGCGAGGGCGAGCTTATGGGGCTGTCGAACGAGATATCGGCCGCCGGTTCCGCGGCGCAGTCGGAGTTCGAGAGCTTGCGTTCGGAGATAGGCTCCGTCTTCGGGGACGATGCTACGCTTAGCGCCCGCGCCTCCGCGCCGCCGCCACCGCCGCCTCCGCCTCCGCCTCCGCCGCCTCCTCCTCCGCCGCCGGTCTACGCGCCGCCGCCGGTGATGGAGGCCTCTATGGAGTTGCGTCCCATGGCTCCGCCTCCGCCTCCTCCGCCGCCTCCCGCGCCGGCTTTCCAGCCGTCGTCCGCCTCTTCGCAGTCGGATACCATGTCTTTCGGGGAGCTGGGCGGCAGCGCCTTCGGCACGCTCGACACGCCGTCCAAGACCCCGTCTTTCGACGACGACGATTTTGGCGGCAAGAAGAAAAAGAAGTCCAAAGACCCGTTCGACGACGACTTCGGCGGCAAGAAGAAGTCCAAGGATCCGTTCGACGACGACGACTTCGGCGGCAAGAAAAAGAAGTCCAAAGATCCCTTTGACGACGATTTCGGCGGTAAGAAGAAGTCTAAGGATCCGTTTGACGACGATTTCGGCGGCGGCAAGAAGTTCAAAGAGCCGCTTGACGATTTCGGTTCGGACGAGAATGTCTTTAAGGCCAAGAAGGGCGCTCCCGTCGCGGCGATAGCGGCCGTGCTCGTGCTATGTGTGCTTGCCGGCGCCGGATACTATGTCGTCAAAAACAACGCATTTGGGATTATGGACAAGTTAAGCGGCGGTTCTTCGACCGATGCCGTCGCGTCGACCGACGTTTCAGGCGGCGCCACCGTCGCTTCTGAGGCGGACGAGTCGAATATCCCCGTTACCACCATAGATGTGGATGTGCCGAAACCCGTCGGCTATATGGCCGAAAAACCGTCAAAGCCGGATAAGCAGGACAAACAAGACAAGCAGGACAAGAAGCAGGACTCTAAGCCCGATCCGAAGCAGAAGTCCGCGCCGTCTTACGCGTCGGCCTCCTCTTATTCGTCGCCCTCTTATTCGTCGCCCTCCTATTCGTCGCCCTCTTACTCGGAGCCCGCGCCTTCTTATACGCCGCCTCCGGCTCCGGAACCCGAACCCGCGCCGGCGCCGCCTCCGCCGAAGGTGGAGCAGGTTAGCGTCACCTCCAGCCCGAGCGGCGCGACGGTTGAGGTCGACGGCAAGAGGGTCGGCACCACGCCGCACACATTCAAACCGGCGTCATGGGGCGACATCACCATAACCGTCTCCATGAGCGGCTACGAAAAGATGACTAAAACGGTAGAGTTTGAGGGCGGGACGCTTCCGGTGTCGTTTACGCTCTCTAAGGCCTCCTCAGCCGCGCCGCCTCCCAGCGCGTCCGCGCCGTCCGCGCCTCCGGCCGCCGCGCCGTCCGCTTCGGGCGGCGGCGGCGCCAGCATATTCATAGCGACTCTGCCGCCCAAAGCCGAGGTCTACGTAGGCGGAAGGCTGGTGGGCACGTCCAACGAGGGCGAACTGCAAGTCCCCACGGGCACGCACCAAGTCCGCTTCGTTAAAGACGGCGTTGAAAAAACGGAGACGATAACCTTCAACCCGGGCAAAAACCCGACAAGGTTCGTCAACCTGAAACAGTAGCGGCGGATATTTATGCGTTGTTATCTCGTAGAGACGCGATACGTTGCGTCTCTACAATATTATAACATTATATATAACTCCATCCCCCCATAATATAAAATCATGCCCCCATCAAATGAATTTACCGATAGAATAAGAGAAAAAGTCATAGACGGCGGCTTGGATGCCCGCTATAAGGTCGGCGCCTACGAATTCGTCATGGGCGGCCTCGACTTCTGCACCACCAAAATAGGGGAAAACCGCCACGTGACCGGCTCCGAGCTCTCCAAAGCCCTGCTCATGCTGGCGCACAGGCAGTTCGGCCCCATGGCCAAGAGCGTCCTGAACCACTGGGGCATAAAAAAAACGGACGACTTCGGGTGCATAGTGTACAACATGATAAGGGTAAGAATTTTGGACAAGCGCCCCGCCGACTCTTTAGACGACTTCAACGACATAATCGACATAGACGCGTTGTTCAAGGTAATCGAGTATTTTCAGATTGACAAGGAGTATATCAGGAAGCTCAAAGGGGTGTGACGTTGAAAAAAGCAATGGTGGAAATGAGCGGCGGCGTTGACTCCTCTACTACCGCCGCTATCCTCATAGAACAGGGTTTTGACGTCTGCGGCGTCACCTTCTGCACCGTTCCCGGCACCACCGGCGGGAGGTCGGCCAGAGACGCCAAGCTCGTCGCCGACCATCTGCGCGTACCGCATAGCGTGGTCGACCTCTCGGCGCTCTTTGAGCGAGATGTGATAGATTACTTCATACGCGAGTACAAATCCGGCCGCACCCCCAACCCGTGCGCCGCCTGCAACCGCCATATCAAGTTCGGCGAGCCGCTCATCAAGGCGGCCGACGAGCTCGGTTGCGAGTACATCGCCACAGGCCACTACGCCGTGACCGACCGGGGAGAGCTGCGGCGCGGCGCCGATACCCAAAAAGATCAGTCCTACTTCCTCTACCCGATACTTGCCGCCCCGATAGAGCGGATCCTCTTCCCCCTCGGCGCGATGACCAAGGTAGAGACCCGCGCCATGGCGAGAAAGCTGAACCTCCCCACGGCCGATAAGGGCGAAAGCCAAGACATCTGCTTCGTCCCCGGAACGGACTACGCCGCCTTTTTAAGATCCCGAGGCGCGGACGCGGTCGCCGCCGCGGGCGATATAGTAGATATAGACGGCAACGCGATAGGGAAGCACAACGGCGTCCACAACTACACCGTAGGCCAGCGCAAAGGCCTCGGCGCGTTAGGAAAGCCGATGTACGTAAAACAGATAATCCCGAACGAAAACAAAGTGGTAGCCGCGGAAGACAGTCAGATAATCAGTAACGAAGCCGTGATAGAAGACGCCGTAATCGCCAAGACAAGGGAATTAGGAGTCGGCGACCGTTGCGCCGCCCAAATCCGCTACCGAAGCCCGGTGGTCGGGGCCGAAGTCGTAGAGATCAATAATGTAGATGGATTAACGATAAGGATAAGATTCGATGATCCAGTAAGGGCGGTCTCCCCAGGTCAGGCGGCCGTACTCTATGATGGGGATACGGTCGTCGCGGGGGGGACGATAAGACTTTGACAGAGAGGTGCGGGACAACGAGAAGGGGGATGACAAATTGGAACACCGAAGTAATAGTGAACGGGTAGGTTTTCCGTCGATGGAAGAGGCCCTTAAAGGCGTTCCTAATGGGTATAGGAAACACCTTGAGGCGATTTGGGATGAGTCTATCGGACAAAACAATAAAAGCGCGACGTATCAATTTTCATTGGGATCGCCCTCGCCCGAGCTTGTTTCTGAAATTAGCAAGGTATTGGGTAGACCGGTCAATAGTAGGAAACAAATTATAGAGTTGGGTTATGTGAGGCATATCAAAAAGAGGCACGGGGAGAACGGTACCGCGATTGAAGGGAACATTCCGATAAACAAGGAACTGTTCGCGCTTATCTCTGATATTTTGAAGAACTTCGATTCTGTTGCGATAGGGCATAGAACCAGGGGCGAGGAGGCGGTTTTAATCAAAAAAAATTATTCTGACGGGACAGGTATAATTGTTGAGACTGTTCCGGTCAAAGATAATTTGGGGATAAGAAGTTTTCGGGTTGAAAGAGTAAAATAGTGACGGGGATGGACTCTCTCCAATTACGATTCCCAAAACCGATGTTGACCCCGGCTACACGTCCGAAACGTTGGGGAATCACCCCGCCACGACTGCCAACTCGACCTAATAAAATGGTGCCGCCTCGCAGAATCGAACTGCGGACACAGGGATTTTCAGTCCCTTGCTCTACCAACTGAGCTAAAGCGGCATTTTATGTTATGTTAAAAACAAAGAACGTCACGCTACCAAATTAATAGTTTCCTCATCCATCCGATCCCTCATTTTAGTAACCTTAGCGTTCGCCCCGTAGGTGTTCTTTTCGCTGATCATGTCGGTCATCTGCTTGTTCAGGTCTTCCGGGCGCTGCCTCTCCCTACCGGCGTCGTATACCCGCGTTCCGGCGCCGCGCTCGTAGGTGTCGCCGCGCGCCGCCGTTTGCCCCGTTCCCCGCACGACGTCCGTTTGCTCCGCGCGCTGCGCTCTAAACCCCTTGGTGTTCACGTTCGCCACGTTGTGGGCGGTAACGTCTAACCTCTGCGAGGCCGCCTTCATGGCGGACGCTTGGGCGGTGGAAGAGATGTTCATGACAGTCTCCTTGGCGAATGGCGAACAAGGTTAAAAAAATACGGCCAAAGGGTCTCGAACCCCTAACCTTCTGATCCGTAGTCAGATGCTCTAATCCAATTGAGCTATGGCCGCATTTTTCCGCGTAAACGTATACCCGATTACATAAGATAATAAAAAGTCGGCAAAAAGTCAATATCTTTTTCAATAAAAAAGTTTGTGTACAATACTTGCGCCGTTTGCGGCCGCCCGATACTATATTTAATAATACTTGATAATATTTACGTAAAGCGTCTTAAATTAGTGTTGTTTTGGGAGAGAAAGCCGGAAATGGGATCCAAGAAGCAGAGTCAGGCGATAAAGGAACTTGAGCAGAAGTTGGCGAGTAACCCCAAGTCGCGGGCGTTTTCGCGTTTAGCGGATTTGTACCGCGAGGGCGGCGATTTGCAGGGCGCGGTGGAGCTGTGCCGTGCGGGGCTGAGCACGCATCCCGGCTACATTACCGGTCGTTTGGTGCTTGCGCGCTGCTATAAGGAGCAGGGGAACCTTACCGCCGCCGCCGACGAGTCGCTGAAGGTGTGCGCCATAGATCTGCGGAATCACGTGGCGCTTAGGATGATGGCCGATATCTACCTTGCGCAGGGCCGCGCCGCCGCGGCGGGCAGCCTGTACGCGATTCTCTCCGACATGGAGCCCGACAACGCCGAGCTTAGGGGTTGCGCGGAAAAAAACAAGCTGCGGGAGAAGGGCACCGCCGCCGAGATACTTGGAATAAAGCCGCCGCCCGTCGCGCCGCTGCCACCCGCGGCGTCGGCGCGGCCGTCCGCCCCGGTCAACGACAGTATAGAGAGCCAGATTGAAAGCCAGTTGGACTCCTTGTTCAGCGACAAACTGCAGTCGACGGCGGCCGCCGCGGCGGGGGGCCAGCAGGTCGGTCCGCCGCCGGCAGCTGTCCCCGATCTCGACGCGGCTTTCGTCCAAGCCCCGGCTATGGCTCCGGCGGCGGCCGATGCCGGTCAATTCAGCGGCAACGACGTAGCCGGGCAGCTCGACGCGATGTTCGGAGAGATGGCGGGGGAGGCGGCGCAAATGCAGTCCATGCCGCCTATGCCGCCGCCCATGCCCGCGGCGCAGATGCCGCCCATGCCGCCGCCTATGCCCGCGGCGCAAATGCCGTCTATGCCGCCGCCTATGCCGGCGGGCGCGGTTCCGGGTCAAGAGGGCGAAATCAGCGGCGACGACGTCGCGGGGCACCTCGACGCCCTGTTCGGCGGCGCGGAGGCCGAAATGCTCGCGGAGGCGGCTTTGGCCGATGGGGCCGCGCCGGCTCCGGAGGAGGGCCTGATCTCGGACGGCCAGCTCAGCGGCGACGACGTCGCGGGGCACCTTGAGGCGCTGTTCGGCGGCGCGGAGGCCGAAATGCTCGCGGAAGCGGCTTTGGCCGATGGTTCAGCCTTACCGGCCGGCCCCGTATTGGAAGGCCTTATGCCGACGGACGCGCCCGCCGCGGCGCCCGTATCCGCCGCGGGCCCCGTGCTTGCCGGTTTTGCCGCGGCGCCGCCGTCTATGGACGACGACCAACTAAGCGGGGACGACCTTGTAGGTAAGCTCGACGAGATGTTCGGAGGGTCGGAGGCGGGCGGAGCCGCGCCGGCGGCTGATGGTCAGGACGGCCACCCCAGCGGCGACGACGTCGTGGGGCACCTCGACGCGTTGTTCGGAGGGGTGTCCGGCGAACCGGCGCCGGCCGTCGAATACGCGCCGGCGGAGGAGTCGGCGTTAACCGACCAGCCGGTATTGACGGACGAATCGGTTCTGACAGGAGAATACGCGCCGACCGCCGAGTCTATGTTGACCGGCGAGTATATGCCCGAGGAGGGATCGGTATCGGTCGATGAGTCGGCGCCTTCGGATGAATCCGCGGCGGCCGCCTATTCGAGCGGCAACGCCGTGGTCGACCAGCTGGACGCGCTCTTCGGCGGCCAGGCCGTCATCACTGCCGGCGACATACCGGCCGCCCCTATCGACTTCAACCCCATGGACGCCGGCGTCTCCGGCGGCGGCGACGGCGACCAGTTGGACCAGCTCTTCGGCGGCCAAGCCGTCATCACCGCCGGCGATATGGCGGGCTCGGACTCCGTAGATATCAACCCCATGGCCGTCGGCGCCTCCGACGGCGGCGACCAGCTGGACCAGCTCTTCGGCGGTCAGTCCATCTTGTCGGCCGACGGCATACCGGACTCCGCCTCCGTCGACATAACCCCCATGACCGCCGGCGGCGACGCCGGGATCGACCAGTTTGACGAGCTCCTCGGCGGTGAGTCCATCCTGCCGTCCGCGATCATACCGGACGGCGATCTCTCCGACCTATCGGCGGTGCCCAGCGGCAACGCCGTGGTCGACCAGCTGGACGCGCTCTTCGGCGGTCAGACGATTCTGCCGCCGCCCGCCGTGCCGGAGGAGGTCGGGAGCGCCGCCGCCGAGATAGACGAATCCGCCGTAGCCGACGCGCTCGGGTCGGAAGAGTCGTTGATCTCCGGAGACGATGTAGAGAATCAGCTCGACGCCCTGTTCGGCGGTACCGCGGCGAAGCCGGCCCCGCCCGCCGAACCGGACGAATCCGCCCTCGCCGCCGCGCTTGAGTCGGATTCCGCGCCGCCGCCGACCGACGTCACCGCCGAGATAGACGAATCCGCCATAGCCGACGCGCTTGAGTCGGAAGAGTCGTTAATATCCGGCGACGATGTGGAGAATCAACTCGACGCCATATTCGGCGATACCGCGGCAAAGGCGGCCCCGCCCGCCGAGATAGACGAGTCCGCCCTCGCCGCCGCGCTTGAGTCGGATTCCGCGCCGCCGACCGACGTCACCGCCGAGATAGACGAGTCCGCCATAACCGCCGCGCTTGAGGCCGAGTCGGCGTCCGCCCCGCCTGCCGACGTCCTGCCCGATGAATCGGCGCTGATAGTCGAC
>Ga0268262_10004744_pt1 | contig 13853 bp, 8 predicted proteins | sample TergutNc150P3_FD_190354 | JGI IMG/M metagenome (GOLD analysis project Ga0268262, IMG submission 190354) | Nasutitermes corniger P3 segment gut microbial community from laboratory colony in Florida, USA - Nc150 P3 (SPAdes) (version 2) | ecosystem: Host-associated > Arthropoda: Insects > Digestive... | reverse complement strand
CTTTGTAGCCCTAACTTACGTTCTGGAAAAAAACCACATATTGTCAAAAGAAGACAAAGAATACGTGGATAGCAGGTTCTAACCCGTTGGGGCAACCCTACTGCCCTATTATAAACCCATAATTTAATTTAAATTTAAAATTTTTCCCACAAAAAACCACAAAATCAAACCAAAATGTGGATATATTGCATATTTTTGGGTATTAAAAAATATACTTACCTGCATTTTGCAACTAATTGTTGCCAAATTGCGATTCCAATTTTTTTTTCCCTTTTTCCCCATTATTTTCCTATATTTAAATTAGGTAGCAAATGGAAAACATTTTGAACACCATATTCAACACAGAAAACGTGAGAACGCTGGTAATGATAGTGTCCATTTTTAGCTGTTTTGTGTGGCTTAAAACTTCAATAAAGAATCTAGAGCACAAAATGGAATCTTCCATAAACGAGCTAAGGGGAACAATGGACAGCCGAATGAACGAGCTAAAATACAAGGACTTAGCCCATTTGGAATCTTCCCTTAAGGCTTCCATAAACGAGTTAAAATACAACGACTTTGCCCATTTAATGAACGCCTTTGTAGCCCTAACTTACGTTCTGGAAAAAAACCACATATTGTCAAAAGAAGACAAAGAATACGTGGATAGCAGGTTCTAACCCGTTGGGGCAACCCTACTGCCCTATTATAAACCCATAATTTAAATTTAAAATTTTTCCCACAAAAAACCACAAAATCAAACCAAAATGTGGATATATTGCATATTTTTGGTGTTAAACGCATATTTCTATATTACACACATGCCCACATTATCTATGTTACAGCCAAAAATAAAATTAATCAAGCCTGTTGAGCCTTTTAGCCTATTTCTTGAATACGAAACCAGTGAAAAAAAGCTTTTTGACGTTTTGCCATATATAAAAGGCAGTTGGTATGGAGAACTCAAAGATAAAGATTATTTTAAAAATGTGCGTATAACAAATAATGGCTATAGAATAGAATGGATTAACGGCCAAGACATAGCCCCCCACGAACTCTACGAGAACAGCATTGAATGCCCTTCACCCTCCTAAAAGCCTCTGAGCACTCGGCAGCTCGCCTAGGCCTCCTAAAAACAGCGCACGGCGAAGTGCCAACCCCCATCTTCATGCCTGTAGGCACGGCTGCCAGCGTAAAAGCCGTCCCACCCCGCGACCTGCAACAAATGGAGGCAAAAATAATCCTAGCCAACACCTACCACCTCCACCTGCGCCCTAGCACGCCCCTCATAGCCAAAATGGGCGGAATCCACAAATTTTGCAGCTGGCCTGGCCCAGTTTTAACCGACAGTGGCGGCTTTCAGGTATGGAGCCTCAAAGAACTCCGCAAAATAAAAGAAAACGGCGTAGAATTTCGCAGCCACCTAGACGGCAGCAAACATTTCTTCTCCCCAGAGAGCGTAATGCAAGCGCAGCGCGAAATAGGCGCAGACATAATAATGGCCTTTGACGAATGCACCCCTTACCCCAGCACAACAGAACAAGCCGCAAAATCCCTAGACTACACAAAACGCTGGACACGGGCGGCAAAAGAATGGCTAACTGGGAACCCACCCCTTCACGGCTGGGAGCAAAAGTTCTTTGGCATAATCCAAGGCGGCACCCACCCAGAACTCAGGCTCCAGGCCATAGAAGAACTAAAACAAATAGAACCAGACGGCTACGCCTTGGGCGGGCTATCCGTAGGCGAACCGCCACAGGAAATGTATAAAATCGCCGCACTTTGCACCAGGCACATCCCCAAAACGCACCCCCGTTACATAATGGGAGTAGGCACCCCTTGGAACATATTAGAGCTAATTTTGCGAGGCATAGACATGTTTGACTGTGTAATGCCCACCCGGAACGCCCGTAACGGCATGTTATTCACCAGTCAAGGCGTATTACACTACAAATCTGCCATTCACAGAGAAAAAGAAGCCCCACCCGACCCAAACTGCACCTGTTACACCTGTCAAAACTTCAGCCTAGCCTATTTACGTCACCTAATTCACGCAAACGAGCTATTAGTATTACAACTAGCCAGCATCCACAACCTGCATTTTTATTTAAATTTAATGGCGCAGTCCCGCCAAAAAATCGCCGAAGGCTGTTTTGAACAATGGGCAAACACCCAAATCCCCATATTACAAACCTTACTGTAAGGGCAGACCCCCCCGTACTGTAACTATATATATACGTACGGGCATTGTACGGGCAGCTCCCCATGCCTGCCCCTGTTGGGGTCTGCCCCTGTTGGGGTCTGCCCCCGTACGGGCAGCTCCCCGTGCCTGCCCTATATATATTCATATATTTTTCCCCCCCACCCTTGACAAATTCCAACAATTTTTCTATATTTATACCTGTCGGAAAAAAATAACCTTTTTTTTAGGCAAGCGAATAAGCCGAAAATCGCGCAAAAAGCAAAGAGTAGGCATAAGAAGAAGGGAGAGTTATATGAGGTTAAACAGAGTTCTTCTAGTGGCGGCAACCATCAGCATAATGGTATTTGCCTTGGTATTCACAATTTCATGTTCCGGCGATGAAGGTCCTCGTGGCAAAGATGGCTATGGTTGCATTGTTAGAGAGAACGGAAGCAACTGGGATATCGTTTGCACCAATGATGATGGCGAAGAAGAAGTACAAGGCTCATTGCGCGATGGTGGCAAACCAGGTGCAATAGGTGCAACAGGCGCTCAAGGTGCTCCAGGTAAAGATTGCTGGCTCGGCCCCAAAACAAACAAAGGCTTCCAAGTCTTCTGTAAAGCAGACGATGGTTCAGACGAAGAAAAAGGCTGGTTAGATGGCTGCTCCGTCAGAACAGTAGAAGAAAACACACCCTACGAATCTGTTATCACTTGCGGCTCAGAAGAAACCCATATATGCGGTCAAATACCTTTTGATGCCAAAAAATACGAATGTCTTTCTGGCAGCATAACTCCCGTACCTCAAGTTGACTACTTGCCCTGCGGCAAGCAAAAAAATGCAGTCAACCCCGCAAAGCAATACTGCGGTTGGGGCCCAAAAGACATAGAAGAACCAACAGTTGTTTACGAAATCTGTGACGGCTACAGAATCCACGAAGATTCCTACGATGAAGATGCCTATTGCAGATACACAAGCGAGAAATTAATGTCCGTTGTGAACAACATCACAGACGATTACTGCGATGGTCAAAGAATCAACGAAAACGCTTGGAAAACACAGTACTGCGGCTTTGCAGCTATCACTTCCACCAAAAAAACCCTTATCACAGGTGCTTGCGACAGTGCCGATGTTGATGGCGTAAAAGGACCAAACGAAAAATCCTTTGGACAAGGCTACTGCGAAGTTCCTTACCAGTGGAGACTCAAACAAACAACCATCTACTCAGAAAAACTATGCGGCACAAGTGCCAACAACAAACCAAACAACGGTGCATGGAAAAATGAATATTGCGGCTTTGCAGACTCCTCTGCAACAGAACCCAGCAAAGTTTACGTTGGCCTTTGTGACGACTCAGACCCAATTTCTGGCTTAAAAGCACCTCATTTAGAAGCCTACAATTCAGGATATTGCGGCGTTCTTTGGGACGACACCAAACCTATGGTAATAGGCACAGGCAAAACAGTATTAATAGAAGAGCTTTGCGGCGACAATGGCAAACCCAACGAAGGCAAATGGAAAGGCGAATATTGCGGCTACGAAAGCGCAGCCTCCAAAAAAGCAGACAAAGTTTACTCCGGCATCTGTGACGATGGTCAAGGCCCCAACATGAGCAACTGGAATCCAAAGGAATACTGCTCAGTTGACCCAACCAAAAGCAGAATACTCACTATATTAACAGAAGAAACCTGCAGAAACGGCGACAGATTCAACGAAAATGGCTGGAAAGGCGAATATTGCGGCTTCAAAGATAAAACCACAAAAGAAACCTCCAGGCTCACCGGCGCATGTGACGATGGCGATGGCCCTCATTCAAGCTCCTTCAACGGTGGCTACTGCGCTGTTGACTACAAACCTGGAATTAAACTCAAAGCTGGCCCAACCAAATACTCCGAAGATTTCTGCGGCGACCTCCCTGCAAGTGGTGTACCCACAGCAGCAAACAAAGCTAACGAAGGCGAATGGAAAGGCGAATATTGCGGCTACAAGAGCGCAGCAGACGAAAGAAACGAACTCGTAACAGCAGTAAAAGGTCTTTGTGACGATGGCAAAGGTCCAAGTGCTGGTGCCTTTGAAAGAGGCTTCTGCGAATACGACAGAGTAGCAAAACAAACATTCTACAGTGAAAACTGGTGCATAAGTGGCACAGGCACAAACATAAAGAAAGTTTCTGTGAACAAAGACACTTGGCAGGGTCAATACTGCTTTGTTGATAATCAAGTTAAAGCTTGCAAAGGCGGCTTAGAACCAATAAAGAGCGCAAAATCCACCGATAACGGCGGAAACCCATGCGCATCTCCAAGCTTGCTCGCATTCTGCGCTCTAGAAACAGGTGCTACCGGCGGCACTCCATTTGAATATCGTGGCTCCAAAAAATGCGCCAAAGACTTCGCCAATGTTGGAGCAGCTCGCTCAGCTTGCATCCCAGGCGGAGGAAACGGCTATATAGAAAAAGATACCGTTATCTATACTCAGTGCAAATTAGGCAGCATGACTGCTGACCCTAATCCCAATAAAAATGTAACCAAAGCAGATTGCGATAAATCCACTGTTAGAGGCGTGTTCACAGCTAGTGCAGCCACAGTCACCCCAATCCCATCAACTGCAATAGGTACCTGCGATGTAGAATGGGAAGCAAATCTTTGCATTAACTATGGCAACACAACAGCCTCTACCGCTCCTGGCACCGGCCCCGATCCTGCTACCACTACTGAGGGTGGTCCAGACAAAAGAACCAATCCTTTAAATCATAGTGGCACACCAGGTGCTGCAAGGTGCGAATTCACACCCAACACAACGGACTACGACCAAGGTAACTGGTCGGGCGAAATCAGGGGTTTTGGTAGATAATTAAACTTAAATAACCTCCCTGCTCCCCTCCGCTTCACGGCGGAGGGGGCTTTTTTTTTTCCTCTTACCCTTGACAAATTCCCACAATTTTTCTATATTTATACCTGTCGGAAAAAAATAACCTTTTTTTTAGGCAAGCGAATAAGCCGAAAATCGCGCAAAAAGCAAAGAGTAGGCATAAGAAGAAGGGAGAGATATATGAGGTTAAACAGAGTTCTTCTATTGGCGGCAACCATCAATATACTGATATTTGCCTTGGTATTCACAATTTCTTGCTCCAACGGAGACGATGGCAAGGCAGGCAAAGACGGCGATCGTTGCTTTGTTAACGAAGATTACGACATTATCTGCAACGGTCAACCAATAGGCTCCCTAACTGGCGGCAAAGGCCCTAACGGTCAGCCAGGCCCACAAGGTCCAACAGGCGAAACAGGCTCAGGCTGCTGGGTAGCTAAAGCAACCACAGGCGCAGGCTGGAATGTTCTTTGCGGAAAAGGCGATGGCGAACTGAAAGGTATCTTAGACGGCTGTACAGTTACCGAAGGCTTCAGCAAATTTGAACTAGACATCAAATGCGGCGATACTCAAGTAGCTATCTGCGGCAGAGAAATCTTTGACACCGACCTTTACCGTTGCGAAGTATCTCAAAACTCTGGAGCAGACACCCTTATCCTCACAACCGAAAGCCCCATAGATTATTGCGGTCCTCAAAAAACCGAATACGATAGGCGCAAACAATATTGCGGCTGGGGAGAAACCGATATTGGAGAAGCATCAACTGTTTATAATAACTGCCCCAAAGGCACCGCCAATGGTAGCATTCTTGTTTACCCCAATTCGCTTGGTTGGGCTAAAGAGTATTGCGCATGGGCAACCGACTCCACCGTAGTAAAAAGCGACACATATTGCGACGATGGCAAACCAGTGAACCAAGACGTATGGAAAGGCCAATACTGCGGCTACAAAAGCAGCGGCGATGCCAAAACATCTCAATTAGACAAACGTTGCGAATATCCAGGCATAGCCATATACCCCGCAGGAACAGCTCCCGGAACCCCTAGCGCCACTCCTTGCGCCTCTTATACTTTCGAAACAGGTTCTGCTGGCGCACCCGGCTGGGGATCAAGAACTGTAGTTAATGCAGTAGCTTTAGATAGCAATGGCACCTGCCTTCGCAGAACAGCCAACAAACCCGATTCTGTTTACGGCGTTTATGGTCCAAACCAAGCAGCTTTTGGTCAAGGCTATTGCACAGTTCTTCCAATAGATAAAACTGCCAAAACCAAAGACGGCAAAGCAGTAACAACATACACCGAATTTGTATGCGGTGGCGATTTTGCAAAAGGCAAAGTGAACCAAGACTCATGGAAAGGCCAATACTGCGGCTACGGCAAAGACTCCAAATTCGCAGACCAAGTTCTCTCTGGCGGTAGCATAGCTATATGCGGCAACGGTGAAGGCCCTGCCGAACTCGTTTACGACCGCTTCTTCTGCGGCTACGGAACCAAAGAAGACAAAGTTACAAGGCCCTTACCATTCTGCTGGCAAGTAAGCATAAAAGGCACAGGTGCAAACGACACCTCTTATACCAAGTCCACCTATAACACCACAAAATACAATGGTGATTACTGCGGCTTTAAATTCTACAGCGGCGCTTATGCTTATTCAACAGGTAGCACTGGTGCCAACAAAAAAGGCAAATCCTATGCCGATGTAATAGATAACGACTACAGATGGCTCGTAAAAATAAAAGACTCCATCTATGGAGCAAATGCTGCTAGCTATGGCATAATTTACCCCGATGTCAGCAGCCTGCATGGTACTGCTTGGACCTTTGGCGATACCCTTATCACCGCAAGCTCCAGCAGCGTTTCTGGTACCTCTTACACCACCCAACATCGCGGCCTATGCGGCGATAACAGAGGTGCATGGCAAGACACTTCGGATGCCAACTTTGGTGGCTACTGCCAGTTCTATAGCGCAAGAAAATACTACAACTACGGCGACTCCAAATTGAACAACACAACCTGCAACACAACATTAACCGCAGGCAAAATTGACTCTCTAAACGCAGGCGCATGGAAAGGCGAATATTGCGGCTTCGACTATACTACTGCAGGCAGCTCAGCCAAAAAAGTTTACCCAGGTGCTTGCGACTTTGATGGAAGCGGCAACCTACCAGACGATGGCATAGGCCCATATAGCACTCAAAGCGCCGCCGGCAGAACTACTCCAGGAAAGTTCTGCGGCTATGTTAGACCAGGTAGCTTAACCAATCAACATGCCTGGAACGAATACGGTGTTACTGAATACGTAACCGGAACAGTTGCCCTAGACACCTGCGGTAATGTAAACAACAGTGACAATCTTGCAACTAACGCTCCAGCCAACAAATATAATGCTGCAACTCTCCAGAGCGGCGGTACAGATAACAAAAAACCACCTGTATGGACAGGCAAATTTGTTGGTGATTACTGCGGCTGGAATCAAGCCTCCAGTGCCGACTCAGTTTATCTAAAAGGCGAATGCGACTATGCCACTGGCAGCGTTTCTATCCCATCGGGCTATTCCTATACCACAGATTCTTATGCTTCCGACTGGTTCGGACAATACGCTGCTTACGAAGTAGCAAGCAGTGCTACCGGCAACTCTTATGGCTTAAACAACACAGGCTTTAAAATTACTGCCACAGGTCCTGGCTTAACTGTAGAAGGTGAAGGTGGAAATAAAGGCTACTGGGGTGGCTACTGCGCTTATGTTCCTCCTGGCTCTTGGGATAACAATAAAGGTGTCTTTGCAAAAGGAACAGTGCTCTCAACTGACTACTGCTACAACACTGCAAGCACAGCTGCGGGCAAACTAGAAGGCGAAGTTGGTCCAAAACCCATGAACCAAGGCACATGGAAAAACGAATATTGCGATATGTACGGTGTAGTTTATGCTTGCCCAGGCAACTGGGCTGGTTCCAGAGCCCGCGACAGCAAAGATGCTAATTTCTGCCAGGCCAGGCCAACACCAAAAAAGGCACCAAAAGTACAAGTGCGCCGCTAATATAAATAAATAACCTCCCTGCCCCCCTTCGCCCTCTGCGGCGGAGGGGGTTTCTTATTTTTTTTCCCCCATACCCTTGACAAATTACCCACATTTTTCTATATTTATAGCTGTCGGAAAAAAATAACCTTTTTTTTAGGCAAGCGAATAAGCCGAAAATCGCGCAAAAAGCAAAGAGTAGGCATGAGAAGAAGGGAGAGATATATGAGGTTAAACAGAGTTCTTCTATTGGCGGCAACCATCAGCATAATGATATTTGCCTTGGTATTCACAGTTTCTTGCTCCGGCGACGACGGCAAAGCCGGTAGAAATGGCGATATCTGCACCGTTGAACCAAACGGTGAAGCTTGGGATGTTTATTGCAACGGCGACAAATTTATTGGAACGCTAAAGAACAACGATACTGGCGAACCAGGTGCTGCAGGCGCTGCAGGTGCTCCAGGTGCCCAAGGTGCAGATGGCTCCGAATGCCACCTTTCTGGCCTCAACATAGTGTGCAATGGCGAAACTAAAGGCTCCCTAGAAAGCTGTGCCAGCACCATTGACCCAACCAACAAACAGCACATCACCGTAACTTGCGGCAAAAGCACAATTGAAATATGCGAAGGCACTTTGCCTTGGTGTGCTAACTGCTCTAACAGGGGCTATGCCGAATACGGAACCAAACTGTTTGACCCTTCAAAGAACTCATGCTCAGAATCTGGCGCTATTGTGCTCTCCAAAGTTTACGAAGGTATATGCCCCGACAAAAAAACCACCTACGACAAACGCAAAGAATATTGCGGCATGGGCACAGGAACAGATTCCACTAAATATCCAAAGCAAACCTTTTGCGGCGCAAACTTAGGCGCAAAAAACAAGCTCAATATGGTTGAGGCTACTAACAGTAATGGTGGTGATTTAGACCAAGTTGCATGTAGAGACTCCTCATTCTTTTGGGATGGCTTCGTATGCTGGCGCAACACCAATAAAGGTGAATATTGCCGCTACTCAATAACAAACACAGATGTTTCTCTAAACGTAAACAACATCAAATTAGATACAGTTGCCTATCCCAGCACTGAAGTTTGCGATGATGGCAAAAAGCCCAACAACGGCAAATACAATAGGGAATATTGCGGCTTTAAACAAAACGAAAATAAAACCAGCTTGCAAAAAGATGCCTGCGATGATTATTTCCTTGGACAAGTCGTTAATGTAGGATTTAGCTCCGTCCAAGGCCCTAACAATGGAGTAGCTGCACCTAATAGAGCTAACGCTGGAACCACCAAAACCATACTTGGCTATGTAGATGCACGTAATACTAGAGGAGCTTATACAGAATCTTATACTTTCTATTATGGTAGCACTGGCCTTCGTAATGGCCATTATACTAAGGAAGTTGCATCCAACCCAATAACAGATTGGGGTTCTTGGACTGAAACCTATAGCTACCCCGCTATTACTGCTGCCAAATACAATTTTGGCCCACACGAAAGGGGATATAACTCCACATATTGCGAAGTAACCTCTGCTAATAAAGACAAAGTGCCGCTCAAAACCGTCACCTCCGATAATTTCTGCAACTACTCTGACAAATCCACTTCTCTCAACTACCGTGTTGCTATCAACAAAGGCACTTGGCAGGGTCAGTATTGCGGATTTAGAGATGCAACCAACACCTCAAAGGTTGTTTACAAAGACCGTTGCTCTCAACCAGACGTAGCAGGCGGAACAGTTTACACCGGTCCTAACGAAGTTGGCTACAAAAGAGGATATTGCCAAGCGGGTAGAAACGGCGAAACACGCTACACCGAAGATTTCTGCGAAACAGGTTCTGGAACAAACACCACTAAACAAACCATAAACGAAAAAACCTGGAAAAGCCAGTATTGCGGTGTGAACAAAAACAGCGTAGCTGCAAGGTACTCCGATATCTGTGACGATGGCAAAGGTCCAAACAGCGACAGCTATAATGGTGGCTACTGCCGCTTTAGCAAAGCTGGGAAATCAAAGTACTCCACAGAACTCTGCGGTGACGATAGCAAACCAAACGATGGTGCATGGGGTGCTGAATATTGCGGTTATCCCGACACCCTAACAACCGTAACAACATTGTTAAAAGGTGCTTGCGATGATGGCGATGGTCCAAACTCCTACGCCTTTGGCGGTGGCTACTGCGCTGCTATTAACCCAGCATTTATAAAGGCATTAGACACTTTGCACAAAACAGAATACTCTGCTGATTTCTGCGGTGCTTCTGCAAGCAAAGTCAATGAGAACACATGGAAATCTGAGTATTGCGGTTATGCAGATTCCACTGCTACAACCCCAATTGTTCAAACCGGTATTTGCGATGATGGCTTGGGACCAAACCAAGAACGCTTTGGTGCTGGATATTGCCAAGGCTTAGAGCTAACAGGCAAAACAACCCTTTCTGCAATTAAATGCGATGGTGTTAAATTTAACGAAGGCGCATGGAAAGGCGAATATTGCTTCACAGACAACAAAATAGCAGCTTGCACAGGTGGCAGAAAAGCTAACGAAGAAAAAATGTCAACGGATCCGTTCTCAATAAGGTGCGAATTCTTGAACACATTCCTTTGCTCCGAGTCTAACCTCATAGCTTGCGACAAAGATGGTTGCGACCACTTGAACAAGAACGATAACCTTGTATGGGACGAAGCAGCTTACTTGTGCAAAGAACGTAAAATAGCTCCTCGGTAAAAAAAAATATTTCCCCTGCCCCCCTTCGAAGCTCCCGTCGAAGGGGGCTTTTTTTATTTTCTATCTTTTTAACAGACTAAAAAGTGAGGCTGAAATGCAAACAGCGTTTACTATAGTAAGTAATGATTAACTCAATGTTTGGGAGTAGTTAGTGGTAAGTAGCCACTAGCCATTCCCCACTAGCCTAGTAAGTTAATCAGCATTTACTATATTATATATAGTTGTAACCAGTACCAATTAGAGGATAAAAATATGCTCCGATTCTTGATGATACTTGCCATTTTTTTAGTTATGGCCTGCGTTGGTGGCAGGTCGTCTGGCGGCGTGAGGTTTAGTGCTGATTCAGAAAAAACTAACGAAGTGATGATAACTTTTGTTCAAAGGGCACAAGCCGGCTTTTGGAAAGAAGCTATGGAAAACGTTTGTTTAGAAGAAAGAGCAGAAATGATGGATGGCGTTAATGTGATGCAAGAATACAAAGATGCCGTGAACCGCATTCGCCTTAGCACCATAAAAAATATGGACTTAGGCTTAGACAGAAAAGGGCGCTTGGTTGGCCTCAAAGATATTCTAGACGAATCTAATGAACGCTATGTAGCCTCAGACGAAAAGGTGGTTATTGACCCCAGCAAATTAGAAGACCGCGCTGCACTACGCCAAAAACAAGAAGAAGAAGCCGCACGAAAAGCCCTGTCTGACCCTGTTAGAGAAGAAAAAAGCACCTGGCTAGACGTTTATTATGGCAACACAAAATCTGGCGGCGGCGGCAGGGTAATTAAAGAAAAGCCCCCCGAAGAAGACGAGGACTAGTAGTTTGCGTATAGGAATAATAGGAGTTGGTACTGTAGGCAGCGGCGTTATTGAAATTATAGAGCAAAAAAGAGACGAATTTCACGCCAAGCTGGGTATTCTTTTGGAAATTGCCGGAATTGCGGCAAAAACAGAAGAAGAGCTTGCCCCCTTCAAGGCAAAGGGCTACAAAGGCTTTACAGATGCAAACGCACTTTTAGAAGACGATTCTATTTCCGTTATTTGCGAACTCGCAGGTGGCTACGATTTGCCATTTAAGTGGATTACCAAGGCTCTTGAGCATGGGAAAAATGTGGTTACTGCAAATAAGGCACTACTCGCTAAACACGGTAGCGAAATTTTTCCACTTGCCGGCCAAAAAAGGTGCCATGTTCTTTTTGAGGCAGCTGTGGGTGGTGGCATTCCCATTATCCGCACCTTGCAAGAAGCTTTGGTAGGCAATAAAATTAACTCACTGAGCTGCATAATAAACGGAACTTGTAATTATATCTTAACAAGAATGGCCGCTGAGGGTCTTTCTTTTGAAGAGGTTTTGAAAGATGCTCAAAAACTTGGTTTTGCAGAGGCAAATCCGTCTTTTGATGTTGATGGTATAGATGCTGCTCATAAAACTGCGATTCTGGCGGGGTTGTGCAGCGGCCGCTTTGTCGATTTCGAGAAAATTCATGTAACAGGGGTCAGCGGCATAACCGCTCAGGATATTAAGTTTGTTGACGAGCTTGGCGGTGTTGTTCGCTTACTCGGTTTGTACAATAGGATTGGTGATAGCGTTGATGTGCGTGTTCATCCTTGTATTGTTCCAAGTGAGCATTTGCTTGCGAGCGTTAAGTATGTGCTGAATGCCGTTTATTTGCAATGCGATAATCTTGGGCCTACTCTGCAAACAGGTGCGGGTGCGGGCAAGCTGCCAACTGCGAGTGCTGTGGTGGCAGACCTTGTGTCGCTAGCTCGTTCCACAGAGGCGGGGCATGTAGAGCCTTTGCCTATGGGTTGGTTTCAAAAAGAAAATTCCGCCGTTCTTGTTCCTATTGGCGAAACGTCAACCCGTTATTATTTCCGTTTTGTTACAAAAGACAACTACGGTGTTCTTGCAAAAATCACGGGAATTTTGGGCGAGAATAAAATATCCATTGAATCTATTTTGCAAAAAAATACCAAGAACCGCGAAAAGGTTGATATTGTTGTGACAACAGAGAAAGCAAAAGAGAGCTGCGTTGAGGCTGCCTTAGCAAAAATAGATTCATTGCCAGAGATTAGCGAGAAGAGCAGGATGATAAGGTTTTTGGAGTAATGATACGACCGTAGGGGCAGGTCTCCGTGCCTGCCCTTTTGCCGCGAATGTTTGCAAAATGCGAACATATTCGTAAGATGCAACCATATTTGATTTCGCGAATTCGTGTTGGGCGGAAATGAATCTAAATATTTTCGTAATAAATGTTTAACCAAATTTTTACTAACAACCAATACAATTTTAACAAGCCGATTCTAATTTGTACTTGATTGTATTTAACTAGGGAGTTATTATGAACAAGGCAAAGTTATCTTTAGCCCTTTTGCTGCTAGGGGGTGCTTCAATTGTGGTTGCGCAGGAAGTTCCTGCTGGTGCCGCAGAACCTGTGACTGAACCAATAGCAGTTCCAGAAACACCTGCAGTTACTCAAGCCCCAGTGGCTCAGGTAGTAGCAGAAGCCGCACCTACAAAACCAGTAGAGACAGTCTCTGCTACTGTGGCTGGAACAAAAATTTCTTTATATGGTCGTTTGGAATTGAACGCCGCTTATGAAGATGGAATCACAAACGGATTGTGGTCGGCATGGGCTGCTACCCCTGCCAAAGATAAAGACGGCAAAAAAATAACCCCGCAAAACAGAACCTCTCTCAGCATAGCGCGCACTAGGCTCGGTTTGAATTTAGAGGGGCCTTCAAAAGAAAATGAGCCCGGCTTGAAAGGAAAATTTGAAGCAGATTTTGCAGGTGCAAGCGGCTACAATAATTTTGGCGGCGGTGCCGGCAGTGGCACAAGCACAAGCACTAGCACTAGCGAAACCAAGAGCACTTTACAATACAATGAAGATGACCCATCGTCATCTATTATTATTGATTCTACTAAAACCACCACCACTACTACTACTACCGTTTCTTCGGGTTTCCGCGTTCGCCAGTCTTGGGGCTCGGTAAATTTCAAAGATATAGGCTTAACTCTTTTGTTCGGTCAAACAGATGATGTGGTGAATCCGCTTGACCCGCCTTCAATAAATCCAAGCAGCCTCAACG
>Ga0268262_10004743_pt1 | contig 13854 bp, 12 predicted proteins | sample TergutNc150P3_FD_190354 | JGI IMG/M metagenome (GOLD analysis project Ga0268262, IMG submission 190354) | Nasutitermes corniger P3 segment gut microbial community from laboratory colony in Florida, USA - Nc150 P3 (SPAdes) (version 2) | ecosystem: Host-associated > Arthropoda: Insects >... | reverse complement strand
GTTTTTGTTAGACTGACACTCCACGGTTTTGGACACCGATGATTTTTCAAGTGAGGTTTTGAAATGGCTGTACCCAGAGGCAAAACGTCGAAGGCAAGAACCCGCCGGAGGCAAACAATCAACATGAAGCTCGACGCTCCCACCCTGGTTGAGTGCGGAAGCTGCGGAAATAAGATTTTATTGCACCGGGCATGCCCTAAATGCGGATTTTACCGTGGCAAGCAAGTAATCCTTCCGGAGTCGAAGGTATAACTAACTGAAGCCAAGGAGAGCGAAATGGACGAACTGTTTGAGAAAATGAAGAAACTTATTGCTGACAAACTTGAGGTTGATGAAGCGAAAATCACCATGGAAGCATCATTCCGCCAGGATCTGGGTGCGGATAGCCTCGACACATATGAATTGGTCTATGCCATTGAGGAAGAAATAGGCACTCCCATTCCCGACGAAAAGGCTAATGAGTTTGAAACAGTAAAGGACGCCTACGAGTACATCAAATCCCAGCAAAAATAAGCCTTTACAGGCAGCCTGGCTTACCCCGGCGCCTGAGCGAAAAAAAGTTCTAACGGCTTTTTTAAAGGCATCCGGAATAAGGTTCAAGAGACTGGAGCTCTTGAACCTTTCTTTTATGCACCGGTCTGTTTCAAACGAATCGGACAGCAAGCTAAACAACGAAAGGCTGGAATTCCTTGGGGATGCCATTTTAGGGGCAGTGGCGGCAAACCTGCTTTACCAGAAACTGGAGGGCAGGAGCGAGGGGGATTTGGCTAAAATCAAGTCGGTCGTGGTTTCAGAAGCCATTCTTTCCGCTGTAGCCCTGGAATTGCAGCTCGACACCTTGCTGGTTTTGGGCCGCGGCGAGGAGCTTTCAGGGGGAAGAACCAAAAAAGCCATACTTGCCGACGCTTTGGAAGCCCTGATTGGCGCAATCTACCTGGATTCAGGGTATAAAAGCGCTTATTCCTTTGTCAGCGGGTTTTTAAGCGCCGAAATCGACAGGGTGCTGGAAAACCGCCATATGCAGGACTATAAATCGCTTTTGCAAGAGTTCTGCCAGCGGCTTTACAAAAATTACCCCCGTTACCAGCTTGTAAAACGCACAGGCCCGGAGCATGAACGCATTTTTTGGGTGGAGGTAATGGTAAACGGGAAAGCCTTCGGCCCGGCTTCAGGCAGAAGCAAAAAAAGCGCCGAGCAGGAAGCCGCCAGGCTGGCTTATGAAGCGCTATCCGGATGAGCTCCGGTCGGAGGAACTCCGGATCGAGCGCCTGATAAAGTGCCTGTCAATAGCAGGTAATTTTCCAGAATCTGATCATTGGGATTGAAGTCCTCTATCATAAGGTAGTAGTGAGCGCAGTCTATGAGGGCTTTCATTGGAACCAGCCCTATAATTTCGGTTCCTATAACGGAAGTACCGAGCCTGGCTGCTTCTGTTTTTACAAGCTCCAATACCTTGTAAAGCGGTGTTTCCAGGTAATTTGTCATATTTATTGAAACCTGCGCCGTATTCCGCTCATGGAGCATAACACCTATTGACTTTACCGATTTAAGGCCGCCTGAGGATTCGCGGATGGTCTTCGCGATTTTTTTTGCTATTTCAACATCCGCCGTGGAAAGGTTGATGTTAAACGCTATAAGCGGCCGCCTTGCCCCACAGGCAACTATGCCGGCTGTTTTATGAAGCTCATCCCCGTAATCAGGGGCAAATCCCGGCGTTTTGATTTTTTCAGCCATCCCCTCGAACTGCCCTTTTCTGAGGGTAGCGAGGTTCTTACGCTCCGGAGACGACGCTGAATCTTCGTACAAAAACACAGGGAGGCGCAGTTCGTCCCAAAGTTTTTGCCCAAGTTTTTTTGAAATCTCTACACATTCGGCGGCTGTAATATCCCTTAGCGGCACAAAAGGAATTACGTCGATCGCGCCCATACGGGGATGCTCGCCTGAATGTTTGGTAAGGTCAATTTTTTCAACTGCGATTTTCGCGCATTTGAAAGCTGCATCAAAAACGCCTTCCGGGCTGCCGGCGAATGTCAGTACAGTCCTGTTGTGGTTCTCGTCGGAGCTGCAATTTAAAAGCACAGCCCCGGAACTTGACTTGACTGCGTCCGCTAATTCACCTATCAGCGCCCTGTTTCTACCTTCGCTGAAATTGGGGATACATTCAACAATTTGCGCCATTATTGTTTTTCTCCTGACTCCGGAACCTCATACAGCTTTTCCCTCGCTTAGTATACATATTTTTTAGTAATATTTCCATATTACCCTCAAGCTAAAGCATATTTCACCTTTAAAGGAAAAAAGGCATTAATTTATAAATAATATCTCAGCCCTTGAATAAAAAATACTGAAGGGTATATCAGAATTTTCAAATTAAGCTCAATACTCCGTGTTTCTTTGTGTACTTTGTGCCTTCGTGAGAGTTTTTTTTAAATTTATTAATTTCTTTAATTATATTGAGTTCTGCCCTCGACTTATTTGAGGCTGTTATAGGCCGAAGAATTCAGGTATACTGATTTTGGGATTAACCCAGAGGAGTAAAAAAATGTTAGAAGCCCTGAAGAAAAATCCGGCGTGGAAAGGACGGAAAGGCCCTGTCGTGCTGTTAATAATGGATGGAGTAGGTTATGGCAAATATAAAGAAGGAGACGCGGTAGCCGATTCCAAAATGAATCACCTTGACGCGATAAAGGCAAAAAGCCCGCACACGCGCCTGAAAGCCCACGGCAAAGCGGTGGGCCTGCCATCGGACGAAGATATGGGAAACAGCGAGGTTGGCCACAACGCAATGGGCTGCGGCAGGGTTTTTAGCCAGGGGGCCGCTTTGGTCTCGGCATCCATCGAAACCGGTGCCATGTTCAAAGGCCAGGCCTGGAAAGACATAGTGTCCAATGTAAAGTCCTCAGGCGGTTCCCTACATTTTCTTGGGCTTTTCTCCGACGGCAATGTCCACAGCCACATGGATCACCTGAAGGCGATGATTGTCCAGGCAAAGGCCGAGGGCGTTAAAAAAGTACGGGTTCACGTGCTTTTTGATGGCCGGGATGTGGGCGAAACCAGCGCGCTGGAATACGTTGACCCCTTCGAAGCTTTTTTGAAAGGGCTGAACACAGACGGCTTTGACGCCAAAATCGCTTCTGGCGGCGGCAGGATGTGGATCACCATGGATCGCTATGGCGCAAACTGGCCGCAGGTGGAAAGGGGCTGGAAGGTTCACGTGCTGGGGGAAGGCCGCCAGTTCAAAACCGCAAGGGAAGCGGTCGAAACCTACCGTAAGGAAATCCCCGGCATCATCGACCAGGACTTGAAAGAATTTGTCATAGCCGAAAACGGCAAACCCGTCGGCACAATCGAAGACGGCGACTCGGTAATTTACTTCAACTTCAGGGGGGACAGGGCGCTGGAAATAACCGCCGCCTTTGAGGAAGAAAAATTCAGCAAGTTTGACCGCGTCCGCCTGCCAAAGATCTGCTACGCGGGGATGATGGAATACGACGGGGACACCCATGTTCCCAAACGCTACCTTGTAAGCCCTCCCTCGATTGACAGAACCATGGGAGAGTACCTGGCCGCGACAGGCGTAAGAACTCTTGCGATTTCAGAAACCCAGAAGTATGGCCATGTTACTTACTTTTTTAACGGCAACCGGACAGGCAAGTTCGACGATAAGCTCGAGGACTACGTGGAAATAAAAAGCGACATAGTCCCGTTTGAAGAGCGCCCCTGGATGAAATGCGCCGATATTGCCGACCGGGTAATTGAAGCCGCCGGTTCGGGCAAATACGACTTTATCCGGCTGAATTTCCCCAACGGGGACATGGTAGGCCACACAGGGGTTTACCAGGCCGTGGTTTGCTCGATGGAGGCTATGGATCTCCAGATAGGCCGGATCGCGCACGCGGTGGAGAAAGCAGGCGGCATCATTGTAATCACCGCAGACCACGGCAACAGCGACGATATGTACGAGCACGACAAAAAAACCGGCGCCGTGTCGCTCCATGCCGACGGTACGCCAAAAGCCAAAACCGCCCACAGCCTGAACCCTGTCCCGTGCGTCATCTACGACCCGGAGTGTAAGGGGGAATACCCCTCAAAACCCGGCGTAGGCGATCTGAACGAGGGCCTGGGCATAAGCTCAATCGCGGCAACCTGCATCCAGCTGCTTGGGTATATTCCGCCTGAGGACTACGACAAAAGCGTGCTGAAGATGTAGAAAGATTGACACCCAAAGCAGGAACAAATACCCTATTAGGTTACAGGAGGAGATGTCAGAATTTTGGCAGAAAACACCATCAGCAAAAATGAGCGTCAATCGCCTCTCCCCGGCAAGATTGCTTTAATCACTGACACCGCCAATATAAGCTTTGAAGATTACCATTCGGCGGATATGCTGATTGCAAGATACGGCGCGGATAAAATCATTCATGTTACCTGGCCGGAATTTTTAGAGGACGAATATGCGCAGGCAAACAATATTATTGCTCCGCTGGCAGCAGACAAGGAAATCAGGGTCCTGATAATTAACGAGGCAATAAAAGGATGCAATGCCGCGATCGACAAACTCAAAGAAGCCAGAGATGACATTTTTATAGTTTATTTCCTGCTTCATGAATCCTACGTCGATGCCGGCAGCCGTGCAAATCTTGTCATTCACCCCGACCAGATAAAGATGGGCCAGGAGATGGTAAAGCAGGCCAAAAAACAGGGGGCAAAGGTTTTTGTTCACTACTCATTCCCCAGGCACAGATCCGTGGCAATTCTGGCAAGCCAACAGGAGCTTATTAAAAAAACCTGCATAACCGAAGGTATCCGGTTTATGGAAGCCACAGTTTTGGATCCCAGGGAAGAAAACGGTATTAACGCTGCCATCCAGTACATCCAGGATGATGTACCAAAGCAAGTAGCCAAATACGGCGAAGACACCGCTTTCTACTGCACCAACTGCACCTTACAGGCACCGCTTATCAAAGCTGTTGTGGATTGCCGCGCTATCTACCCGCAGCCATGCTGCCCATCAATTTATCATGGATTTCCGGAAGCGCTTGGCATAGTTATGGGAAAGGGCTTGATTGACCTAAACAGCTTAATTGCTGAAGCCAGCAACATTGCCAAAAGTAAAAACATGACCGACAGGCTCTCCACATGGCCTGTATCCCCACCCATGATGTCAACAAGCGCGTGCGCTGAATACGCCATCAAATGGATTAATGGGGAAGCGCCAAAGACCGGCATTGACAACAGGATTCTGGAGGATTGCATGAATTCTTATATCGTTGAAGTTGTCGGTGAGGAAAGCAGCATATTCATTGATTCCTATTCGGAAAACGGCGTCATATACGATAACATTAAAATGATTCTCATGAGTTACCTGGATTTATAAGAGCCAACGGCGAAGCCATTGACCCGCAGCCCGCGCTAATTGACAGTCAATAGCCCCTATGGTAATGTCGAAAAGCAATTGGTGAGAGCAATTAACCGGGCAATAGCGCAGTTGGTTTAGCGTACAAGTCTGGGGGACTTGGGGTCGGCGGTTCAAATCCGCCTTGCCCGATTAAAGGCTTTTAATGTCCCAGCATATGGCGGAGCTTGTCCATATCTGCAATTGGACTGGAAGCCACTACCTGGGACAGGCCGGACACGCCTGCAGCGATAAGATCATGGTTATTTTTCTTTATGCCTTCGTCAATTATCTGAAAGTCTTTCTGTATAGCTTCCTTGCGCTCGTCAAAAATTTTTGAGAAAAGGAATTCATAGAAGGCGTACTTTCCGGCGATTTCCTTAATCATAACTTCCTTCATTGAGTCGTATTTTTTAATCTCGCGTTTTGTTAATTCAGACTCCTTTTGGCACTCAAGAAGCATTTCAAAAAGGCGCGGGATCTCGTCGGCAGGCATGGGACCAGTGTATTTTACGGTTTTTGAGATTTCTTTGCCCGCCATAAGCACTCCTTTTTGCCTGTACTATACTATAGGTGAATCAGCGATTTTTAGCACCAGAACTGTGATGTTACCAAGGTCGGCAATGCCGTTTAGATCCCGGAAAGCAAAGTAGGTTTTCCCCGCCAAGCACCTGAGAAAGCGATAGAGAAAGCTGATAAACCCCAAAGGATAGATACTTCTGTAGATTCTACGCGATTCGTGGCGAAAAGCAGCCATAGCTTTGTTCAGCGAGGCTATCAATTCCCGGCAGCGCATTTCCAAAACATCAAGTTCAAGAAGGCTTTTCCTGATTTGATTGATCATTAGAATCAACGCAAGCCCGTTGCGCTTTAACTCAAGAGAGTTCCGGCAACTCTCCGGAATTTGGCGCTGGAGTTCGTTTTTATTGTTTTTATCTTCGCTGTTGTTAATATTCAGGAAGGAATTTGCCGAGTTTATTCTGGCTTTTATCTCGCCCGGATAATATAAAAGGCCTGCAATTTGCCGCTGACGGCCGGTTAAATGCCTGGTAATGCCGTTGGCTTTAGCCAGAAGCTCAAGCGCTTCCTTCCTCCGCGCTGCGGTTTCCTCAAGCAGCTTTTTTAGTTCCTGCTTTCTGTCGAGGAGTTTCCCACGCATTTCCAGGAGGGCGGTGCAGAGCGCCTTGTACTCATTTGACTCTTTTTCGGCGATCATCAGTCTATGCCTATATCGAAACTGTCATCATCAGTTGCATTATTCCCAATATCCAGTTCATGATCGTCCGCAATCTTAAAATCCTGCTTCCTTTCAGGCTTTTTCACAGGCTCCTGTTTCTTTTCCTTCTCTTTTCTCGAAGAATAAACTACAAGGCCGGCAATAATCGCGAAAATCACGAAATACCCAATGATAAGGCCCACATCGCTTTTTTCCTGCTTTTTGGGTTCCGCGTCGGTCAGAAACGGAAGGGCAAGTTCAGTTTCAACCTTGGCAGGGCCCCGTATAAGTAAAACGCCGCACACCCCTATTGCAAGGCCGATAAGAGACAACGCAATAATAGCCGATATTCTTAATAGATGGGAAGATTTCGGGGAAACCAAAAAATAAATGATAACACCCAAAAGTATAAAAGAAATAATTCCCAGTACTACCTGCATAAGGTTATTGTAGCATAAAACTTAAAAGATCGCCAGAATAGAAAACCTTGCTTGCGAAATTACCGGTTTAGTGCTATTCTATAGACATACTATTTTAGAGAGGTATTTTATGGCTTATAAAATTACAGACGCCTGTGTAGACTGTGGCGCTTGCGAAGGCGAGTGTCCGGTTAGCGCGATTTCCGAAAAAGACGGAAAACGCTTTATTGACCCGGCTACATGCGCAAGCTGCGGAGCCTGTGCAGGCGTTTGCCCGCAGGAAGCAATTGCCGAGGAATAAGCACCCGAAAAGCAAAAAAAGGCAAGGGGTAGTCCTTGCCTTTTTTTTGCTATTTTCTTTTTTAGCTATACCCGCTTTCGGCCTGGATTCGGCTTTGCCGGCAATCCAGCGGCTGGATTCGCGGGATACGGTTTTTAAACAGTACCTTTCGGACATAGAAGCCGGAAGGCGCTATCTTTTTTCGCCCAAAAAGATGGCGGTTGAAGTACTTGCGTCCTATCTGATGATTTATTCCTACACGCCCGGGGATAATGAAAATCTATTTGATATAGCCGCCAGATGCAGCATTCCTTATGCGACATTGGCCTCAGTCAACCGCTATTCCCATCTGGAAGATTTAAAAAGCGGCAAACCAATGCTCCTGCCAACTATGCCGGGGATCTTTATTCCCGAAATACCTTCCACCGACCTGGAGCGCCTTATTTTTTCCGCAAGGCAGGAGACCGCCGTAACCCTGTTCATTCCACGCGACGGCCAGACAGAGCGGTTCTATTTTCTGCCGGGGGACGATTTTACACCAACAGAACGGGTTTTCTTTCTAAACCGCGATTTTCAATTTCCCCTGAAGCATTTTCAGGTATCCAGCGGCTACGGTATGCGGATAAACCCAGTAACAGGAAAACCAGGAATGCACGGGGGCATCGATCTTGCTGCCCCCTATGGAACCGAAGTTTACGCCGCAAAAAAAGGTACCGTAACGGAAGTTGGAGAAGACCCTATTCTTGGGAATTATGTGATTATCAGGCACGAAAATAACATGGTCAGCCTTTACGGGCATCTGTCGTCAATAAGCACAAGCCTGAACGCAAACGTTCAATCCGACACTATTATCGCAAGAGTAGGCTCAACAGGCCAATCCACAGGTCCCCACCTTCACTTTGAGCTCCGCCAGAACGGCCAAAGCCGCGATCCAGCCAGATTATTGAGACTTTTTCAATAAAAAACCACTCAAAAGAACCTCACAAAGGCACAAAGCTCACAAAGGACACAGAGGAAAACAAGAAATTTTTATTTAAATTCTCAGCTTTTAAATTATAAAAATGCTGGAAGGTACATCGGTATTTATAAATTAAGCCCAAAACTCCGTGTTCTTTGTGTACGCGAACCGAAGGTTCGATGTGCCTTCGTGAGAGTTCTTTTGAAATGATATTTCTTAAGTCGTAAATGTTGGGCTTCATAGCCGGATGATACACGCCCAATAATTGCCTGCGAACCGGTGAGCAGGTTGTTGTTAAAAGGTAGCACGGCGTAGGTCCAGGAAAATGTATCGCTTTGACACAATGCTAAAGGACCTGGTTTTGGCTGCGGTGCTCGCCCACACTTTCACTGGGTTTTATTTTGATTTAACAGGATCCGATAAGAAAATTTCAAGAAATTCGCTATCCACTCCGATATTTAAATATCGGGCTTATAGTTCCCCTCCCAAATCACTATAGGTCCGGTTGCCTCAAGGGCAGGGCCTGTCGTGAATTTCGGTTTGCGGCAGGCTTTTTTTCTTAGCTTGACCCGTTGCCCGCGTTAGCGGGCAGTCAATCCATTCCTTAAAAGAGCCAATGGCGAAGCCATTGACAAATGCAACCTAGTTTCATAGGCTGAGATTATGGGTTATCGTTCCGCTTCTCCAATTTCAACCTGGCTGGTACGCTTTTTGGCTGTTTTGACGGTAATTCTGGCGGGTTTTATTGGCCTTGGCCTTGGCTTATCCCTTGCGGAAACAACGAATATTAAAAATCAGGAAAATTTTTTCGAGTTTGCCCCCGCCCTGCCCACAAAGATCCTGGATATAGAAGGAAACCTAATAACCGAATTTTCCGCCGATGAAAAGCGGGCTTTGGTTTCATTGAACGACCTGCCCAGGCATCTTATTTATGCGGTGCTGGCGAGAGAAGACTACGATTTTTACAACCACAAAGGATTCAGCGTAAGGGGCATAGCCAGGGCGGTAGTTGGCAAGCTGCTCAGAAAAGACCTGGGCGGCGGTTCAACAATTACCCAGCAGATAGCCGGAACGCTTTACACAGACCGCAGGGAAATAACCTTAACCCGCAAAATAAAGGAACTCTGGTGGTCTTTCCAGATGGAACGGCGTTTTACAAAAAACGAAATCCTGGAAATCTACCTTAACCAGATAATTATGGGGCCCGGAGTCTACGGGGTGGAAGCGGCAAGCCAGTATTTTTTCGGGCACAGCGCAAAGGAAATTACACTGGCGGAATCGGCGCTCCTGGTTATTCAATTTTCAAGCCCGACACACTACAACCCCCTGAACAACCCCAATCAGGCGATGAGCCGCCAGCGGGTGGTGCTGGATAAAATGATTGAAATGGGCTACACCACCAGCGAAGAGGCAGAAGCGTCTTTTAACGAATATTGGGACAATTACGACTACACCAGGGCGTCCACAGCGGCTTATTTTAACCGCACGGATGCCGCGCCCTGGTTCAGCGAATATGTGCGCCGCGAACTGGATCAAAGGATGTACGGCAGCATGGATTATTACCGGGACGGGTACACCGTGCATACAACGCTGAACATGAAGCACCAGGCAGCGGCGAACAAATACATGGAGGAAGGGCTAAAAAAAGCAAATGTAGAGTATGCCAGATCTTCGGGAAGCCGGCTTGTTGAAGCCGAAAGAACATGGCTTCCGATAATTGATCTGCTCTCCCTCTATTTCAACCTTGATCAGATTCATTCCACTTCCGATGCCCAGAACGAGCAAAAAGCCCTGAACCGTTACACAAAAACAATAAACCCTGTACTGGACCTGGCGGCCCTGACCTTCGGGATTCCGGAAATCAGGACTTTGACAGGGCAGGGTTTCGCCAATTTAAAGACCTCTACCGAGCAGAATGTCGTAGAGGGCGCCCTGATTTCCATAGAAAACGACACGGGCTACATAACCGCCATTGTGGGCGGATCCAAGTACGACGAGTCAAATCAGCTTATCAGGGCTGTGCAGGGTAACCTTCAGCCAGGGAGCGCTTTTAAGCCCCTTTACTACTCAGCGGCCATAGACAGCAGGAAATTCACCCCGGCAACGGTTATAAGCGACCTGCCCATTGTCTTCTACAATGAGGACGGAACGCCATATATGCCCTTGAATTTCCTCGGGAAGTGGAATGGCTCGGTGCTGGTTTTTGACGCCCTGGCGCAGTCGATGAACGTGGCATCAATCAGGGTGCTGGACGGCATCGGTTTTGATGCCGCCATCGACAGGGCTTCCAGCCTTCTTGGCTACACAGACCCGGACGACATAAGGCGGCGTTTCCCCAGGGTTTACCCGCTTGGCCTGGGCATAATTTCAACTTCGCCCCTCAAAATGGCCAGGGCTTTTTCCATCTTCGCCAACCTTGGCCGAGAAGTAACCCCCATTGCCATCCGCTCGATAGAAGACAGAAACGGAAAGATCATTCTTGACATTGAAAGGGAAGCCCGGCAGGAACAGCGGCGAAAGGGAAACTCGGTTCAGGTGATAAGCCCGCAGAACGCATTTGTCATGACATCAATGCTAAGAAAAACTGTGGAAAGGCCGGGGGGTACCCTTTACAACCCCTCAGCCTGGGGATCAAAGTTCACATTCAAAGACGCCAACGGAAAGACCTTTAAGATGCCAATGGCGGGTAAAACCGGAACGCCCCAGAACTGGTCTGACGCGTGGACTATAGGCTATTCAGCTTATTACACAACTGCAATTTGGTTCGGCTTTGACAAACCCGGAAATTCGCTGGGGCTGACCCTTACCGGCTCTACCCTGGCCGGCCCCGTATGGGCCGATTACATGAGGGAAATTCATCAGGGGCTTCCCTACAGGGATTTTCTGCGTCCAGCCACAGGCCTGGTTGAAGTAACTGTGTGCATCAAATCCGGGCTATTAAAAACCCCTTCCTGCACCGACGGTGAAGTAACCTTAACCTTCCTTGAAGGTACCCAGCCTATGCATTTTTGCGAGGAACATAACGGTAACAGAGGGTTTGATGCCTTTAGGTACATTGAATTGAACCCAATGTTCTTCGACACACTGGATATTATTAGCGATCTAAAAATGCCGGTTTTGCGCGACGATGCATTGCTGAGAGAAATACAGGAAGAAATGCGAAGGCCGCAGACCAGCCTAACCATTAACAGAAATACTATCCCAGACCCCTTTACAATGCCGACCTTAAATTTACCAACCATAAATTTAGGCTTAATAGAAAATACTCCGCAACAAGTATCCGAAGACGATTCTGATGAGGAAGAATATTTTACCATGGGCATGGACGACGATTTGGAGGCGCCTTCTTACAATCCGCTTCTGGACTAACATATGCTGGTACAAATTAATGACATCAAGGTAAAAAAAAGAATAAGAAAAGATATGGGCGACATCAATGCCCTGGCTGACAGCATGAAACGTTTCGGGCAGATCAGCCCGATTTTAATAACGAAAAATAATGTCCTTATTGCCGGGGGAAGGCGGCTTGAAGCGGCCCGCAACCTTGGGTGGAGCACAATAAACGCTGTTGTTGCCGAAATTCCCGACGAGCTTTCAAAACTGGAATATGAGCTGGAAGAAAACATGCAACGCAGGAATTTTACCCCAACCGAAACCAACGAGGCAGCAAAAAGAATATACCGCCTTCGCAACCCCTCCCTGTTCCGCCGCATCATCGCCGCTATAGCCGGGTTTTTCAGGCGGCTGTTCAGGATTGAGTAGATTTACAGAACTCGTCAAACCCGGACTCTACCGCCAGAAAAGCGTCTACCAGCTCCGGATCGAATTGCCGTCCTGTTTCTTCCAATATGATTGATTTTGCCTTCTCATGGCTAAACGGCGTTTTATACGAGCGTTCCGAACGCAGCGCGTCATAAACATCGGCAATGGCGATTACACGGGCAAGAAGCGGTATCTCCATTTCTTTTTTGCCGTCGGGATAGCCTGACCCGTTCCACTTTTCATGATGGTGCTTGGCCATAACAAACGCGTTTTTCAGAAAGTCGTTATCTTTCGCAAACTGCATTGATTTTTCCAGGGAATCCGCCCCTTTCGTACTATGGCCTTTCATTACGCTAAACTCATCATCGTCCAATTTACCGTTTTTAAGAAGGATACTGTCCGGTATCGCGATTTTGCCCATATCATGCAGGAGGGAAGATTCCGCTATTCTTTGTATATCTGATTCGGTAAATTGATAGCCGCGGCGAGCCAATTCCCGCAGCAAAATAGCGACATATTCGCTTACTCGCCTTGTGTGCACTCCCGTGTAGCCGTCTTTTTTTTCTATCAAATCGCTCATCGAATATACAATAGCCTTTTGAAGATTGCGGATACTTTCAGTCTGCCGGTCAACTTCCGATTGCAACTCCCTGTTAAACTGCTCAATTTTCGCGTTAGACTCATTAAGCTGCCGTATTAAATCCTCTTTCTCGGTGATGTCTGTTACAATCACAACAGTACAGATCATTTCATCAAATTTATCGTAAACATAATTCAGCGAGATTTGGCATTTCTGGCCTTCAACGCGGCAAACAGCGTCGCAGTTGAAAACAGACGCGTCTTTTTTTTGGCGTTGCAACGATAGCGGTATATTTCCAAAGTCAAATAAGTCAAACAGCTTTAGCTTGTTAAGCTGTTCAATATTTTTCTTGAAAAAACTTTCAGAAGCCGTATTGCAGAGCATAATATCGCCTGTATCGTCCAGAATAAGCACAGGCAATTTAACCGCCGTATAAACATAAGCGGCAAGGTTGGCAACATTAAAACTAAAGTTGTTATATTGGTTGGCATAATTGTTAAGAACAAAAACCAGCGTCAACAGCCACATAAAAGGGATAAGCTCTATCCAATTAAATAAATAATGCGAGCGGGAAGCAGCCAAATCAACGGAAAGTGAAGCAAGCGCTATTAATGAACCAATTAATATTGTTTTTGCCTGTGAACGATCCCGTTTTAGGGACGCGCTTTTTATCCATTTATACTGAAGAAAAACCAAACAGCCCAAGGAAAAAAGAACCATTAAAAGAACCGATGAATTAAACAAGTAGGAAGATAAAATATTAATTGCATCTATAGATGCGGCAATAATAATAAATATCGCAGAAACGACCAAGGTATTAATAAAAAACAAAACATACTGCAATATCCTGATTTTTTTGGATTTGATTTTTGAAAGAATAAGTATAAACGAGAAAAGAAATGGAACGATCATTACTTTTGTTATAGATAGAATCATGTTTAATTTGGTAAAAGTATAAATCGATTCGCCTAATGCTACGCCTTCCGTAAAGGCTTCATAATACTGAACGCCGTTGTTAAGAGTGGAAATTGCGACTACTATACAAAAGGCAAAAAAATACCAATTCAAAGCGCTACGGTGACTTTTGCCAACAATTTGAGACGTGCCGACAAAAAGCACGATGAAGGAAATAGCAATATATATATACGTAAAAATCAATTTTTTTCTCTCTTTTTTTAAGCTTTTTTCTCGAAATGCGAAAATTCCATTGTAAAAACCGCTCGGCCCTGGCTTACGCTGCGCAG
>Ga0268262_10004742_pt1 | contig 13863 bp, 13 predicted proteins | sample TergutNc150P3_FD_190354 | JGI IMG/M metagenome (GOLD analysis project Ga0268262, IMG submission 190354) | Nasutitermes corniger P3 segment gut microbial community from laboratory colony in Florida, USA - Nc150 P3 (SPAdes) (version 2) | ecosystem: Host-associated > Arthropoda: Insects >... | reverse complement strand
ACGAATTGTATCCTGATCTCTTGGGAGCGATCTTGTTACAAAGCCGGTTTCGGCGGAAGGAGGGGATTGAAGCCTGAAACGTTCATCCCCCGTATATGACGCTTCCGTCCATCTTTCGTTTAACATGTCGTTTACTAAACGGAAAACTTGAATGGAAGAAATATCGTCAGGAAGCTTTTCCCTTGCCGTATTTCCGCCGAAAAAAGAATTCTGCCGAAGCGTCCTTTCAAACCGGTCAAGGTGCATGGAATAACTGTCGGCTATAAAACTGTTAGCCGCTTTTACTGCCGCGTTTGAATCCAAGCTGTGCCAAAAACGGACAATCTCGTTTAACGCCGCGCTTGTCATCAATGTCGTCGGCGCGATGGAAAAAATTACAATAACGGCGAAATAAACCAGCAGTCTTGCGTTAAACCTGCTTCCGGGGCGTTTAAAGATAAAATCCATGATAAGATTAAAAACGGAAAAACCAAGAACAATTATTAAAACTGCCGGAATTGTAAAAAAAACAAAAAGATTAAGGCGGTCCGGCATTTCTCCGTTCTGGAGAGTGTTAATAAAAAAATTACGCGAAAAAAGAAAAGTAAGCACGCATAACAGCGAATAAATTAAAATTAAAATCCGTACGTTTAAAACTGAATATTCTGAATGGGACTTTGTGTTTTGCACGTAACTTACTCTTCCTCAAATTTTGATTCAAAGAGTTTTGCGATTGTTTCTACCGCTGTTTCTTCGTCCTCTCCCTCGGCGATAATTTTTAATTCCGTTCCATAGGACGCGCCTAAAGTTATAATACCCATTATTGATTTGGCGTTTATTCTGTCGGAGCCTTTTTCTATATAAATATTTGATGAAAAATTCTTTGTAGTCTGAACAAGGAGAGCGGAAGGACGCGCGTGAATGCCCGCTCTGTTTATTACTGTAACAATCTTTTCCGTCATTCTGTTTCCCCTAAATTACATCGTCATGTCCAAAGAAGACCGAACGGGACGCGTCGCTTTCGATCCACTTTAGAATATTTTTGTTGAATTCCCTCGCGGAATGATACCCCATTGATTTTAACCGTTCATTCATCGCGGCTGTTTCAATAATAATTGGAATATTACGCCCCGGCTTTACGGGGATTGTGAGTTTCGGCACGTTAACGCCCAATAACTCAATCGTATGATCCTCCGCGCCAAGCCTGTCGTAATTTTTATGGGAATCCCATTCTTCCAATAATACCACAAGCTGGACTTCTTTACGATCCCTTATCGCCCTTACTCCGAACAGGTGCGTAATATTGATTATTCCCGGACCTCGAATTTCCATGTGATGCCCGATAATTTTATTCGCGCCGGCTCCCATCAATGTATTTCCGTAAATACAATTTATTTCCACTACGTCGTCGGCGACAAGCCGGTGTCCCCGGTGAATCAGTTCCAGCGCGGTTTCGCTTTTTCCGACTCCCGAATCGCCCTGTATCAAAATCCCCAAACCGTAGACTTCGACAAGCACGCCGTGAAAAATTTGACGCGGCGAGAAAATATTTGAAAGTATGCGCATTATTCTGGCGGTAAAATCGGCAGACCCTAAGTCAGTCTGTAAAATTGGGCATTGGGCGTTCTCGGCTATTTCAAAAAAATCATTGTGCGGATTTAGGTTATGGGTGAAAATACAGCAGGGAATAGGAAAACTGAACATTTCCGTAATCGTATCGGTTTTGTTATCGTTTTCCAGCCGCCGTAAAAACGCCACTTCTCCGCGCCCGAAAAGCTGGATTCTTTGGAAGGCAAAATCCTCAAAAAAGCCCATAATGGCTCCCATTGGCCTGTTTAGGTCGGGAATGTCGATTGATCTTCCAAGCCCTTTTCTGCCTCCTATACAGCGCAAGTTTAAAGAATTGTGTTCTTTAAGATCGAGATCAATTAAATCGAGTACGGTAAAAACCCTGTCCGCCATACTGTCAGTTTATATTAATTCTCTTTACTGTTCAATAATAGGAAGCTAAAAACTATGATTATATTTTAACGGGGTTCTTGATATAAAAACTGAAGTTTTTACAGGTTAAAACTCCTCGACATTATTTCGATTTTTCGATATAGTACACATAATCACATATTCGGAGGTTATCATGCGAGTTTACAATTTTTCTCCCGGACCCTCGGCTCTTCCTTTGCCGGTTTTGGAAAAAGCTGCGGCAGAAATGACGGATACTAACGGCACTGGCCAGTCTGTAATGGAGATGAGCCACCGTTCCAAGGATTTTAAGCCCATTATCGAAAAAACTGAAGCATTATTAAGGGAATTAATGGGGATTCCCGGCAATTATAAGGTGCTTTTTTTACAGGGCGGAGCTTCTCTTCAATTTTCGATGATTCCCCTGAATCTTGCCGCCGGAGATATGCCCGGACAAGGAAAGAAAGCCTCTTATGTTGATACCGGCATTTGGTCGGATAAAGCGATAAAAGAAGCCTCAAAATACGCCGCCGTGGAAGTAAAAGCAAGTTCCAAAGACAAGGCTTACACATATATTCCCGACGCTCCAGCCCCTTCGGCGGACGACGCTTATTATCACATAACTTTGAACAATACAATTGTAGGAACCAAATGGGACAAACTCCCCAATACGGGCTCAGTGCCTCTTATTGCCGACGCCTCAAGCTGTATCCTTTCAGAACCGCTTGATGTCAGTAAATTTGGACTGATCTACGCCGGCGCTCAGAAAAATTTAGGGCCTGCCGGAACTACCCTTGTAATTATCCGCGAAGACTTGATTAAAAAGACGCCGGATTGGGTTCCCGTTATGCTCCGCTATGACACTCACGCGGGCGAAGGTTCAATGTACAATACTCCGCCGTGCTACGGCATCTACATAATCGGGCTTGTGCTGGACTGGTTAAAAAAATTGGGCGGCGTTGAGGCAATCGGAAAATTGAACCGCGAAAAAGCCAAACTTTTTTATGATTATCTTGATTCGTCAAATCTGTTTTATTCTCCTGTTCAGAAGGAATTCCGCAGTTTGATGAATATTCCGTTTGTAACAACAGAGCAGGACGAAGCCAAAAAAACGGAGATTGAAACCCGTTTTGTAAAAGAAGCGGCGGCGGCCGGGCTTATAAATCTTGCCGGACACAGGCTTGTAGGCGGCATGAGGGCAAGTATTTACAACGCTATGCCGATTGAAGGCGTAAAAGAGTTGATAAGTTTCATGGACAAATTTAAGAAATAAGAAGGATATAATATGTTTCGTATACAGACACTAAATAAAATCTCTCCCTTAGGGTTGGACCTTTTCCCAAGGGACAAATATGAAGTCGCAAGCGACATTCCCAATCCCGACGCGGTATTGGTGCGAAGCGCCGACATGAACGATTCGGAAATACCGTCTTCCGTGCTTGCAATTGCAAGAGCCGGCGCAGGTTACAACAATATTCCCGTTCAGCGGTGCAGTGACAGCGGCGTGGTAGTTTTTAACACTCCGGGCGCGAACGCTAACGCTGTCAAGGAACTCACTCTTGCCGCGCTTCTTATTTCTTCGCGCAATATTGTCGGCGGCATTAACTGGACAGCGTCTTCCGCCGACAAGCCCGATATAGCGGAACTAGTTGAAAAAGAAAAATCAAAATTTACAGGACCGGAAATTAAGGGCAAAACCTTGGGCGTTGTAGGGCTTGGCGCTATCGGCGTAATGGTCGCAAATGACGCTATCGCTCTGGGCATGAACGTTATCGGCTATGATCCGTATATTTCCGTAGACGCCGCATGGAATCTTTCGCGCGAAGTCGTCCGCGCCGATACTCTTGAGGGGCTTCTTGCAAAATCAGATTACATAACTCTGCACATTCCCCTTGCCGACACGACCAAAGGGCTTTTGGACGCGGAAAAATTCCGTTTAATGAAAAAGGACGCGCGCGTTATCAACTTTTCACGTAACGCGCTTGTAAAAGATAAAGACATAATCGAAGCGCTTGAAAGCGGAAAGCTCAGCGTTTATGTAACGGACTTCCCGTCTCAGGAGCTTTTAAAGTGCAAAAAAGTCATCGGCATTCCGCACCTTGGCGCGTCAACGCCCGAAGCCGAGGACAACTGCGCAATAATGGCGGTTAAGCAGATTATGGATTATCTTGAGACGGGCGCTATCCGCAATTCCGTAAACTTTCCCCGCTGCAAACTGGAACAGCGTACGCCGCACAGACTGCTTGTAGTAAACAAAAATATTCCCAATATGATTGGGCAGATTACTACGCTTCTTGCCGGCGCGAATATCAATATTTTGGACTTAATCAACCACCATCGTGATGATTATGGCTATAACATCATTGATATCGAACAACAATTATCCGCGTCTGTACTTGAACAGATTCGCAAAGTAGACGGAATAATCAGAGTTCGATTAATTTAAAACAAAGGTAGTTTTTTGGAAACAAGTTTTTCAAAAATTGATATAAAATTTGTGATACCCCTGTTTACAGGGGTATTATGTTCTTTGCTTGTCTGCGCGATAATAGGCGTTTCATCCGGCTATCTTAAAAAATCCGCGTCCGCTGAAATTATCGAAGACGAGGAAGAAGAAGATTTTTCCGCGCTTTTCGCCCCGTCTGAAAATATTTCTGACTCTGTTTTGGAATATTACCGGAAGCCCGAATACAAAGAATGGGTAATTGATTTTTTTGCCGCTATATGTTCAAACAGGGAAATTGCATGGGCTATTCTGGACAGCTCTGATGAATTTGATATTCCGCCGGCGTTGGCTTTTGCGTTATGCTGGGAAGAAAGCAGGTTTAACCCGAACGCCGTAAACAGAAGAAACCGGGACGGAAGCGTAGACCGCGGTTTGTTTCAGTTAAATAACCGTTCTTTCCCTCACGTTGACGTATCAACTTTTTATGGCATTAATTCCAACGCCCGTTACGGAATCGGCCATTTGCGGTACTGCCTGAATATGGGCGGCAGTGAGATTTCCGCCCTTGCGATGTACAACGCCGGAGCTGGAAGGGTAAGAGCGACAGGCGCGCCTGAAGTTACTCTAAATTACATAAGCAGGATTTTGGAAAACCGAGGAAAAATCGAAAGCCGTTTTCATTCCAAACTGATTAAAGAAGAAGAAAACCGCCTTGCCGAAGAACTGACCGAAAACACGTCAGGCGGATTATTCAACCGGGTATTTTAACTGATGTTTCCCCAACCGGAGATTGCCTTGCAGTTTTTTAAACGCCGTTGGGCGTGTTTAAACGCGGCAATGTAATGGCTTTGAAGCCAGTCCTGTATGTTCTCGCTTTCTATTTGCAAATCAGGCGCGTAAGATTTTTCCGCAAAAAACAAACTGCACATTGCCGCCGCGTCGTAATGATGCGGTTCAATATAAACGGAAATCCCCTCTTTTTCGGCTGTTATTAAAATTTTTCGCAAGTACGCCAAATACGCTTCATCGTAAATTCCGGGTCCTTCATGTTCAATAGCTTCCCAATGGACAGCCAGTTTAAAAGAATTTTCCCCTGTTTCTTTAAGTTTGCGGAAATGATCCTCAGCTTCTTCAAGGGGAAAAGGTTTTCCAACGAAAGAAATATTATCTTTAATCTGCATCACTTTTCCGGCGGCAGATTATTCGGCAAGTATTTCCAGAACTTGTTCGGGAGATTTGGCGTTTAAAATTTCTTCGCGTTTTTCCGAACTTTTAAACAGCAAACTTACTTCCGCAAGAAATTGCAGATGGGGACCTGTTTTTTCCACCGGGGAAAGCGTCATAATGAAGATTCTGCACGGCTGTTTATCCAGTGAATCAAAATCCACAGGTTTTTTGGAAATGCCGATACAGGCGACCAAGTCCTCTGTGGAGGCGCATTTGCCGTGAGGAATGGCGATCCCATGCTTCATGCCGGTAGACATTTTTTCTTCTCTTTCCATTACTGCCGCTAATGCCGCTACACGGTCTTTTATTTTTCCCGTTCTGACAAGAATATCAAGCAATTCGTTGATTATTTCTTTCTTTGTGGAACCAGTTAAATTGAGGTCGATAGTTTCCGTAGAAATTACAGTTTTAAGATTCATAATATAACTATGATAACCTAAAGAAAGTAAAAAGTCAACGATAATTTAACGCGCTTTACGCCTGCCATAGTACGTTAAAACACTTCAAATTCCGCGTTAAAAGGAACTTTTTTACATTTAATTCAAGTCTGTTATAATACGGACGCATTATAGATTCGGATTTTAGTCCGCGACTACCTTAAAAATCGTATTTTCGCGGTCTAAAGGCTACGAAAATACAAGGTCTGTCCGCAGAGTAACCGACTTTGCGGGCAGACGCTAATTTTAAAAATTTTTTGTTAATTTAAGGGAACCTCTAAAAACTGAAGTTTTTAGAAGTTTTCATAACCTTTGAAGAAAATCACATTAGTGTAATTCGTTACGATATAATGATTTAGTGACAGACTTTAGTCTGATTTTTCGAGGAACCTCTGAAAACCTAACCGAAGTTTTTAGAGGTTCCTTATTGTATTTTTAATAAGGAATCTATATATGAGCTGATTTCTTTTGCAATGACGTTTTGATCTTTCAACTCTCCGTCATTATCGCATTTAATAAGATGCGTGTTGTTTTTGTTTACAAGCGAAAGAAAAATTTTTCTGGTTTCTTTTAAATATTCAATGTTAGCCTCATGCAGATCATGCGTCGCCTCCGTGTATTCCCTCTTTTTTTTTTTGGCGACATTTTTTATTGAATTGTCAACTTCCAAATCCAAAATAAAAGAAATGTCAGGTTTTGGAATTTTATTTGTGTTATACTCCAGCTCTATTATCCAATCAACAAATGATTTGCGGTCTTTTTCGCTTATTTTAGACGAATGATGCGCAATATTAGAATTTACGTATCTGTCAAAAATAAGAATTTCGTTAGTTGAAATTGCTTCCGTCTGAAAAAAATATTGCCTGTCCTGCGCATATAAAAGCGAAGCTAATTTTGGATTAACCGAATATAAAGAGCCGTAAACGCCGTTTAAATATTCCGAAATCATTTTCCCAAAAAAAGAACTGTATACGGGAAAAGATATTACCCTTGCCGTGAATCCTTTTTTTGTAAGGTATTCCTCAAGCATTTTTGATTGTGTTCCCTTGCCTGTTCCGTCTATCCCGTCAATTGCTATCATCATAATTTTATCATACTGCCTATTTCTTTTCTATAAGTAGTCTTTTATCATATTTATGCAAAAATGTCAAAGGGTATTTGAAGCCTCAAAAAACCTAACCGAGGTTTTGATGTTCTCAAGATTTTTATAGAAAATATTTTTTATCTTGTTATATCCATTTTATTAAAATTCAGACATGAATATTCCCTGACAAAATAAAATCTAAAGGGTATAATAAGTCATGGAATTACTTGCCCCTGCAGGATCGCCTGAAGCTCTTGATGCCGCAATCGGCGAAGGCGCGGACGCCGTTTATCTTGGACTGAAAGATTTTAACGCGCGGTTAAGAAGCGCAAATTTTACTTACGCGCAATTTGAAAGCGCGTTGCGTTCTCTGCGCCGCATGGGGAAAAAGGCCTATGTTACGGTAAACACGGTTTTTGAACAGCGCGAAGCCGACCGTATGTACCAATTTTTAAAATATCTGGCGTCTCAAGAACCGGACGCGCTTATTGTTCAGGATTTCGGCGTTGTGGCAATGGCGAGGGCGGAGTTTCCCTCTTTGCGGCTTCACGCTTCCACTCAGATGAATATTGCGTCCGCAAGAGGCGCAAACGCGCTTTCACGCCACGGAATTTCACGCGTTGTTTTGGCGAGGGAACTCTCTCTTGAAGAACTGAAAAGCGTCAAAAGCGAAACTAACCTTGAACTTGAAGTTTTTGTCCACGGAGCGTTGTGCGTCAGCGTTTCAGGGCTTTGCCTTTTTTCCAGTTTTTTGGGGGGAAAATCAGCTAACAGAGGAATGTGCACTCAGGCGTGCAGAAGACTGTATCATAGAGCCGACGGCGAGGGCGGCTACTATTTCAGCCCTAACGATTTACAGCTTTTGGAGCGAGTGCCGCAGTTGGCCGCCGCCGGAATCAGCGCGTTAAAAATTGAAGGGCGCATGAAAAGCGCGGCTTATGTGGGAACGGTAGTTTCCGCTTACCGGCTTGTAACGGACGCGGTTGCTAACGGCAATGAAGATGAAATTCAGCGGAGTATTGAACAAGGCAAAGAAATCTTGCGTAATGATTTTGCGCGTCCAAAGACTCAGTATTTCTTCGGCGGATACCAAAAAGCCGCCGCGCAAAACAACGGAGTTTTGAATAACGGCGATTCAGAAAATGCCAAAGGCGTTGATTGGCTGAATCCGGATCAAGACGGCGGCACTGGCATCAGTCTTGGAACAATTTTAAAAGTGAAAGGCGCGGACGACGACAGGCGCGCCCTTGTCTGTCCGCCTAAAGGCCTTTCAATTTCTGTCCGGGATTCGGTAAGGATACACCACAGCGACGATTCAGGCAGAGTTTCCCATAAATTGACTTACGCGCAGGAAGACGGCGGACGCTCCGGTTATTGGATTTCCGCGCCGGAAGGAGGCTTAGGCGACCATGTTTATCTGATACAAATTAAGGAAATGCGAAAACGTTATGCGCCAATACTTAATAAAGTGTCCGCAAGCAAAGGACCGGGCAGGGAAAAAGCTCCGTTTCCGCAGATAAATGTCCGCAAAAGGGAAGAACGGGGCAAACATTCAAAAAACGCCGAAACTTTTCCCGAAGGACTGTACATCGCCGTCTCCCGTCCCGAAGATTTTTTTGTTTTGCAGTCGTCCCGTCCACAGCGTGCAATGCTTGGTCTGACCCGAAAAAACGCTAAATATTTGTTAGACGACGGCAAGCCGCCCCTGCCGTTTAAGCCCGCTGATATTATTTTAACGTTAGACCCGTGGTTCCCTCAGGAAATCGCCGAATATGAAAACGGAAAAATGGCGCAGGAAATCGGGCTTTTAACTGAAAAAGGCTATGTTCAATACGTAGTGAATAACCCCGGGCATTTTTCTTTGTTCAGAGATTACGAAAATGTAAAATTGATAGCCGGACCGTGGTTATATACGTTTAATTCATGGGCGCTTTCTTTTGTTTCGTCCCTTGCTGTGGACGCTTTTGTTTCGCCGCTGGAAAACAACAGGCAGAATCTGGAGCGAACATTAGGCGTAAAAAGCAGAAACAAAGATGGCAAAGGCGGCAGGCAAAAGCAAAGCCGGAGCGCATTACATTCAAAAATGTTTATTACGGTTTTTGCGTGGCCGCCGTTATTTAGAACAAGGGCGAACCTCGGCGAAATATTTAATTTTGACTCATTTGCAGATAACATGGACGAAGAGTTTTTGCTTGAAACAAGTCCCGAAGGCTCTCGCGTTTATCCAAAAAAATATTTTTCCATTACGGATAAAATTCCGTTTTTAAAAGAAGCGGGATTCGGGCGTTTTATAATCGATTTATCCGGTCAGGCGTTAAAAAAATCCGACTACCGTGATTTAATGCGTTCGGTCGGCGAAAACGCCCCGCTGCCGCAATCAAGCCGTTTTAACTGGAAAGACGGTTTTTACGCGAGCAAGATTTAAATCTTCCATTTTTCGCTTGTATCGCTTTGCATAATTGGGACGCTTTTTTCAATGTCCAATACTCGTACTTGCAAACGGCGCATTGAACCGGTTCCTGATATGCCGATAACTACTATTGTGTTAGCGCCGACCGCATTACCGATACTTATAAAATCATTGTCGCTTATAAAGCCGGACACGTTTAGTTTTTGTTCGGCATTGATTAATGCGGCGTTTTGCCGGTCAACAATTCTTATCCCTTTGCGAATAAAATCAGAGGTAATATTGTCAACAACCGCCACCGCCATATGGTTATTGCCCGAATCGTTATAAATCCATACTCGCGCGTTTTTGGGAAGATATTTTTGAATTTCTTCGCTTGCAAAATCAGCGGTCTTTTTTGCATGGTCCCGCGTGTCGCCGTAATCGCTGGCAAGTACCGCCTGATCCTGTAAAATTTTATTTAATCGGGCAAGCGTGTTTCTCGCCCTTGGGTTTCCGGTATCATTAAAAGCCGTCTGCATAAGGTTCGCGGCAGTTTGCGTTTCACCAAACATCTCATAAAGAATAGACGCATTTTCCGCCGCGGCTATATTTTTATACCGATTATAAATATCAAGATAGGATTCAAGAGCCTGTTTGTAATTCCCAGCTTTTACGTGCGTTAGGGTGTTTTTCATTTCAGTTTTCAAATCCTTGTCTTTTGTTTTTTCTTCCGCAAAAGTCCGGGTTTCAAAAACAGTATATGGAGCAATATCGCGTCCAAGATACATAAGCTGTTCATCAATAATAGCCCTAAGAAGAATTGACGGAAAGGGATAACTGTCCCTGCTTGAAGAACTATTGCTTTGCCTTTTGGAAACAGGTCCGATAATCCTGCTGTCCCTTGCAAGCACAAAAGAATAGTTAAATTCAATTTCTACATTTGTAGTATAATCAGTATAATATACGGTTTCGCCGTCTTTGTTTTTATATGACCCTTTTTGGGTTTCGTTTTCTATATTGATCCGCGTTATCCGCCCGATAAATTGAGCGTCTATATAGTTCTCAATATTTTGATTATTTCTTTTAAGACGTTCAATTTCTGAAGGATCAACAAGGGTAAAATAATTCAATGCCTGTATTTTATTAGTTGCCACGCTTGCGGCATATTGCGCAATTTCCCTATTAATACCGGCATTACTCGCTTCAAATGGCATAACGGCAATGCGCTTAATGCCGGCAGTGTTTAAATTTGGAGGACGTTTCACCGCTAATTTAACAGAAGTCGTACAGCTTGTTATTAGAACGAAAATCAACATTATAAGCGGCGTTATGGTTTTCCACAAGTTTTTATTTAACATATTGCCCTCTCTATGTTTTAAAGATACAAAGAAGAAATAAAATAAAGACTGCCTTTCTTTTCATAAGTATAAAATTTTATTTATAAATTAATCAAGGGTGATTTGTATAGTAAAAAAGGCAGGGGGCGTTTAACCTGATATGTTTGATTAACATAACGCGCCCACTGCCTCAATTCGATTTTTTAACCGGAAAACGGTTTTAATAACGGCTAGAATGCGACAGTTTCCACCTCCTTTTCTCTCATTGCCATAACAGATTCGCCGTTTTCCTCATTTTCGTAATCATCGTCATAGGAAATTTCCGGCGGATGTTTAGCGTCCTTTTTGAACTCAGGACGAAATTCCACGTGTTCCGCTACAATGGTAATTTTTGAGTGCGATTTGCCTTCGGGATCGCTCCATCGGTTCTGCTTCAAACGGCCGACAACGCGCACTCCTCGTCCTTTTTTGCCTTTTGAATAGCACGCTTCCGCAAGTTTGGACCAAGTTTCAATATCGAAAAAGGAAACTTCCTTCTCGAAACCTGTATCCTGCTTGTAATAACGATTCGACGCAAGGCACATTGAGCATACTTGCGTCCCTTTGGGTGTTGATCGAAGCATAGGGTCTCTCACCAGATTGCCTTCGATTAAGATAGAATTGAGGTTGTTCATTTACATCCTCCTGTTTAAGTTCCGACAGCAGTCTGCCGCCGGCCAAGATTTTTTCACAAGAAAAAATCTTAGATACTATATATGGGTTGAAGATGCGTGGCGCTTGACTGAAAATCAAAAAATGTTATAGAATTTATAAAGAATTTTTAAAAAACTAGGGAACCTCTGAAAACCTAACCGGGCTTTTTAGAGGTTCCCCTATTCATTTGTATAGATAAAAGGCGAAAATTGTATGCTGACCATTTTGCTCTTGATAATAATTTACATTTCTTTTATAAGTCTTGGACTGCCCGATTCATTGCTCGGTTCGGCATGGCCTTCAATGTACAATTTATTGAATGTTCCATTGCACTATGCGGGAATAATTTCTATGATTATCGCAAGCGGAACAGTTATATCGAGCGTATTCAGCGCGAGAATAATTAAACGATTCGGCACAGGAATGGTTACGGCGGTAAGCGTATTGATGACCGCCGCCGCGCTGGCTGGTTTTTCAATTTCAAAATCATTTTATTTTTTATGCCTCTTTGCCGTCCCGTTAGGATTAGGAGCCGGTTCCGTGGACGCGGCGTTAAATAATTATGTTGCTTTACATTATAAAGCGAGGCACATGAGCTGGCTTCATTGTTTTTGGGGCGTCGGCGCTTCTATAGGACCGTTAATAATGTCGTCGTTTTTAATAAACAAAAATTCATGGAACTTGGGGTACAGAACCATCAGCATAATTCAATTCTGCCTCGTCCTCATTTTATTTATTTCACTGCCGTTATGGGACAAGAAACGGATGGAAAGCGCGGAAAAACAAAAGTCCGCCGCTTTTAAAAGTTTATTTTCTATCGCCGGAGTAAAACAAATTCTTGTCGCGTTTTTTTGTTATTGTTCTTTGGAAACGATAACAGGATTATGGGGGGCAAGTTATCTGGTAACAGAAAAAGGAATATCGCCGGAAATCGCCGCGAGGTGGGTAACGCTTTACTATTTGGGAATAACAGTGGGGCGTTTTATTTCCGGTTTTATTACGATGAAACTAAACAACAAACAGATGGTCCGCATGGGGCAGATAATTATCGGTTGCGGAATAATAACGCTTATTTTACCGTTAGGAAACGCCGCGCCTTTCTGCGGTCTTTTTATGATAGGTTTAGGCTGCGCCCCGATATATCCCAGCCTGTTACACGAAACTCCGGTAAATTTCGGCGCGGAATATTCACAGGCGATAATGGGAATACAGATGGGAAGCGCGTATGTAGGAACCACAATAATGCCGCCTATTTTCGGCTGGCTTGCCTATTCCTTGAGCTTTAGCATATTCCCGATTTATATTGGAATAATTTTATTAGTAATGATTATAACGGTTGAAACAGTAAATAGAAAAAAATCATAAAATACTTGCCGTTTACAATAAATTTTCATATTTTTATTGTTATGGAAACGAAAATAACAATAAAAGATGAATTAATTGAAGACATAATAGCGTATACCCATACGTCTTCAATAAATGAAGCCGTAAACGTCGCATTAAAAGACTGGATGCTCTTCTACAGAATGAGGGAAATGAGCAAAAAAATGGTTGCCAGCCCAGTTCCCATGAGCGGCAGGCAACCTCTTAGAAAAATAAGAATGAGATAAAGTTTACGCTTAAAAAACTTGTCTTCCACAATAAATTTTAGTATTTTTATTAATATGAAAGTATCATTAACGATAACCGATGATTTAATTGACAAAATAAAGGCATATACCAATAGTTCTAATGTAACCGAAGCTGTAAATTACGCATTAAAAGATTGTCTGTTAATTTATAAAAAAAGAGAATTAATTGACAAAATAAAGGAAATCCAAAAATCAGCCAATTAATATTTCATGGAGGAGGACAGATTCTTTTGAATCAAGAACAAGCCGGCAAAGCTTTTCCTTTGCGATTATATGGATAATACCGAATCCCGCGCCGAAAGAGCAATATTTTCTTATCGGCGGAACCCTGAGAAGTTTTTTGGGATTTTTTTATAATACTTATTTTTTCCATAATTATTTCCTCTTATTTTAAGTTAATAATTACAAAACCGGCAAATAACTCTTAAAGCCTAAAAAATAAATCGCAAAATACGCCTTATAAGATGAAGTATCTTTATTATCAGGTTTCCAAAACCTTACGCAGTAGAATTTCCTCCGTAATTTTAGCGTAAAATTTTTTCAAAAAAATCCAATTTCCAGTCAAGCAAAACGGCGTTTTCAACCCATATATAGTGAACCTTCTTTTGAAGGTTCGGCACAAAACTGTTTTATGGAGTTGTTTATGGAAAATATTAAAAGAAATTACAAGGACAGCGTATT